>CEOA01010975.1_pt1 | contig 13912 bp, 15 predicted proteins | sample 530251 | NCBI WGS metagenome assembly CEOA01 (sample SAMEA2619838, study PRJEB7988) | marine metagenome | biome: marine biome (ENVO:00000447); feature: surface water layer (ENVO:00002042); material: "saline water (ENVO:00002010), including plankton (ENVO:xxxxxxxx)" | depth 5 m
CAAGAGGGTGGGGACTTGCTGGCACAGCGCATGATTCGCAACGCCCTCGACAGTGTCGCCAGATACCAAGACGACGATGCCTGGCACGAAGCAGAGCAGAATCTAATCGCCTTGTCTAATCCTGAGAGCTTGGAGTATGCAGAAGCGAACAAAGCTTTGGGGCCTGCAATGCGACCAACTTTGATTCAAGATCCACTAGCTCTTTCTGATAGAGCGAGGGGCAGAGGTGTTCGGGACATGAGCGTCAAAGTCGACGCGAGTGGAAACTTCACTATTGGTGGGGTGGATATGAACGAAACTGAATACCGCCCGATCGAACAAATGTCTTGGTGGAACAATGCCAATCTGTTCGATGGTGCCGTCGGCGCAGTATCTGTAGAGGAGGTCGATGTGATTGCTCAGGGCAGGGCATACGCCGAAACTTTTAAAGAAAGGAAGCCGTGGAAAAGAGAAGAAGCCACACAGTACTTCAACAATCTTGTGTATCTCGAAGACGGGGGGTTCAAGCCTCTCGACATGATGCAAACCACGGGTGAAAACGAAGGGTTTCAACTTCGCATCTCCGCATATGCCAACGACAGACTAGACATTCTAAGTGAGTTTCCGACCCTGAATGATGTCAGCCTGCAAAGATATTACGAGCTCCGAGAAGAGGACTTCGTGGGCAAGCCTCGTTTGCGCATGCGTATAGAAAAGTCTATCAACGATACCATCAAGCGTATTGTAGACAACTCAGACTACGATTTTGATGCTGGTGAGCCTGCGCCCCCGTCTATTACACGTCAAATTTCTGATGCTGCTCAAGTTGATATAGCACCTGATTTTGAAAACGTCAGGGATGTCAACGGCTTGATTTTCCCGTTTGTTCCTGGAGAGAGACGGACGGTAGTTGCTAACGTCAGCGAGTTCCAAACTAAAGAGCAGCAAGACGTAAACATCGCAGTTCCTAACCCTGCATATGATGAGTGGAAGCAAACTATTGCCCCGCAGATTCAAGCTGCAATTCAAGAGCAACAGCAGCAAAGTAGTGTTCCGCTGGCTCCCGATCAGATTGAAGAAATCCAAGAAAGGTTCCCCGAAGAACCCGATAGGATTATTGACGGTAAGCTACGAGACATCTCCGTGATGGATGGAGAGGACAGGTCTTTGTTCTTGACCTTAGAAGGTGAGCCCATCCCAATCAAAATTGACCTGAATTCCAACCGTGGAGCTGCGGTCCGCTCTGCCCTTATCAGAGGTTTTACTCAGCAAGGCCAGCCCACGTTTGACTTGAACAATCTATACGACACCTTGGCTCGGCGGCTGACCCCGACAGAACAAGCCACGCCCACCCCCAAAGCCAGCGCTAGCGGAGCAGTGGTTGTCCCTGCTACTGAAGCCCCTACGGACACGGTAGAGACGGAAAACTTTATGTTCAATAGTGGTGCTCCTGGAGAGCAAGGAGGTGTGGAGGCTGATGAGGTTGCCGACGACACTGCTGTAGCCACCGATCAGATTCCTGAAGTGAATTTGTCCGATAGGGTAGAAACAGAGTTGAACGAGCCATTAGCTACGACAGAAGCCCAAAGAGACTTGCAAGAAAAAAATGTGCAGAGAAGAGAAGAGGCTCGACAAAATCTAGAGGCGCTGGCAAGAGAGGTGAGAGAAGACTTCGGCATCAGCCCATTTGTCTCGCGCCAAGCAAGAGATAATCAGTTCGTGAAAACTTTGCAAGAGATAGTGCAAGACGAGAAGTTCCTCAACGCACTTATCGATGAAGGTTACAAAGACGCGCTAGGACTGCTCGGGGCAAAATCTAAGAGAAGAGAAATGATGCTTAGTGCGCTAGAGAAAATGACGGGCAACGAAAAAGCTGAGTATCTGAGGAAGTGGATTCAAATAAACAGTGATCGGTTGACATGAACGACGAGCAACTGCAATCTTTATACAATGGCTTGTTGCAACAAAACCTTGTCTCACCGAAAGGGAGCTTCGAAGGTTTTCGCGATGCGTACAGCACTCCAGAATCACAACGGTTGTTGTACGATGGCTTGCTAGAAAAAAAACTTGTAGACCCACAAGGGTCTTTTGCAGGATTTCAAGCAGCTTACTTCACCCCTACAGATGAAGTAAAAAAAAAAGAAGAGGGTACGCCAACTGGTATTGGGCTGGATCGTCAAAAGGGTTCGGAGACTCCTGCTATTCCTGGAGTCATTGGAGACGTCATAAGATCCGTCCCGTACTTTGGTGATTTTGTAGACGATATCTATCGAGCTGCAGAAAACGGAGTTCACAGGGGGGAGGCCACCACAGAAGTGTTCAAGGGCGCCTTTGGCGGAGAGCTCTCAGATGACGACCTCGCCGATATTACAGAGAGCCTGCAGCGCATCAATGAACTAGGTGTAAGTGACGAGGCTGTAGCCTTTCAACAAGAGTTTGAATCTGCAGACAACGTCTTCGACCAAGTGTATACTATGGTCGCAAACCCCACCGCTATGGCAGAGGTCATGGTCGGGAGTATAGCTCAGATGGTGAGGACCGTAACTGAGCGCGGCGGGCTAGCTGCAATGGGTGCAGGGGCTGCCGCTGCCGCCCCTGTGGGCTTGGCAGGTGGGCCACTAGCAGAAGTCACTGTTCCTGCCGCCGCTCTATCGGGAGCCGTTGGCGCTTTGAGCGGATCGGTGGATGCGACGTCTAGTATTATCGACGTCATCAATGAAGAGTTACGTAACCAAAACCTAGAGGTATCCAAAGGCAACCTTAGAAAGGTATTTCAGGACCGCGATGCAATCGATCGGATGAGGAACCTAGCCTTGGGTAGAGGTATTCCGATTGCAGTCTTTGATGCCATGACCATGGGGGTAGCAGGCAAAGTAGTGGGGGCGCTAGGCAAGGGAGTGAAGGGGGTAGCTGCAGGGGCAGCCGTAGAGGTGACTGGTGCGGGGCTAGGTGAGTTCTCCGCGCAGGTAGTATCTGGTCAGCCTATCAATACGGGCGACATCTTGCTTGAGGCTGCTGCTGAAGGCCCTATGGTTATGACCTCTCTAATCACAAATAAGAAAGGGAAGTACTCAATCAATGGGAGGCGGGTTAGCAACACTGATATAGAAAGTTACATCAAGAGCGGCGAAAACTTGGACAATGTGCAGGTTGAGAACGACCGCAAGATGCAAGCCCTCTTAGAGAATGAAAGGGAGATCCAGGAAATAGCTAGGGACCTTCCTGAAGACATGGCTGAGGCGGACAGGAATCGCACCATAGAGCTAGAGCGCGAGAAGAAAAAGCTTGCGGGGTCTATCCTGTCTTTCAATAAACGCAGGATATCTGCAATTGACAAAGAGCTTGACCAAATTAACGATCGGTATGTAAAGCAAAAGCCTGATGAAGACAAGACAGCCACTGAAGAAACTAAGTCTGCAGAAGAAATTAGGGTAGAGCTCGAGAAGAACCAGAGGGAAGCACTGGGTGGTAGGTCCAAACCAATCTTTGGGTTCGACTTCTTCCCCAGGCTGTACGATGTCAAGACTCCACTAGGCAGGTTCCGAAAGGTTGTAGAGAATGCTTTGCTCGCGGGTGGTGCAATGCGTAAACAATTACCTGCAGACCTTAGGGCCTTGGTACAGGACGCGACAAATCGGATTAGCGTGGAGGCAAACCAGCTCAAGCGTGACCTGCGACAATACAAAAGGCTATTGCCTGTTGACGAAAAGACTTCGGAGGCAGCCAACGACTATCTGTCGGGGGATGAAAACGCAGGCAAAGACTTTTCTGATGAGCAGCTTTCTTTCCTTGATGGGATGCGGTCGCGCATAGACGGGTTCAGTCAGCGCCTGATTGACGAGGGGCTAGTGTCTAGCCGCACGGTAGACCTGAAGGATGCTGACGGTAACGAGGTCCCGTCTTCAATGGCTGACATCATCAAAGCGAACATAGGTAAGTACTTGCGCACTACCTATGAAAGCATAGAAAACAAAAACTATGTCCCTGATGAAATTGTACGCAACAAGGCGAAAGACAAGTTGCTGAAGGACATGGACAGCGATCCTCGCTTTCAAAGAGCGATACAGACGCGCATGGATAGGGATGGGCTGAACCGTAACGAAGCGCTAGAAGCTCAAGTAGAAGACAGGATAAACAGCATTCTCACTAACAAAGAGAGAGACTTTTTAGGCAGGCCCAACATCGGCAAGGTCGATAAGAGTTCCTTGAAGAGGCAGAAGGATATCCCCGCTGAGATTAGAGCCTTGATGGGAGAGGTCAAAGACCCATGGTACAACTACGCGAAATCTATCGAGACTGTCGTGCAGTTGTACTACAAGGAGAAGATGTTCGCTGACATCGCCAAGACGGGGGAGAACCTGTACTTTTTCCGTGAGGGTCAAATCCCCGCTGGACAACAGAATATGTTCACGGGCAAAATACCTAACGATCCTGGGTACGGGGCTTTGGCAGGTATGCGAACGACCCCGTTGATAGAAGCAGAGATTGTAGGCAGCGTGAAATCGAAGCGTCACCCAGTTGCTTTAGGCTATGCCCGCGTCTTGAGTGGTGCGAAGTGGATGAAAACAATCGGTAGTATCCCTACACACCTGCTGAACTTTTATGGCAACATAGGTTTTGTTATCGCCAATGGACATTGGAGACTCGGTAAGTTTTCGGAGAGTTTGAATACAGTCTTTGAAGATGTAAAGAAGATGCCGAACGCCGAGCGCCGAGCGCTGGTCGATGACTTGATCGCCAGGGGCGTGATTCGACAAAGTGTAACTCTCGGAGACGTGAACACACTGCTGAAAGGTGACGATATCGGTGCTGCTTTTGACAGTAGGGTTCATGAACTCACAGCCAAGGGAGCAGCAAAAAAAGCCAGAAAAGGATTTCTAACTGTCAAGGGGGCAGCCGAAGGTGTTTACCAAGGCACCGACGACCTGTTCAAAATCTTTGGATACCTCAACGAAATTAACGAGTACTCTCAGATTGAATACGGTAAAAGGCCTTCGGAGCTCTCTGCTGAAGAGCTTGCTAAGATGAAAGACTTTGCCGCGTATAGAACGCGCAACGGATACCCCGACTACAGTCAAGTGTATGGGCTCGCTAAGATCGTAAGTAAGTCGCCTTTGATCGGCCCGTTCGTATCTTACACAGCGGAGTCGTATCGTGTCGGTTTCAACTTGTTTCACTTTGGATACGAGGACATTAGCAGAGGGGTGCAGACAGGTAATCCCAAGCTCGTAGCAAAAGGTGCTCAACGACTGTTTCTTACCACTGGGGTTATGTCATCGAAAACTGCAGTGCAAGCCATGACAAGTGTCGCCACTGTTGCTGGGGTGTCAGGACTGTACGGGGAACTGTATGACAGCCCTGAGGAAAAAGAGAAACGCAAAAACATCACACCCTTTTTGGAGCCTTGGGTGGCAACTAAGGATGGTAGAGTAAAAGGCTGGACTGTGCCTTCTGACATCCTGGTGTGGAAAGCCGAGGACGGGGAGATAGTCTACTTCAACTACTCGGCAAAAGACGCTTTCGGTGCGCCTGCTAGAGCCATGAATCAAGCTTTTGAATCTGCTAGGGGCAGGGGCGTTCAATACACAGACATCGACATGATCAATGCCTTTGTCAGTGGGATGAAAGAGGTATTGTCTCCGTTTGTGGCACAAGACTTCTTGGCCAAGAAAGTCGAAGAGGTTTTCAAAAACGAAGGCAGTAGAGTGTACAACGACACAGACTCGGGAGTAAAAAAATTCACAGACATTACCGCGCACTTGTTGGAGGGCATTGAGCCAGGAACCCTTACGGCCATTAGGAGGATCGACACCTCGCAATCTGCATCTAACGCGGCTGCTACTTTCTTTGGTGTGCAGGCACGCCGCGTTGACGTCAAGCAACAGTTCGGGTATTTGATGTTCGACTATGCCAATCAAGTAAGAAAGATTCGGCGTAACAATGCCACGAAAGAAGAAAAAGAAAAGCAAATCCGCGCTGTCTACGAGGACGCAGCATACATATTCAAGTCCGCTCAAAAACTAGGAGTGTCCTACTTTGATCTCATGGAGAACAGAGGGGGGCTATCTAAAAAAGATTTGATTCGTGCCACTGTAGGCAACCTGCATCTCATAACGATAAAAGAATGAGCGAAAAGAAAAAGATTAAGGATACCGCCCTCGGGGCGTGGCTGAGTACAAAGGTGCCAGCCCTAGCAGATAAGGTCGGGGACCTCCTCCCAGAGAGCGGGGTGCTGGGCGTAGTGAAGAACCTCGTAGACAAAGAGCCAGGCGTCTCTGCTGAAGACAAGCTCGAGTTCGAGAAGCTCAAGCACCAACAAGAAGTAGAGGCTCAGAAGCAAGTCACTGAGCGATGGAAGGCAGACATGGGGAGCGATGTGAAGCTCGCCAAGCTCATCCGCCCAGTTACGCTCATCGCGCTGATGAGCATGTTTATGATCACTATGATCTTCGATAGCCTTGACAACTGGCCGTTCAATGTCAAGGACAGCTACATCGACCTGTTGCAGGTGCTGATGCTGACGGCGTTCGGTGCGTACTTCGCGGGAAGAACTATCGAAAAAGCTAAAAGATAAAAGGGGGGAGTGCCGTTGCACCACCCCCCTCCCGTTATCAATCAGTGCTATCGGGGACAAAAACACATAAAAACCCCTTCGCTCTTGGAAGAACTCGCGTGATAGCTCGCGAACCAAATCTACGCTAATATATGTAGTTATCATATACGCTACAAACCTTGTTTGTTTCAGGGTGTAGGTATGTCGAGCAGTATCCGACCACGTTGTAGCTAGGCAGTTGCTTCAGATCCTCCAGCACGAGGTATGTGATCAGGTCCTCTCTGTCTTTGCGCTGGTAACATTTCTTGTACGCCTCCTGCTTGCTCACCAATGCGGTGAAGTCGACGTTGTCTCGGCAGTATTCTTTCAACTGCTCTCTGTCAACAACGACGAACGCCGCCAGCTCAGGCATGTCGAAAGCGATGCTGGTGGCTTCACCGAAGAGCCAGCCGTGATCTCCGTTTACGTTCTTGAACTCTACCCAAATCTCGTCGGGGAGGTTGTTGCCCTTGACATCTACCCCCTGATCGTCGTGCCAGTAGTCGATGTGCATGTGGATGTCTTCTTCGCGTGAGGACTTCCTCACCCCTGGGTTGGCACGTTCGTACCTAGTAGCTGCTAAGCCACCGTCTCTCCATGAAGCTTTCCTGCGCTGATTACTGAGCTTCATTGTACTGTTTGACAGCCTCTCGGATCAGATCGGCTTCGATCAGCAGCCACCGCCTGTACTCGCTGATGCTATCGTACACGCTTTCTACACAGGTGTCGGGTTGTCCCGAGGAGGTGTGCAGCGACTCATACAGTGCATCACAAGCCTCTTGCATGCGGGAGCAAGCCCCGAAATATGTTTTACTTAGCTCTTGCCTGGCGTCGAGCTCAGGCATCTGAGAGCTTTTTTATATCAGCGATCACCTGATCGACCTGATGTTTGTTCTTTGCGATGTACACCGCGCAGTCCATCTTGTTGTCTACTAGATGGCGGAGGAATAGCTTCCATCGCATGGGGAAGTCGTGGTGTGAGTGCAGATACCCTTTGGTCTCTATCACCCAGCTTTCGTCTTTGGCTACAAAGTCAGGAGTGTATCTGATCGGAAGCTGCATGCTGCCACTGCGGTCACTCAAGTCTTTGCGCTTTGCCGTCATCTTCAAGTATCTGTTAGGATACCTGAACTTATCCATCAGCAAATACTCCTTCTCTTCGTAACAAAAGTCGAGCCCTGCAGCCCGCAACTGATCATTGCAGTACTTCTCTATTCCACTCTTAAACTTCCCCAGGTTCCGTTTCTTGCTCGGTCTGGTCCCCGCTTTCCTCTTCTTCATCCTCTTTCAATATAGGCAAGAAGTTGATATTCGGAGCAACGGAGTACGACATTTTATCTAGCGGTATCTCTTTTTGTTCGCCGCCCGTAAAGACTTTCGGGACCATCAGTGCTTTCTGTTTGCCCCACTCAATGAATCCTGTGTGGCTAGTATTCATAATCATCCTGAATGGCTCATCGAATGGAGTAGGCTTGCCTCCTGTCTCTGTCTCCCGCACCTTGCGGACGTGCAGTTCGGTCATGCTGGCCGTGTGGGGATCGGGGGCCTGGACCTTCCGATGGATAGTGAGGAAGCAATCCGCACGGTTTACAAACTTGCCCCCACCCTCCGTGTCCTCCGCGAAGGGAGCGGCAGGCAATCCATCACTGCCTTTCCTGCGCTGGGCTTCGGTCACGGCGTGCATGTTCAACCACACTGCCACGTTGTGCTTGTTGCTGAACGTCAAAAAAGCTGTTGCCGCCTCGTAGTGGTAGTCGTGAACGCTTATCTCCATCTTCCGCATATCCAGTCGCAAGCTGTTGTAAGGGTCTACAAAGACTGCATCGACGTGGTGATAGAAGTGCGTCTTCTCCATAAACATCAGCATGTCCATATAGCTGTAGACGTTCGTCGGGTTGACAATAAAGAAGTGCTGATTGATCCAGTCGTAGCTGCACTTGCGTTCGTGGTAGGTCATGTTCCCTACCTTCTTGTCGCACACCATCTGCATGAGCGACATCTTGATGCTAGAGGTTCGATTCTCTGCGGAGTAGATCATCCACTTCCATCCGTGGCGCACCGTACTGTTGACCATCAGGTACAGCGCGCTGGTAGTTTTGCCTACGTTGCTGTGCCCATTGAGAATCAAGAACTCCCTTTTGTATCGGAAGAACTTGTCTAGTTCTGCACTGCCCGTATCCAATCCCTTTTCGATTCTGCCCTGGGCATAGTCTTCGATCCATTGGAAGTCATCTTCAGGGTCGACCAAAAAGGTCAAGTCGCCATCCTCGATGAGCATCTGGCGCTCGGCCTCCTCCTCTTGTTGGATGATGTCGCGGATGGGACGTGTCTTCCCGTACTCCAACCCCTCGCGGATAGCCGCCATCGCGGAGTCCATGCTGTCTATATCCCGCCTGGATATCTCCCTGCAGAGGACGCGAATCACCTCGTCTTCCTCCAGTTTCCCTGCGGCCACATACCCGCCACACAGGGTGGCTGCCTTGATGAGCACGTTGTGTTTCTCCCCATCAGATGCGCGGCGCACCATACGGGCAGCTATGTTCAGCTTCTCGTAATCGGTGTACTGCGTGACGGCCTCTTGCGGGGGCTCCTCAAACTTCTCCTCTGTGACGAACTTGCCAAACTTCTGGCATGTCGTCTTGATGATGATGTCTGGGTCGTAAGATTCGAAACAAGCGCGGCTCTCATTGCCACCCGTTGTGTCCAACTCCAACCCGTACCTCGCGTCAAAGTATCTGACGAGGGCGCGAAAGTGATCCCTGTGTCTTTCAGGGTGGGTGATTTTGACCAGAGCCTTGACCCCATCACCCGAAGGGGAGACCCAACAGCTATAGACGAAGTCGTCTGTAGCCAAGACTTTCTTCACAGACGGGACCTCAACGTGGTCGAAGTCGAGGACAATAAACCCGCTGTGTTCTAGGATATCAGAATCAGACCGAGACAAAAACTCCCCACTGAAAAGCACAGCAGGGAGTTGAGTCTTTTTCTCCTTGTCGCCCGATCTAACCTGTTCAACTGTGGTACGAGACGCCCCTTCCTTGATTCGCCGTAGTGCTTGTGGCACTGTGATCTGGACGGGGCTGCTCTTTTCGAATATCGTTCTGAAGATCGTGGCCTTCATCTCGAGCGATCATGAGCAGGATGAGGTACCCCACCAGGTCGAGCAGGGTATCCTCCGTTTCGTCGTTCAAGCCAGCGTTCTTGATGCGCTTCAGCTTGTCGTCGATACGCTGTCGTATCCCATACTCGGCCTTGGCGGAAGAAAAAATGTTCAGAGGGGACAGCGCACTGTCGCCGTAAGCATCATTCTTTTCCAGCAGCAGCTCCCGAACTTTGTTCGTCGCCGCTACTATCTGGTCCCTTCTTGTCATCCTTGGGTTGATTTTCTCTACCCAACACGGTGACATCGAGAATCTCTGTGATATTGACAGGCTTCTGCTTGACTCTCCTTTTCCCGTACAGCTCTCGTTGCAACCGCTTCATCGTGGTCTCGTCGTGGAGCATAATATTGATCGGGTCTAGGTGGCGGGTAATCACCCACTTTTCAGTCGTCACCTCCTGCTTGTTACGCTTGTACGCAACCCGCACGGTCAGGTAGTAAATCGGATCCTTAGAACGGTAGGTCACTCCCCACGTTAGCAGACTCCTTCTTCGCGCGGGCTTCTTTTGCACCCTCGCTGTTAGGATCGTACACGCGGCAACACGCCTTACCTGCTTTGCTCATGAACAGGGTGACGTAGGCGTTGCCTCCGCCCCTCTCGCTCTTCACGGTCAGGTATTTGTCGAGCATCTCTTGGAGCTCGTGGTCTTTGAGCTTCACTCTCCAGCTCAGGAGTTGTCCATCGTCGTTGTAGACGGGGTCGTCGGTCCAACCGACAAGCACACTATCGGGCTTTCTTTCAGTCATTACTGTGTGTGTTAAAGGATATGTATCAGGACGAATGTAAGCACCGCAACCAGATACAACAAGTCAGACCTCGAATTGTGCAAACCCATTTTGTTCACTTTCGTCTTTGGACATCCACTCCTGAATGTTGGAGAGGGCCTCGTTGAACTTCATCTCACCTGAGAACAGCGTCTTGTCGCTGCACTTGACGAGCCCAGGATAGTACGGGTCTGTCTTCTCTTGCACTAGCCAGTAGAACTCAGGCTTGCCTGTCACCAGCGTATAGATGTACGCTTGGATGTCGTAGCAGAACGAGTTCACATCGTATCGGAACTTGTCCATCGCCCGCGTCGACTTGCTGTCGCAGACGAAGTCGGGGTGCAGGTAGTCGATGAAACCTTTGAGCGGAACACCGTCGATGTCTTCGTTGAACTCAACTTGAGCCTGACCGCCAGTCAATACCTCATCGGCCAATCCCTCGTCATGAAGGCGCGAGATCATGTCCTCGGCTTTCTGCCAGTCGTCGCTACTGACTACGATACGTCCCGACTCAGCCGCAGTTTCTTGAAAGGTCTTGACCCTTTCCTTGTACTCCTTTGTGAGCTTGACGTTCTTGGCGGCAATACCCTTGGTCAGCTCCTCCTCATCGAGAACGATGTATTGGTTCGGGGCCTCAGTGGGGGTGAGCAACAGGCAATCGTACAGGGAGCCGAAGCGCAATGCCTCGGACTCCTTGAACAACTCACCACGCATATATCTCTCGAACTGCCGCATATCCCCGAGGGCATACTTCAGTGAGGAGTAAGAGAGGTGCGGTTTCCCGTACCGTTCTTGTAGTTGCTCTCTCATTTTTCTGCACTTATAAAGTGTCCGTAGTGTTCCTCAAGGTCTGCACGCATCGCTTCTAAATATTCCGTGAGTTCTGAGAAACATCGGTATTCAGCAATCATAACAGACTGGTCTAGAACCAGTGCCAAAGTCTGAACTATTTCTGGATCGAATACGTTTTCAATCTTATCCTGATGACTGACCATATCAATATTGTTTTTTTCGCTCATCGTACAAACTTGAAGAGTCCTGCCTGCTGCGCCTCGGACAGTTGGTCACCGTACTTCCCGACGATCAGGTCGTATGCCTTGCGCTTATCGCTGGCACCCTTGACGTAGTTGACCGCCTTGTCCATGATGTCATCGACAGGGGTGGGCTCGGCCTTGGGCTCCTCCTTCTTCGGAGCGGCCTTCTTGGCTGGGGCCTTCTTGGCTGGGGCCTTCTTGGCTGCCCGCTTCTTGGGGGCAGGCTTCTCCTCCTGCTGCTCGATGGCCGTCTCCACCTCGTTGGCAGAAGCGATGCTGGTATCGATACCGATGCCGAGCATAGCCAGGGCGCGGCCTACGGCTGACGTCTCGCAGTTTTCGACGTAGCTGGTCTTGTTGATGTTGCTCGCCGTGCGGTTCTCATGGGCGTGACCGACAGCAATGACCATCCCGTCTTTGTCGGTGATGGTGCATCGGCACAGGCACTCGTCGGGGGTCAGCATCGGGAACTCGGTCGTGATGCCCCAGTTCTTGTACTGCTCTTCCTGACGGAAGAACTTGATACGCTCGTTGACCTCGACGTACTGCTTGCCACGGATGTTCGTGGTCTTGAATTGATATTGACTCATTTGTTCTTGAGGGTGTTGCAAATTGTGATGAACTGGTCGTACTCGACCACGCTGTAGATGGCGCGAAGGATCGTGTCGTTCTCTTCAAAGAAGTCTGCTTCGACAGGAGCAGGGAGCTTGATCTGCACAGGAGAGGCAATCCCTGCTTCTTGGGCGAGCTGTGTAGACTTAGTGGTCAGCTTCCCTTGGGACACGGCCATGATGCGTGCTTTGTTGTGGACGCTGGACTCTGTGCGGCTGAGTACATCAGCGAGTTCTCGAATCGTGGGGGTCGAGGTTTTGATGCCATGTCCGCTCTCCTTCAGGATGGCGTCCAAGCTCTCTTCGAGTAGGGCCTCCTCTTGTGGAGACCACATCTTGTGTGTGATTTTTTTTCTCATGGTTGTTTTGTTTGGGGGTTGAATTAGAATCCTTGTTGTGTTGCTTTAGTGCGTAAGTCGTTGAATGATGCGATGATTTTCTTGTCGTCCTCTGGGAAGCCGCCGTGTAATACTTCGTTGTCCCAGATCCTCATGAAATCCTTGACCAGGTCGATGGCGCCCAAGGCCTGCTGGAGCTGTCTTTGTCTCTCTGTGTTCTTGCTTTGTATCTGTTCGGGTTGGAAGTTGATGCGCATCAGGGCGGCGTCCGTGCTGTTGGACAGAAGCTCGATGCATTTCTGAAAACAAGAGGCGTAGGTAAGGTCCGTCTCTCGAAGGTTGTTGCACTTAGTGATGCTGTTGATGATAGTAGAGTGGTTCCTACCCCCAAGTGTTTCTCCAATCTGCACCATGGTTGCGAGTGGGTCCAAGGATGAACAGAGGGTGCAATATGCGTGGCGCGCCACAGATACACGCTTGAGACGGACTGGCCCCACTATGTCTTCGCTAGTCACGTCAAAGACCTCACATACTACCCGCATGATTTCTCTACGGATGCTTTCAGAGGTGACCGAACTCTTTTTCATCTTGGTGCACATGGAGGTCAACTGATCTCGCTCTCTGCGGACACGGTCAGCCGCGATCCTGAATCTCTGTACGGATGATTTTTTCATGGTATTCTGGAATGATGATGAGCTTGCCGAACGTAGCCAGCAACTTGTGCTCCGTGTTGTCGATGTCCTCTCGGTTGTTGTTGAACCAATGCGCTCGGCGCTTGGGGTTGTAGTGGCAGAACTGCTTGGCTCTCGGGATGTAGTACTGGCCTCGGGGCTTGACCTCAAGGTGGTCGCACTCGACCCATGCACAGACAGTCTTGTTGTCTCCATTGAGGATCTTCTCTGCTGTGCCCCGCTGGTTGCGGAGGACTGCGTTGTGCATCTCGAGAATGCAGTCTTCAGGGTCGAAGTACTCTGGTGCGTTGTCGCCGAAGCGGACTTGCCAACGTTGATAGTTCGGGCCTCGGCCCAGGTGGAATCTGACTTTAATGGTCATGGCGTTCAAGGATTTTTGTGATGGTGACAGTACCGAACTTGGTCTGCCTTTGGATGCGCCGCTTGTGGTTCACGGCATCGGTCATGTCGTAGCAGGGGATCCAGTCTGAGGACATACCCTCGTCCTCGGCTCCTGCGAGGTACGCTACCACGTAGCGCATCTGCTTGTCGTCTTTGTTCATTGCTTAAAAAGGTTTCGTTCTTCTTTAGGTTTAGGGACGATTACTTCCAGGCATTCCCTCATCCGCTTGTGATACCCTTCGTAGTCTTTCCTGTCTTGGACGTGGCGGTCCAGCACCTCGTCGAACACGTCCAACAGGTCGTTGAATGCGTCGGCTTTTTCTTTAGTCCACTTCATCGCTTGTGTTTCTTGGGGTTGAT
>CEOA01019193.1_pt1 | contig 13887 bp, 6 predicted proteins | sample 530251 | NCBI WGS metagenome assembly CEOA01 (sample SAMEA2619838, study PRJEB7988) | marine metagenome | biome: marine biome (ENVO:00000447); feature: surface water layer (ENVO:00002042); material: "saline water (ENVO:00002010), including plankton (ENVO:xxxxxxxx)" | depth 5 m
TGCTTTGTTTGCCAACATCCCCTTCTACAACACTGCCCTTGACCTCAATGGTGATGGCATTGTGGATGAAGAAGATTACTTGTTGGCTCGTGAATATATTGGCCAACTTGTGCCAGCAACTACTGATGATGGCACCTTGCCAGATGTTCCAGGTCTCGTTCTTGATCTTAGCTGTTATACATATCAAGAGGGAGATGCTGTCTGGAGGGATCAAACTGAAAATGACTATCACTTCTTGGCAGGCACAGGAGAGACTCCACTGCCAATCAAGAACAGTGACGGAAGCATTACCGTTGGGCGCGGGCCTCTAGCTCAAACACTTGTAGAGGAGTTTGACGAATCGCAACTCAATGATCTCAGGTTCTTTGTAAGACCAGGTGTTGAATTTGATCAGGATGGAACCATTACTCGTAGAGACAAGTTCATTCCTGATACAGATCAAAACTTTAGCTACGAGTTTATCTTCAGATATACGAAGCAGCCCATGGAGACTTACATTGACAACAGCGGCATTGGCGACGTCCCAGGAGGTGCAGGTGCAAGTGAGGTAGGGTTTTACTTCCAGAAGGAGGACGACATCTTTAGAGGTCACGGACAAATCAATTACAATGCCGCTTTTGATGCAGTTGGGTTGGGTACATCACTCATGGGTGCATCTGGATATGTACCAGGCGAGGCATACACGACCTCAGAGGATGACAACTCGTATGCTTGCAGTAAGTTTATAGGGTATAATAGCTATGCGAGTGGAGGCTGGAGCTTTGGAACGAGATACTCTAACTCTGCTGTTGCGGGTGCCTCCAATGTACATTTTACTCCGTATGAAGGGCTGGCTAGTTCGTGTTACTTTGGTCAAGGCGATGGGGCCAGTTCGTTGCAGGGTCAGTATGGTTCTCATGGAAACCTTGACTTGAGCGTTTCAGGTTACGACTACGGCATTCAAAACACATATGGTCAAAACTTTAACGGTACGGGGGCACTTGCTGCAGGAATCTCAGTGGATGCCAGCGAGCAAGAGGTCATGAACGTTGTTCAAGTTTCAGTTGATTGCGAGAACAGCGTAGCGAAAATGTATATCAACGGAGTATTGAGAAGCACAAACACGACAAAGGTTGGGATAGGACTTCCCAACATAAATGATTTTGATCTTAATAGTGAAGTCGTTAGCGGCCTGGGACCTGGAAACTTTTTGATAGGTAAATCTTGTCAAGGTGGTTGGAAAAGCCCAAGAGGCATTGATGTGTACATGCTCAGGGTTTACGACGTCGCCCTTAACGATGACACTATTCAAGAAAATTACCAGTCTTACATTCAACACTACATCCCGTCATGAGTCACTTTGAAGGCATAACGCTGGCGTTTTCTCATAGAGACAGGGTTTGGAGAACCAGGTACAGCTTCAGCCCTACTTCTTATGGATATGTAGACAATCTGATGCTGTCCACAAATGGAAGACACCCTACATCTTCTGCGCTCTCACCTCTAGTATCGAACTCTTTCTGGTTGCACGATTCCAATGAGGATCGCAACAACTTCTATGGGTTTCAATACAAGATGGAGGTGGCGTTTGTCTCGAACTACAACCCCAGCTCCACCAAGATATTCAAGTCGATCTCCGCTGAGTCTAACTCCACCAATTGGAAGGGGTTTGTTACTACAAATAACAACCCATTTACAGGAGAAAATAACGAAGAGTATCAGGTCAGCTCTTTGCCTGATTTTGTGAGAAAAGAGGGCATCTCATACGCAACCATACTGTCGTCTACAGCCAACTCAACGGCCAACCTTTCTAGCGCCTTTACAGCAGCAGATGGTATTGCATTTAATATTGACGATTTACAGCCAGTATTTGCAAATACATTCTTGCAGTGGGACGCGGATATACTGCAACAGCATGGGCAGATTACAGCTGGCAGCGCGTGCTGGGTTGTTGTGCCCACCGCCAACGGTTTGTTTTACATCAAAGGTGATACCCTGGTTGGCATAGAGGGGAACACTCCATCTATTTCAGAAGGATATGCTTATGTGCAAAGATTAAATGCACAAGACCAGACCGTTACGATCAGGATGTTTATTACTGAGTCTGCTGCTGACAACTATCCATTTGAGTGGATGCAGGGTGGTGGTGATAACGAGATTATATCAGACCTTGTGTGTATCGAAACACCAGCACTGACAAACGGTGATTTCATGAGAGGACAGTACATGAATGTGTACCTCACGAACGATTCCAAGAAGCCTGTTGAATGCTTGGCCTTCAACGTAAATTACGAACCCACCAGGCTGGACCACAGTTTAGGTCAAAATTTATAAATTTGTAGCTATGGCTTACCAGAAAGAAAAAAAATATAACAATGGCGGCATATCCCCATTAGATGCAGCAAGTTTGGCTGTATCTGCTGGAGGCAGTATGTTGGGTGGTCTTGCTGGTTTGTTTGGAACAGGGCCAAAGGCTCAACAAGAGTTTATTGATGCCGCTGGTGTAGCCAGAGACGACATACAGGCTTTCTACGACAAAGCAGGCAGCGGTGGATACGACCTTGACCTGACTCTCGATCCCGCTTACAATCAGCTCTATGAGATGTCCAGAACAAGGACGTCTACAGACCCACTGTTGAGACAGGGGGCCACAGCGGTTGGTGCTTTGCAGCAGGGAGGAGAAAGAAGTTTGTTGGCTGGGATAAACCCCACCACCAGAGCTATGGCAGAAGGGGAGATCAACCTTGGGTTAACAGATCAGCAGAGAGAGATGGCTGGACTCCAAACTCTAGCTGGAGCAAGACAAAATCTTACCACTCAAGAGGCGCTGAGCAACAATGCTTTTATGAGGCAGATTGGGGCGAATCAACTGGAGCAAGCTCAACTTGCTGAAGCCACCGCTTTGCAGAACGTTCAAGACATGAAGATGGCTCGTGCAAATGCTCTTGGTCAGTTTGCTGGAGGGTTGGGGGCTTTGGCAACTGGGTTTGGAGCATACAAGATGTTGGGTGAACACGGAACAAAAATACCTAAATACATGATGGGCGGTAAATACGAAAAGGGGGGTGAGATGAACCCTGGGCTCAAGAAATTGAAAGAAGATCACCCAGATGTTTTTGAAAAAATCACTGGCAAAGAAGCGGAACATGGGATGAAATACCCAGGCGGCGGCATGATGCAATACCAGATGGGGGGCGATGTGCTTGCCCAGATCATGGGGGCGCAGGGGGGACAGCCTCCAGTTCAGGGACCGCTTCCTGGTGAGCCATCGCACACAACCAATCCCATCGACATGATCGACAAGGATGGTAACAAGGTTGGTGAGGCTATGGGTGGTGAGTTTATCATCAGCGACATCCAAGCAGAAGAGATGATGCAGCCATATATGGTTGTCAAGAAAGCGATAGAGGACGAAGAGAGAGAGCCAACAATGGAAGAACTCATGGACATGTACAAGTCAGTTGACCAGGTGTTGGGACAGCCTCAGTTCCAAGATGACAAGGCTGCAATGCAAATGACATGATCAACAACAACTCTAGGTTTGTACCTAAATACACTCCTAACAGTGTTAAGGAGCTTGTAGCGGCACCATTCAAAGAGATGGCTGCTGGCATGCAGCAAATAGCTGCAGCGCAAGCTCAGCGAGACCAGGAGCTCATGAACGAGCGCCAAGGACAGATTAACAGGCTGTATAAAGTAGCTGATGGCAAGAGGGAGGGGTGGTCTATGCAGCACAACAAGGAGTTTGACTCTCAGTTTCAGCAATCTTTAGACAGGGTTCTTAACGCGACAACACAGGAAATGTCTGATAGAATACTTCGTGAGGAAGTCAACAGGATGAACAGGATCTATGGCTCCTTTGACTATCATGCAAGAGTTAGGACGGGCAGAAATAGCGGAAGGGATGAGTATTCAGAGCTGTTGGAGGGTGAAAAAAAATGGGGTGGTAAAGGTTCACCTGTTCTGAGCCTGGACGACTTAAGGATCAGGGATCAAAACTGGGAGAACTCAACTGTAAACATCAGGACAGAAAACATCAATGGATATCAAACTGCTGTTGGTGATTACATAGACCCCAAAGGAAGAAGCGCTAGAGATTTTACTGCAAGTAGATTTGAACAGGAGGGGGTGCCTTACACAGAGCAGACGGACAGTGATGGGGTAACATACCTAGTGCCTACAAACAATCCAGACGCTAGGGTTGCTGTCTCTGGTCCTGAATACTTTCACCCATTTCTTGGTGACAGAAGCTACTATTTGCCAGACACTGTTCCTAACCTCATAACCCCTCTGGAGTTTGCAGATCTGAGTGCGTTTAGAAATCTCGAATCATCTTTAAATAGACAGGTCAACAGCGACGCTTCAAATAAAATCACTCCAGCTCAGGCTTCTCAGTCGATGCTTACGGCTATGACAACAACATACAACTCCCAGCCAGAGTTTGAGGAGTCTGCTATGGCTTTGTATGAACAAGAGTATGGTGAGGAATATGATCCCAAAGACTTTGAGCCAGACGCTCAGACTGGCCAAAGCTTAGCAGAGGTAGAGGGTCGCAAGACACCCAAGAACTTGTTTCTTGAAAAAGCTTTGGAAGCAAGAAGTGGTTTCAACCTTAACATTCCAAAGGCATCTTCAGGCACGAACAACACTCTGTTGTTTGCCAATGTCGAAAAGCGCGGAGCTACAGGGTTGCCAGACAATGTCAACTTCTCTGATGAAGAATCAGCTAAGTATAACGTGTATGGAGACCAGGCAGAAACACTTAGGGGTCTGGCGGGTGAAGAAAGAATAGATATGACGTTCCCTGAAGAGATCAATCTTCAGTTCAACGGTGAGAAAGTAAACACAGTCAGGATGTTTGCAGACGCTGGCATCGTGCTTGTTGAGAGAGTCAATGCTGACGATGTGGGGCAACCATTCCCTGGTTTTGATCTCAACGATATTGATGACCTTAACGACTTGTATGGAGATCTCTTTAACACGGGCGGCTGGGAAAACAAACCAGAAGCAAAGTACTTTATCGTCCCCATCTTTGGCAGTGATAGACAGTACAGCGACGGATTCAGAGCGCTTGAAGAAAACATCGTAAGCGAGTACAAGAGAGCTGGAGACATTGAGCTTGGAGACAAGCCTTTGAGAAACATTTATATGACAGGACTTTAAGATGGAAGAAGAGCTGCTTAAACTGTACGAACAGTACTCTCAATCTGGATTCTCTCAGAACAAAGCATTTAGGCTGATGGCTGGCGCTGGATACGACACTCCAGAAGCTAGAACCTATATGGCCTCCCTGTACACTGACGGTCCTAAAAAAAAAAGTCAAGACGCATCTCAGGCGGTATCCAGTACGGAGGAGGTTTCTACGGAATCTACCTCAGCTACGCCTCAGGTTCAGCAGCCAGAGAGTGGAGATTTGGATTCTCCTGTAACTAGTTTTGACCTTGCAATAGAAGATCTTTTTCCTGGTGGCCTCAACGTAGCCCCTGCACAAGCTGACGGACCCCCCAACAGATACAGGGCTACCGCTGGCGGTGCATATAGGATCAATCCCACATCACTTGCCAACGCTGAGCAAGACTACGAGCTTGACAGGATACTTCGATCCATGGGGGCTGATACATTCCATCAGTTTGCCATGGCTTCAGCTCGTCCTGTACAGGCACTAGCTCAACAAGGGGCTGACGAGTTGTACAAGGGCTTCTTGCCTGAGGGATTGTTGGGGGACATCATACGTCCAGGCGAGGCCACGGTCAATAGATATGGCGAGGTGTTGGACAGGTTGGCCATAGCCTACGTCCTTGATGAAAGAACGCGGAAGGCAGTTGATGGGGGCATGGATATGGAGCGTGCTCTGCTTGAGAACAAAGACTGGATGAAGAAGTTTGTGAAGTTTTCTGAGGACGACTTTACAGGCAGGGGGCCAAACCCTTACAACATAGGCATGAAAAGGGATCTCTTTAACAGAGAGATGAAGAAGGTTGAGAAGGAGGTGGATGCCAAGAGAAGAGAACTGGAGGTTGACTATGTCAACAACTACTATGGCAAGGCGTTTGTGGACGCTCTGCCTGTAGAGTACAATGAAAGAATCGAAGATCCTGAGGGCAAACAGGTGCTCACCAATGCATCAAGAAGCAAGCTGGCCTCTTTGGAGAAGCAGTTCAAGAGACGCACAGGATATGCGATTGACTTCTCTGGGGACAACAAGGTTGGCAATAGACCACTGTTTCAGGTGAAGCCTGGATTTAGAGGGACGATTAAGTTTGAGGGGGAGGCAATAGACAGACTCAGCAACAGCACCGTCACCGTGCTCAATGGCATGACGTATTTGCTGTCTCGCGTAGGCGGTGGTATGCTGGGGGCTACTGAGACATACACAGATGAAAACGGAAACGTTGTCAACGTGGGTGAGCTTATGATGTCAGAGGTGGATCTGTATCTTAAGAGAAGTGAAGAGGAGATGCAAGAGCTGAATGAGAGGATGAATGAGTATCAGCTCAATGTCTCAAGCTCTCTAGCAAACGGAGACTTTGCCAGCGCTATGGAACAAAGCTTCTTGATGACGGCAGAAAGCGCACCATACTTGGCCCCCATGCTTCTCACTAAAAGGCTAGGGATTACAGGCTCTGCCTCGATGTCTACGTTTCTGGGATTGGGGGTCGAAGCAAGCCTGATCAGAGACGACAAGACATTTGACACCTTCATCAAAGACGGCAAGAAATACAACTACTACGAAGCAGCAAAACTAGCTGGCACCTATGACATGGCAGAGCTGGAGAAGCAGTTCAAAATAGAGAAGGATTACTTCAAGAGGTGGGGGTTCTTGGGGTCTGTTGCCGCAGCTGACTTTGGTGTAAACCTTTCACTGAACAGGGCCTTGATGGGTTCCTACAAGAAGGGGATGAAGCTAGAAGCAGAGAACTGGTTCAAGGGGTGGGCGTATGGACAGAGAACTGCCCTTGGGGAGAGCGCCATGGCCACCGCAACGTCTATGTTTATCAGGAACTGTGATGAAGCGCTCAAAGGTGGAAGTATTGACTTTGAGCAGGCAGCCAGTGATGCAATAGAGATGACCATCAGCACGGCTCCGCTGACCATGTTGTTGCACACAACAGGTAGTGCGGCAAGATCTATCAGAGGCACGGCTGCTACCCCACAAACAGTGCCGCTGAATGCAGAAGAGATGACTGCCTTGAACAGGCAGGTGCTGGAGTACCAGAGAAAGGTGTCCAAGTCAAGAGACCCCAGGTTTATTGCGGAGGCCAATCAGTTTATCCTGAACAACAGAAAAAAGATAGCAGATCTGCGTCAGGCTAACGTTGACTATCTGACATACTTGTACGAGAAAGACCCCTCTGCTTTCTTGGAAGTGAGCAACGCCTCTCTGACACTGGAGCGTTTGAAGCTGAACTACAAGAATACGAACGACCCCAACCTCAAGCTGCAGTACAAAGAGAATGCAACCGCACTGCTCGCAAGGCTCGATGAAATATACGGGAGCAACAAGGCTGGGTTTGAGAAGTTCCAGGGGACAATTCGTGGTGTAAGAGAAAGGGAAGAGGAGAGAGCTGAAGCGGGCAGAACTAGAGAACAGGATCAAAGAGTCCTTGACGAGCTCACCACACCACAACAAAGAACAGACACTGACCTTGTCTCAACAAAGCCAGAGCCAGATCCTACACTGTCGCCATACGCAAAAACTAACGACAGAATGGCTGGCCTAAGACGCATTGGTCAAGGAGCAAGAGAGTTTTTTAATAAGTGGTTTAGAAGCAGTGGCGGTATAGGCAACAAAAACATTGAGGAGGTTGTAAGGTCAAAGCAGAGGCTGGACTCAGCATGGATAGACGAGGTTCAGTTTGATGCCAGGCTTTGGAGACAACTACTGAAGCAGGTAAGAAGACCAGAGGGCCTTGGTGGCAGGAAGAGAAGCAAGGCAGAAATGAAGGTCACTCAAGAGGCTATGTATGATGTCTTGACTGGCAAAGCCAAGCTTGATGATGCCAGACTCATGGACCTGACACCTCAACAAAAAGATCAGCTGCAATACTTCAGGAGGCATGTGGACAGCCTGTCTGATCAGCTCATCAAAACATTGCAGGACGCACCAGCTGGCTCTCCTGAGAGCATGAAGGCACGTCAAGAGTTGATTGAAAAGATTCAAAGAAACAAAGGGGCGTACTTGACGCAGTCCTACGAGCTGTTCATGGATGGTGGTAAGAGACTTAAACTGCTCTTAAGTCCCAAAAAGAACATGCCAGCTCACATCAGGAAAGCATACGACGATGCTGTTGAGTTTATTGCGGATCAGTTCGACAGCGACATCACCTCAGATACCCCCCTTACAAGGCAACAAAGGTTGCAGCTTGCTGACCAACAGCTGGGGCAATACTTGCAGGGATTGAAGGGGGGCAAAGAGGGAACGTCGTTTGGTATTCTTGGGGCCATTGACGCACCATTCCTGCGAGCTAAGAACAACGATCTGGCAGAGCCAATTCAGCGGTTGTTGGGTAAGATTGAAGACCCAATGAATGCTTACTTGACCACCACGTCTAAGCTCAACTCTTACCTAGCTAACACAAGATGGCAAACAGAGTTAGCCATGGTTCTGAAAGAGTCTGGGATCAGCCGCGTGGGACAGGAGTTTTCTGGTATGAGTTCAGACATGGGACGCATGGTGCCCTTGGTTCCTGACGGTGATCGTTGGCTACCACTTGCTCAAACTTTTGTGCCTGAAGGTTTTAAGACAGCATTTGATAACCTGATGCCTCTGAAGAGCATTGAAGGCCACCTTGAGAAGTTTGCCGTTTCAGTGACTTCAGCTGTCAAGGTTGGTAAGACTGTCTTCTCTCCCACCACCACATCAAGAAACCTGGTGAGTGGTACGTTCCTGGCGATGGCGAATGGGCACCTCCCTGTCAACCCAGCCAACCTTGGAAAGACCATGGATGCTATAACGCAAGCGTGGGGTGCCAGTGCAAGGCGAGGAATCAAGGGCAGGGGTAAGTATGCTGACTCTGTATGGAGAGCAGAAAGAAAGAAGCTCATCGAGATGGGTATTTTGAGTGATGGTGCCAACTCTGGCGAACTCATGGCCTTCATCAACGACAGCATGGGTGGTGATATCCAAAGGATTCTGAAGGGCAAAGGGAGAACGGGTATCAAAGACTTTTCTCAGAAGCTGTACGCATTTGGTGACGACTTCTATAAGGTCAATGGATACTATCAAGAGCGAAAAGCTTTTGTTGACTCTGGTATGTCAGTGGCTGAGGCAGAAGCCAAAGCAGCAGCTCGTGTAAGAGGGGGCTACCCCACATACAGCTACATCTCAAAGGGTACAAAGAAGTTGAGAAGGTTCCCTGCTCTTGGTTCTTTTGTGTCGTTCCCTTACGAGATGTACAGAACGACAGCCAATCAATTCAGATTTATGGCTGAAGACTACCAAGCAGGTAGAACAGGCATGGCTATGAGAAGGGCTATGGGGCTGTTGACGTCTGGTGTCACAGGCTATGCTCTGTCTGAGTACAGCATGGACAAGCTTGGCATGACGGACCAGGAAGATCAAGCAATTAGAGCCCTTGGTCCTGGATGGCAGAAGATGTCTCAGTTGGTGTATTTAGGGACTGAAGACGGGTCACCCATGTTCATGGATGCTTCTTACGCCTTGCCTCACGAGGTGGTCATGAAACCAATAAGAGCTTTGTTTGGGTCTAACCCAGACGATAAAGATCTGATAGACAATATGGTGAGCGCTGTTGAGGAGGTCATGTCGCCGTTTGTTTCTCAAGACGTCACAGCACGTTTTCTTATTGATCTTGCAGGAAACAGAGATGAAAACGGTAGACAGATCATTAGTCTGAATCCATCTGAAGAGAAGCGCTCAATTGTAGGATTGTTTGAAGCATGCATGGATGAGAGCCAGAGAGGCACTAGAAACTGTTACAATGTGCTTACTCACTTCATCAAGGGTGCAGCACCTGGTATCGCCATCAACGCTGCTGAATTTTTGAGAGCTGAAGTGATAGAAGAAACGTATGAACTTTTGAAAGGTGAAGACTTGCCCAACGGCCACCCACTTGAAGAAGCCCAGGATGCGTTCCAGGATTACTTCCCTCAGAAAACCAACTACAAAGAGTACACGATTAGGGATGCGGTGTATGCTTTCTTTGGAGCTCGTGTAAGCTACATGCCTCTCGATGTAGCAGGGGCAAACTCAATCAGAGAGTGGGACTCATATGCACAAGAGGAGATGAGAGAAGTGTGGCATAAGACCATGCCGCAGCCTGAGCTGACCATGCCTGGGGAGATTGATGAGAGGGCAGCAGAGTACATCTACCACAACAACGAAGCGCAGAACAATATCCAAAGAACAGTGGATCTAGTTACAACACTGGACATGGAGAAAAAGGATATCGTCAAGATGTTGGATCGAGGTGGTGTACCAGAAAAGGAGATGGGCTTCTACCTGAAAGACAGGTATGTATTCCCTCCCCTGATCTCTCAAGAACAAGTAGAAAACCACATAGAGTCGCAGACCTGGACAAGGGGGTTGAGCAAAGAGGAGAGAAAAGAAATAATCAAGGCTGGGTGGAGAAACGCAGGGCAGTTCAACAAAGCTGTAGCAAACGGATATAAAGCAACACTGAGGGACGCAGGTCTTTCTGAGTCAGAGATTGAAAACAAACTAAAAGAAATGAGAGATGGCCTTGGAGAAACAGACTACGAAGATTAAGGACACAGGCTTGGGCAAGTGGCTCAAGTCAAAAGCACCCAATGTGCTCGATGTTGTTGGGGACTTGCTGCCAGACAGCGGTGGTCTTGGTATTGTAAAAAACATGATCGAGAAAGATCCTGATGTCAACACAGAAGAAGGGATGGCTGCGGTCGATGCAGAGATTCAGTTTCAGAACAACGTGACTGAAAGATGGAAGGCTGATATGGGCAGCGATGTCAAGCTGGCTAAGCTTATCAGACCAGTCACACTCATCGCTCTGATGACCATGTTTATGGTGACTATGGTGGCAGACAGCATGGACAACTGGCCATTTAACGTCAAAGATTCTTATGTAGATTTGTTGCAGGTTTTAATGCTAACAGCATTTGGTGCATACTTCGCTGGTCGCACCATAGAAAAGGCAAAAAAGTAAGTCATGAAGGTCAGGTATGAACATGGTGGCGATCACGATCCAGTAAAAGACGTTCTGTCTAGTCAAGTCTTTATGCTGCCAACAGCGGAGGTTGCAACTGATTTTGTACCTCGTGATGAAGACGAGGCGAAGATTTACAGAAACCTTGGTGTTCAAGGGGTGATGGACCTGAGAGACATGAAGGGCGCTGTCAGAGAGGGTCGCGGTAAGTTCGCAGAAAACTACATGCTTCCAGCCCTGGAACTTGCTTTGGCCGTTGAGTCAGGAAAGGGGGCTTTAGATCTTGGTCGATTAGGGGTTCAAGGTATTAGACAACTCATCAAAAAAAGCCCAGGGATTTTAAAGAGGCTGATGAAATCTGGAACTAAAGCGGTGGATGATGCTGCAAAGAAGGCTGGCTTTGATCCAACAGACATTGCTGCTTTAAGAAAAGACGGAGTTCCTGAAGAAGAAATCATGAAGCTTGTGAAGGGGCCCCAAACAAAGATGACAAAGAAAACTGCTGACAACACTCAGGCTTACATAGAGCGCATGAAGAGGCAGAAGGTTCAGAACCAAGCCAACAGAGCTCTTCGTCAGGCAGCACGAGAGGAATCTCAAGCGCGTTTAAATCTGCAGGGCAGACTTAGCGAACTTGGGATGGAGGCCAAAGAAGCAGAAAAGCTGGCAGAAAAAATCTTCAGAGAAAACGTAGACGACATCTTTACTCAAGCCAGAATAGATGACGTGGTGCTTGGTAAGGGTGATCAGCTGGCGAAAAAGCTTGGGCCCACTATGCAAGAGCTGTACAATACAAACAGAGGTGTGTTCAATGCTGTTTACAATGAGCTTATCAAGCCTGTTACATCTAAAAAGATAAGTGGGGCGGTAAACCCACGCATGAATCAGTTTGGTGGAAAAATAAATGTGAGAAAGGCATGAGGTTTTTGTTGTTGATGCTGCTCCCTGTGTTTGCCACTGCTCAGCCAGGGTGGGTTTCCATCTCTATACAGGGTGATGCATATGGCAACGAAACCACATGGCTGGTTCGTGACTCTAGCAATGCAATCGTTGCAGGATCAGCGCCATTGCAGGGAGAGTTCCCCTATGTAGAGGCATTCCTTCCGCTTCCGCTGGGTGACTATACCTTCACTATCTACGATTCCTTTGGTGATGGTATCTGTTGTGGCTTTGGGGAAGGTTGGTTTTCTGTAAACACCTGTGAGCTAGACACCACAGTCTATGACTTTAGTGCGTCAGAACAAACCATTCCCTTCGAGGTTCTGGCGTGTCCGCCCCCCATCTTTGGGTGTATGCAGGAGGGTGCTATCAACTACCACCCATGGGCGAATGCCCCTGCGCCCTGCGACTTCCCCCCTGTGCAGTGCGAAGAGGGATACAACAACATCCTTGTCACAGTTACGCCTGACACTTATGCATCTGAGATCAGCTGGGACCTGATGACTTTCCCAGATGGTGAGATTGTTGCAGAGGGGTCAGGATATTCTATTGTGGGGGCTCCCATCGTAGAGTCTGTGTGCTTGCCTGTTGGATCTGAGTTCAAGGTAAATGTGTACGACACCTTTGGTGATGGCATGTGTGGCAGCTGCTATGGGGGTGTTGATGGCAACCTGCTCGTATCCAACCTGTGTGGTGATGAGCTTTACTACGTTGGTGACACTACTCAGTACGAGAGCATTGGCAGCGATATCATTTTTGTTGAACAATGTGTCCCAAACGTTCAACAAGGTTGCACTGATCCGTGGTTTACTGAGTATGACCCTGGTGCAGTGCTCGACGATGGTAGCTGCCAGACAGAGGTCATCCTGGGATGCACTGATCCTCAAGCAATTAACTTCAACGAGGACGCCAACACACTGGAGACAGAGGACAACTGTGACTTTACTCTGACACTTACAGACGGTGCGGGTGATGGTTGGTTTGGCAGCTGGGTTGGAGTCCAGCAGGGCGACGAACTGTGGGGGCCTCTGACAATGCACCCCAGCGATGGTTTTGAGAAAGAGATTCAGATCCCTTTGTATTCTGGGGAGGCAGTCAATATCATGTTCTTTACGCAGGGCAACGCAGAGACCACGGCCAACCAATGCGGGTTCTACTTCGACGGACCCAATGGTGTGTTCATGGAAGGCGGGACCAACCCATGGTCTGACGCCATCAAAAAATTCCCATTCAAGTACAGCGGTGTACCTGTATGCGGAGACTTCTGCGAGGCTGCCATCGAGGGCTGTACGCTCAGCTTCGCTTGTGACTACAACCCTGAGGCAAACGTAGATGGTGATTGCACTTTCCCCATTGAGTACTATGGTTGCGACAACGAGTGCATCAATGACACGGATGGTGACGGTGTGTGTGACGAGCTTGAAGTGGCTGGATGTCAAGACCCAACAGCCTTCAACTACAATGAGGCGGCCACAGACCCAGCAGAGTGCGAGGAGGTTGTATTTGGATGTACTGACCCCACCATGTTCAACTACAATGAGCTGGCCAACACAGAGAACAACAGCTGCATCCCATTCATCTATGGGTGCACCATTCCTGAGGCGCTGAACTACGACCCCATGGCCAACACCAACAACGGAAGCTGTGAGCTGCCACTGCCTGGGTGTATGGACCCTGACGCTGCCAACTATAACGTGTACGCCAACGTACCTGCGAACGAGGACTGCCTGTACGATGCGGGATGCATCACTGGTCCTGGAGAACCATACTGGGCTAACGACTACTGCTACTCGTGGGTGATCGAGGTTGACCCCTACTGCTGCGA
>CEOA01005412.1_pt1 | contig 13875 bp, 13 predicted proteins | sample 530251 | NCBI WGS metagenome assembly CEOA01 (sample SAMEA2619838, study PRJEB7988) | marine metagenome | biome: marine biome (ENVO:00000447); feature: surface water layer (ENVO:00002042); material: "saline water (ENVO:00002010), including plankton (ENVO:xxxxxxxx)" | depth 5 m
TAATCTTACTTTTGATTCGACACGCTCTTCATAAACATTTCGAGGGACAGGAGTTCTTGTCCCTCTCCCTGCATCAAGTTTGATGCAGCAACGCCGAGATTATACAAAGCCTCCTGCATTGGGTTGTCGGAGGCTTTGCCTCTTTCTGACAGGAAAACTTCCACTGGTGCCATTGTTTCTGGGTGGAAGCTAACGGTGACACTGATCCCCATGCCGATCTCTTCTGTTACACAAGGGCGCCGGTTTGGAAGAGTCTTGGTCATTTTGTAAAAATCTCCTTTTCGTTTATAGTGGCCGCATGATGAGGTGCGGTCATGGATCCAATTACGATAGGAGCGGCGGTTAGCGCCGCCAGCTCTGCCTTTAAATTGCTGAAACAAGGCTTTGCCATCGGAAGGGACATCGAACAGATGTCGGGAGACCTTTCGAGATGGATGTCGGCCGTCAGCGATGTAGATCACATCGAGAAATCAGCTAAGAATCCTAGTCTATTTTTGAAGATGACTAAGGGCAAGTCGGTCGAATCACTTGCTCTCCAGGCATTCACGGCCAAGAAAAAATTAGAAGAACAAAGATACGAATTAAAACAATACATTAGTTTGACCATGGGCCGTAGTGCGTGGCAGGAATTAATTCGAATGGAGGGCCAGATAAGAAAACAAAGACAGGAAGCTATATATGCCGCCAGACAAAGACGACAGAAGATCATTGAATATATAGGTTGGACCGTGGTCGGCGGTGCGGGAATCGCCGTTTTGACTGCGCTGGTATTGCTTTTGAAAACTCATGCAGCTAACGCCTCACCACTTGCCCAGTCTTACACGACGTGTCGCCTGGTATTGTGTGAGTCGAGCGGAAACGAGCGTATTTGTATTTATCGAGGCCAGAACAATACTCAGGAGCTGATGACCTTCAGGCAGGGAGAGTGGTTCCCCAGAGAGTATCAATGTCAATATAAACCCAACGCCAAAAGACCCCCCACCATCAAAGAAACATTAGAATCCATCCGTGACGCCATGAAATGATGCACGTCTTTTTATTGATGGTGTATCTGGGAGTCGGGGAAGATCGAAAGTTGGTCAGCGGCGACATGTACTTCGAATCAATTACACGATGTAATTACTTTGCTAAAGAGTTATCCAAGCGTTACGGCAACTTCAGCGGGTCCGGAGGCTTGGATAAAAGAGATCGAGCTACAGCTTACTGCGTTCCTAGATTCATCAAGATCGGATCGGTAGAGGTTTACGATTGAGGAGTCGGTCAAGTGAAAGAGGCCTCCATAGCCTCAATCACCTGACCTATGTGGTGTTTTCGTCCTTCTTCAGGCCTACTTACAGCACAATTCTAACGGGCTTCTTCCTTGTCATCGTCGTGTTGAAGCTCAATTCCTTCCATTTCCAGATATCTGTGAAACATGTGCCGTAGCTGCCCGGATATTTTTCGTTGTTCCAAGGCAGCGACAGCTTTGATGCCTTTGTAGACATCCACGGGCACTAGGATCGATCTCCATTTCTTTTGATTCATGGTTCTCGCCTCAAATTTGGTGGGTCCGCGGTCGGTGCGGGTTAAACCACGGACCCTTGAGACACAAGATATAGTAGTCTATGGAACTTATCAACAAAAAAGAGGGGTGTAGTAACATATACAACACCCCTCAAGACTCAACCATCAATCTCCGGGAGGAATAATCGGAGCCGACACACAAGATATAGTGATGTTTACATACGTTGGCAAGTGAAAAAAGGCCCCGCCGAAGCGGGGCCAGTTCTCTACAGGGAGCAAATACGCCAGAAGGTACTTGCGCCGCGATTGTTACATGGAATCTCCCCAGCTGTCACCCATCTCGATATCTGTCTTCATTGGGACCTCCAGCGGTATGGAGTCTTCCATAATCTTTGCAATCTTCTCAGCGTCCTCTTTGCTTTTTACGCTGAATGCCAATTCATCATGTATTTGAAGCAACGGAAGGTAGCCCGCGTCTGCGAGATCTACCATCGCCTGTTTCGTCATATCGGCCGCAGAAGCCTGTATAAGCCGGTTCAGAGCTTTGTAAGTCATAGCCCGCTGCAACTTCGTAGTCGGCCCGTAGTGAGCCCTAGCCTCGTCTAACGGCATGGCCTTGTGCATACCGAAGCCCTCGGGCTCGTAAAGGTTGAATCTGCACCGCCGGCCGCGAAGCGAGAATATCTGTCCGCGGGCCGCGGGGTCACTCAACCGCATCTGCACACCTTTCGTCAGTTTTTTAACGAAAGGCACACGCTCATGATATTTGTCAGTGAGGTCTTTCGCCTCTTCATCGGCGATGTCGAGCTGTGCGGCGAGTTTTGCGCGTCCCATGCCGTACATCATAGCCAGGTTGATTACTTTGGCCTGCTTGCGCGGTATGTCGGCCATTTCGGCCACCATGCTATGGAAGTCCATGTCAGGGTTTTCGCGATAGCCATCTACAAACTCGCTGACGCCGGGCATGTTTATGTTTTTAGCGCGGCGGAACACCTCCGCATAATGGACGAGAATGCGTGGTTCCTGCTGCGAATAATCTATACTGGTCCACTTTTCCCCATCCTCTGGAATAAAGACGCTCCTGATCATAGGTCCGAGTTCCGGGTGCCGCGCAGGAAGTTGCTGCATATTTGGATTGTTCATCGATATCCGTCCGGACACGGTGCCGCCATCGTCAGAGCGAATCTGGTTAATGTGGCCGTGTATGCGCCCGTCGGATGCTACATAGCGCAGAATGGAGTCGATGAACGTGCCGTTGATCTTGTTGTACTCACGCGCTTGCACGATGAGTTGCGGAAGCGGGTGCTCGTGTTCTGCGAGAAACGCTTTGGTGAAGCTTGGAGCGCCTCTTTCGGTCTTTGGAAATGCAATGCTTTGTTTTTCAAACGCGCGAGCAAGGGAGTTGCCGGCCCATATCTCAACGTCCTCGCCCACCATGTCGCGAATCTGCTTGTTGATATCTTTTTCTTTCTTGAGGATGTGCTGCTTAATCCGCTCCACGCGGTCCAAGTCCACCCGGACGCCACGCAGCGTCATTTCTACCAAGGTCGGTAGCAGCTTCATTTCTAGGTCGAAGATGGTCTTCAAATTTTCAACGGGGATTCTGGCGGCAAAATACTGCCATAGCTCCAGTGCGAGCTCTGCATCGGTTGTTGCATACGGTCCAACGTGCATGGCCGGCAGCTTCCACATTTCGCCTTTTGGATCTACACCAAAGCTCTTGGCTGCTTCTACTAGCGCCTTTTCAGATTTGGTTTTGCCGAGAAGGTCGTAGCAGAGTGCATTCAAGGAGTAACTGAATCGGTTCTCGTCGAAGAGCGAAGCAACCACCATCGTGTCGATGACGCGCCCGTTGACGGTAAATCCTTCAGCCCGCAACCAACCAAGATCATATTGGGCGTTGTGCATGATTTTGTCGGCAGGCGTGGCGAGAACCCTCTGCATCCACTTACGGACGATGCGGTCGTCAAGGTTACCGCCGCCAAGATGTTTTACCGGCACATAGCCGCTCCACCATTCAGTAGCTACAGCATACCCTACAATTTCACCATCTTGACGTGCCCAGCCGGGGCCCATCGTTTTTATTTTTGGATCACGGGTCTCGACATCAATCGCTATCTGTTTGGCTTCCGACAGGTCGGGGAGCTCCGTAGGAGGGGTCCATTCGCTTGTCGGGGTGAACATCGCCATCTGTAGTTCCATAACCATCTCTCAAATTTTTCTGATGAGTGTCAGTAAGATAATGACCAAGCAGGGCATATGCCAGCCGAGCAGCTTGTTCCGGTCCGAGGTCAAAGGCAAACATCTCGTCCGCCTCTTTACACAGTACCGCACTGCTGTTTCTGCGGCGCCACAAGTGTAGCTTGATCGGTCTTTTGCCGGAGTTGTGAGTGGCCCAGCAATAAATTTCGTCCATCATGTTAGTTCCTCCTCAAACAAAGGTGCAAAATCCATGGCAGAGCATTGAGCTGTCCAGAACTTTGCTTGATGCTTTACTCCTTGTTCTCTTACAAATTTGATTACCGTCTCCATTGAAGGGCAGGACTCTACAATGGAAACTCCACCTAAAAAATCACCGTTTGGCATGATGAATGCCACCATGAAAATGTAGAGCGTCATATCGTATAGCTCCTCAGAGCGTCGTCAGGCTCTACCAAAAACAGGTTTTGTTTTGTTCTGGTGACCCCGACATAAAAAAGTCTATGTAGATCATCTTGTTGCTTCAAACCTTCTTCATCAAGAGTCAGTCGTGATCGGTCGGAGGCAGCGGATAAATCAGTGAACAGCGCGACGTTGTCAGCCTCACCGCCTTTGGCACCGTGTATGGTCGATACCTTCACGCGGGCCTCCTGGTCGAGGCGTTCACCACGTCTCAGAGCCGCTGATATGTATGTCCGGTCCATCAGAGGCAGGCGATTAAGAGCTTCGTCCCAAGACATCTCCTGCTTTGCCAGCAGGCCCATGTGATCGCGAAGATCTTCAAACGAAAAGGTATCGTGCAGCTGTAGGTGGTTCAGCTGTTTGAAGCCGCGCCGGACGCGGGAGCCGGTGCTCATGTAAGAATACATCTGTTTAAGTGTGCCCGCGTCTATCTTCTCGCCTTGGCGCACGCGCTCCCAGCCCTGTACTGCTTGGGCCACCTTGTGTGATATAGACCGCGAGCCACGGTTGTCGAAGATCACACCTTGGCTACGCAAGATGTCACAGATGTTATTCAACATGTAGTTGCATTGCGCCAGCACGAGCCACGAGCCGTCTTCGAACTGTAGTGATGCCGGGTTTACTGTGCGGGTGACGTTTCCCATGGTGCCGTTGGCAAGATATTTCTTTGTGCGTCGGTTCTTGATGCGCGTGACAATGCGCTGTGCGTGCTCATGCACGGTTTGCGGAACGCGGTAGGACTGGGACAGGACCTCTGACCCACCATCAAGGTTGATGAACTGAGACACATCTGCCCCCGCCCAACGGTAAATAGCCTGATCATCGTCTCCGGCAATATACATGCGCTCGGACTTGCTGTTGATGATGTGTGCCATCTTCCATTGCAGGGGCGACAGGTCTTGCGCCTCGTCAAGAAATGATATCGCAAACCGGGGGCAGAACTTGTCCCCCTTCTCTACGAAGTATTCAAGGATGTCTGTGTAGTCGAACAGCTTCTGCTGCGCTTTGTACTTTTTGTAACAGTTTGCAACATACTCAATCTCAGCAAATGAATATGGTGAGTTGGTCGTGTCGTATGTTTTTTTCAGAGGCTGAACCATGAGCCGCGACATCTGAATGACGCGCAGTATTGGGTTTTCGTTGAACTTACTGCCTATGTCATCGTCTTCATTGTATGAGCTGCCTGAGAGCTTGAAGCCTATCTGTGCCCCAAGCTCGATCAGATGTTCGTTCTGCATGAGCTGATCGGAGTTGATGTCGGAGAGTTGGAAAGCAAAGCTGTGTAGTGTGCGAAAGAAATGCAGATCCTTCTCGACATCAAGCTGAAAGCGCCGTGCCGCGCGTTCCTTGGCTTCCCGCGCAGCTTTGCGCGTGAAGGCAAGAAAGCATATCTGGTTGGGCATAATGCCCTCCTCCAGATGTTTATCAACAAGGTTGAGCAGTGTCGTGGTTTTGCCCGTGCCTGGGGGCCCAAAGATCCTGAACATTAGAACGGTATATCCTCCTCGTTTCTTGCAAAATCTGGAGTCCGTACATCTGTCCCGGATGCCTCAAGGGCAGGTATCCTCCACACGCGCACCGTTCTTTCTTTGATGCGAAGCGTGGTTGGCTCGCCGTTGATGTCCCGCAGGCGTTGCGCAATCTTGTGCGTTTTGAAGTCAAAGAACCTGTTTCTCTTCAGATAATTTTCGAAGTCGCGAAGGCGGAAGAATGTTTGGTTGGTATCTTCATCGGTCCACGGGCGACGAAGCAGGATCTCCTCTTTGTCCTGCGCCGTCTGCATATTACGACAGAAGTCCTCCAGATAGTCATAAAAGGCCCCCTCAAGTGAGGCATCTTGACTTGTTTCGATGACGCCGCCCTCTGTCTCGGTCATATCACGCAATAACGCGTTGATACGAGCCTCCCAGAGTGGCTTGGAAGAAGTGGGCGGCATGAAGTTGAGTTGCTCTACACAAGCTTTCTGAAAAGCATTTTGGTTCAGCAACGCATCGGTGTCCAGCTCCAGTGGCTCGCCATTTACATCCATGAACCACACTGGGGGCGTTGACGCATACTTGCGTAGGTTTGCCACCGCAGCATTGTTGCCCGCAGAGCCGACGCCGAACTTACGAGTCAGGCAAAGCTCTTTGTTACAGTAGTCATTGATCGGTGCATCGTTGCACTTGTAAACGTAATCCTTGCGGTTGAGCTGCTTGACGATGATGTTGACCTCTGCCAAAGGCAGCGGCGGGTTCATGTACTGGTGGTTGTACTTTGCCACCTCATCTTCCCAAGTGTCTGGGTGACTCTTGCGTAGATAGACGCCGACGTTAAACAGGCCGTTGTTGCGAGTCCCCTCTGGGAACCCTTGGGTGCACAAAAGCTGCAAACAAGGCGGACCATCGGGCACAGGAAGATTGTCCTCTTTCTGCACTTGTAAGGCCAAAATTTGCTCTGGTGTTTGGACGAAGGCTTTGTGCAGCTCAAAGAACTCTTCAAGCGTAGCCGCGGTGCCGTCGTCTTTAATGGCGTAACGCAGACCATCTTCGGCGTCGTAATACGGCATGTTCAGAAAGTTGCCAACGTCGCCTCGATCAAGCTGTAGCTTGACTTGTTTGGGGAAGATTTCAGAGCCGCTGTACCCCAGAGCCGAAGCTATGTGGCGCAGGACCTCCTGCATATCTTTTGCCGGCATCCAATCATTAGCGAACAGAAACACATGAGCCCCACCGCTTTTGGACCGGCAAACCACCAAAGGCAGCTTCTTCTCCCGAATCTTGTCGATAAGCTCTTTGTGATTGAAATTGTATTGATCAATGTCAACGCAGCCCCAAACGCAGTTGTTGTCTGCGTTGATGGGTATGATGCCAACGGACGCGCCTTTACCAGACAGATGCCCTTCCCAATGAGCCTCGGTCCGAGATTCGCGGACAATCTTTGCTTGCCCTGTTTGTTTACCGTTGGCTTTGGTTGAGTTGATTTCATATGTGCCAAAGGCTTCTTCTAGGCCACGGAAGATCGTGGCAAATGTTTTTGCAGACATGCTTCACTCCCGGATGGTTAGGACGACGGTAAGAAAGGACTGAAAAACCTACCGCCGCCCTAGCTAATTAGAACGGTACGTCATCCGGATTGATGTCGTCGTTCTTGTTTGAAGCGTCGTCTTGCGAGTGAGAGACCTTCACATCTCCAGCCTCAACGGAGGTATGGAAAGCCTTGGCTGAGTTGTACACGCCCGCATCAGGCACTTGACCATGCAGGGAGATCTCCCAGCCGTGCCATTTGCCTTTGCTATTCTCTTCAGACTGCGAAGTCAGCTTGTAAATGTGGCTGTACATTGCAGGCGTGAATGGACCGTTTGGCCCTTTGAGCTCCCGTGACATGATCATGCTCATCCATTTTTTCGACTTCTTGAGCTGAGTCGATTTCATTGCGATCATGGCATTGCTTGTGGCACCTGTGTCAGGATCATACACCTTCACATACCACTGAGCTGTGCGCTCGATGTAATCGCCAGTTTCGTCCTGGACGTACTCGCGATTATCTTCTTTGCTGCGGATGACTTTTGGGCACTCCGCCTCGGTGTCGTAGATGGCAACGGGTGCCCCCGTGCCAGAGCCTCGCTGGGCCCACCTGATGAATTTTCGCTGGTAAGCACAGGGAATGACGAGAACCCCCTTCTCCGGCTTCCAAACGTCCAGCGTGACGGTATTGACGATGTCACCCTTGCGAATCTCTTCATGGTCATCCAAAAGCGGGTCCAAACCGGACACAATTTTCAAGAAGGGAAGAGCAAGGTCCTCGTGGTCAATGTTCTTCATGCCCGCAGATGCGTCTGCAAACATTTCTTCCATTGAAAGACCAGATACGATTGCCGTGTTTTCGGCCTCGGCGGGCACTTTCTTTTGCTGTCTAGGCATTATTTTGCTCCCTTTATCACAGCTTTTTGGCCGACATAAGCGCCAAACAGTTCCATCGGGAACTCCTTGCCCTCTTCTACCATTTCCTTCACCCACGACCGTAGTGATGAGTGATGTACACCTTCTTTTTGTTTTGGTAGATGGCCTTGCGATTGCACCCAGTTTTTGAACTGTTGTGCGGTTTCATCCTCACCCATGCCAAAGTCCACAGAGACAGTGTTTTTCACAATGCCGCCATGACCATTGGCCCTCAGCCATTCAAAGGCTTGCGGCTCGTTGTCCTTGAGAATGGTCGCCCCGTAGAGCTTCCTGATCTCGACTGCGCTGCCGTCGTCCATTTTGAACGACGAGAGGCCAAGCTCCATCATTTTTGACGGCAGCTCTTCTTCTTGGAGGTTCCGAAGATTTCGCTTCATCTCCTTCAACGCCTCCTCCTGAGACTCGATATTCTTTTCGAGCAATCGGATGCTTGTAGCGATTTCAGATATGGATGAGAGAGAATCGGCACCGATTGATTCAACTGCCGTGCCCGCAGATTTGGCCGCATCATCGGCCATAAGTGATGAGAGATCACTCATCTTGTCACCTCGTTTCGTGGTTCGTGTGTCGTGTTTAGTAGCTTTTGGCTACTTGATAACTACCATATAGTTCTATATACATGGAGGTGTCAAGGAGGATCTTATGAAAAGTTACAAGATGGAAGTGCTCCATAAAAAATATAAATTCAAAACGGAGCCTTTTGATCACCAACGAAAGATTTTCGAAGAAACGTGGCGCAAGCCGTACCATGCCTTTTTTATGGAGATGGGCACGGGCAAATCGAAGATCGCTATTGATACAATGGGAGCTTTGTATCTAGCCGGTAAGATTGAGAATGTCTTGATTGTGGCCCCCAAGGGCGTCATGGACAACTGGGCGTACAAAGAGATTGGGACGCATCTTTCAGATCAGGTGCCCGCGGCTATTCTCCGGTGGCAGTCCGCTATTGGGAAGAAGCTGCGCCAAGACTTTTTGAATACCATGAAGCTGACAGATCGGTTGCGCATCATGGTGATGAATGTTGAGGCGCTCAGTACTAATAAGGGCGCGAGCGCCGCGGAATGGTTTGTCCGTCACCCTGGCGGCACAATGATGATCGTGGATGAAAGCACCACCATCAAGAACCGCACCGCCAAAAGAACGAAGACGATCATTAAGATCGGCCGGCACTGTCAATACCGCCGTATTCTTACCGGCTCCCCTGTAACGAAAAGTCCGTTAGACCTGTACACACAGGCAGAGTTCCTTCAGCCAAACTGCCTTGGGTTCGAAAGCTTCTTCTCCTTCAGAGCAAGATACGCAGTCTTGGCTCATCGTGCGATGGGCCATCGTAGCTTTCAGCAACTTGTAGGGTTCAAGCGTATTGATGAGCTGAACGAGAAGATTCAAGATTTTTCAAGCAGGGTATTGAAAGAGGAGTGCCTCGATCTTCCCGAAAAAATTTACTTGCGCAGGACGGTCACTCTCACAAAAGAGCAAGAGAAAGCCTACAACCAAATGAAAAACATGGCTTTGGCTATGCTTGAAGATGGGTCAATCGCGACAACGACCAACGTCCTTACACAAATCATGCGACTCCAACAGATCTGCTGCGGGCATTTTAAAGATGATGAGGGCCACATCATTGACCTTGAGAATAATCGCATAGACGAGTTGTTGAACATTTGTGAAGAAACAGATGGCAAAGTCATCATTTGGGCCAACTGGGTTCACGATATTGTGAACATTACGGAGGCTCTCGCAATTAGATACGGGCAAGAGGCGGTGCAGTCTTACTACGGCAGCACTGAACAATCCACTAGGCAGAACGTGGTAGAAGAGTTCCAGAAACCCGACTCTCCACTACGGTTTTTCATCGGTAATACCCAGACGGGGGGCTACGGCCTGACGCTCACCGAGGCGAAGACCGTCATCTATTACAGTAATTCGTATGATCTTGAGAAACGGATGCAGTCCGAGGACCGCGCTCACCGTATCGGTCAGTTCTCACCAGTGACCTATGTTGATCTGGTGGTGCCCAAGAGTATCGATGAAAAGATCCTTGTCGCCTTGAGAGACAAGATCGACATCGCCAGTCAGGTGCTTGGCGAGGATACAAAGCGGTGGTTTGACTAACGCAACGACACGATACCGCCCTCTGCAAACATTTCAAAACCTGGAATACCGTCCGGTCGCTCAGGTTCTTCAGTCAGGTTTTCTGCAATCGGGGTACAAACTCCATCCTTCAGAACAAAGCCCGGCGGACACGGGTTGAAAGTGCTTTCCTCATCGCGAGGATCGGGCATAGTCTTGCTTAAAAAATCAAACTGGTCTGTGCCTGTAAACACCATTGGCGCACTGTCACCAAGTGATTTGCCAAGAGCGTTTGCGAGTAATGAAGCTATGCCAACGCCAGCTGCTGGTGATTCAAAACCTTTCAGCTCATCTGTCCTTGGATCATAAACGAATCTACCGACGTTCCGGTCACCAGCCTCACCTCGTGCTCCAAGTTTGATTGCACGACCAGAATTTTCTAATAATTTCTCAAACAGTTCAGGGTTATCTTGATAGGTGCCAAATTTGAAACCTTGTCGTTGAAGATCTAATATCCTCCGACCCGCTGCCTCATCTATCGGCAATTTACCACCGGGAAACCTTTGAAAGCCGGCACGAGTTTTAAGGCCGGCTCTGTACAGTTGCTGCTGTTCCGGCGTCATTGTAAAACCGCCCCTAGGAGTGGCTACTGGATCATTGCCCGCATCAGCCATCTGCCGGCTGCGGTCTTCGCGGTCGGAAGAAAATTGAGCATTTACATTCCCGCGGCCCCCTTCACCAGTGGTCCGTGAGCCGCGGTCTTCGCGAAGAGTATCACCGATACCACCGCCTCGTCGCATACGCACCGGTAAATTCGCGGCGGCAATCAATCGATCAAATGCCTGTTGAGCGTCCATTATTGTTTCATCGCCAAGAGTTTCGCAGCCTCGCCTGTTTCTTCGTTACGGCGCAGCCAGCCTTTTCCAAAGGTATCAAAGGTTTTCAAGGAGCGATAGAAGGCTTCTCGCTCCTCCGTAATTTTTTCGATGGTTTCAAGCACATTGCATTGTGCCACCTTCTCCAACGTCATAGGGCCGATAGCCCCGTCAGGGTCCGCACCGACCGCTCTCTGCAAAGCTTTTGCCGCCCGTCCTGGGCCGCTATTAACACTCCAGTCAAATACACAAACGTCCAGCCCAGAGGGAAGGTGATCACATTTGCACTTGTTCCAATAGTTTTCGAGATAGATGGCTTCGATGTGATCAGAGGGGATCGACTTCATAAACTCTTCTGTGATCTCTACCTCTTCAAAAGGGTGCTTTCTTTTGAGCCACTGAGTGTAGGTATTTCCTGTGATGCCTTTGAAGGTTTTGCCACCCGGATCATCAGGGTGATCGACATAGCCGCCTTCATGCTCCAGAACCATGTCCAAAGCTTGATGAAAGTTGAAGTTCATGATGTCCTCGTTGGTAATGCAGACATGATTCCACTAGCCAAATCATCTGGGAATACTTGCTGATAGCGAGTCCGCACACTTGGTTGCGCCGAGGGCCGCGGTTGAGCGGCAGCAACGTTGGCAACAGGAGCCGGGGGCATCGGTATGCTGGGCGCAGCCGGGACTGTCGCAGAGCTAACACGCGATGGATCAAACGCTCCTGGATTTTGCCGTATGATTTCTTGTTCAAGCTCGGTCGGCGGAGCATCATCTTCTGTCGGACTTGTGTCGTCATCAACGAATCGAAGTCCAGCTTGAATGAGATATGCGTTCAAATTGTTGAGTTGCTCCGTCACTTCTTCTGGAGTTTTGCTTCTTTTCAAGAGCATCACCAGATACTCCGGATCAAGCGCCATTCTTTCTAATATGGTTAACTGTGACTTTTTGGACTGGTCGCCGAAAAAGTCACGGAAAAGACGAGCACCAAAGTTTGCTTCAACGATACCTTGAGGTCGCAAACCAGTGCTGCGCACCGCAGTAGTCGTCATAGTCGAACCTGCGATTGCCAGAAGAGCCTCTGTAAACACGCCAATATCGTCTGTAATTATTTGGTCAAGTTTGCCTGATTTTTGCGCAGCTTGAATTTTCGAACCTTGCTCAACGATATATTTCAGGCGGTCGGACTCAGCTTGAGTGAAGATGCCTTCCTCAACCATCAGCTCCATCAAACTGCGATTCTGTGGCGGTCGAGTCTTGGGCGCCGGAGGTGGTTGGAAGGGAGCCCCAGTTTCTGTTGTCGTTGTCTGTGGGGCTTGACCCGCTCCAGACCGAGTCCTTCTAAGCGGATCGAAAAGAGTTGCGCCCATTTGGGCGTAATCCACCTGACCACCAGTGCCGCCGCCGTTCACCCAGGCTGCGTCTATCACCGCGCTTTTCAACCCGGCCTTCATGTCATCCGCACTGACGTTGTTATCGCTCATTGCCTCCGTAAGTTTCTTTGGAGGGTTATTCACTCTGTTGGTGATGGCCTGCAAACCCCTTATAGGGTTTTGACCATTTGAAATATTCAAGATTTCGGCCGATACGCTTTCCGTGCCGGCGACTTGAGAAAGCAACTTTGTTACAGGGTTTCTTTTGTTATCAAAATCAGCCTTGCGCCTCTCTGCAATTTTGTAAGCATTTACAAAGCGAGCGCCATCGCGCATGTCGTCTTCGATGTCCGGAAAGATTTTCATTAAGCGTGCGTTTGCATCGTCAGCCAAAAACTCAGTCACCTTGTCGGGGTCCACCAAACCGGTCTTCCGATTTATGACTTTGCTTGCTACATACAAAACAGCGTCATCTAAGTTACTTCTAAGGTCCTGCGCATCCAGCGAGAGTTTAGACAACCGTTCTCCGGTTTCGCCAGAAGCCGGCGTTCCTGCTGGAATCAACTCCGCAGCTTCAAGCTCGTCCATTTGGCGGCGAGCAAAATCAGCGCCACTCATAATTTGACCCATGCGCAGCGCGCCAGCAGAAGTGTTGCCAGCGAAAAGTTTTGGTATCAAAAGCTCCGGCGTGATGATGTCGGCCCCAAAACGAGTCACTCCTGTCGCTTCACCAATAAAAGTCCTTTTGATGCTATCGTTAAAGCCAAAGGAAAAAGCTCGTGCGGCATCGTAAGCTTTATTTGCACCGACATCCAATCCTTGATCAAGATCACGCAGAGCTGCTTGAGCGAGCTCTCCATAAAATTTTGCCTCAGTAGCTCGGTTGGGATCCCCAGCGGCTTCACGAGCTAAGGTCAACATTCGGCTCCGGAATAGTGCCACGTCTTTAGCGGTGTCAAATTCGTCAAGCTCAGGATCTAAATTAGTTTGTTGGGCGCGTGTAAGTTCACTTCGGGCATTAGCGACTTTTTTGACGTTTCTCAGCTCAGCGAGAAAGCTTTGACCAATACCTTTACGTCGGGACAGAGCATCTGCCGCTAACTCAATCGCCTCATTGGTATTAACCCCGGTGGTGTCCAGGATCATCTCGCGAACCTCTGGTGAAACACCTCGTATGCGCAGATATTCTTCAGGGTTTGCGAGAAAGTCTGTCCTAAATTTTTCAAAATCGTTGATATCTAATGGGGACAGACCGTCAACTTTCGCCTGTGCTTTGACGAGAGCTTTTGGTGGATCTGGCTCAATGAGACCAAGCCGCTGTTTACGCTTGTTGATGTAGTTTACCAAAAACGCTGGTTGGCTTTCCGTGTCTAGGAAAACTTCTTCGACAAACCGGTCAAACTCGTTGACGAGGTTTATTGGCTTGATCTCGACAGAGCGATCCACGGCCTCC
>CEOA01032750.1_pt1 | contig 13872 bp, 26 predicted proteins | sample 530251 | NCBI WGS metagenome assembly CEOA01 (sample SAMEA2619838, study PRJEB7988) | marine metagenome | biome: marine biome (ENVO:00000447); feature: surface water layer (ENVO:00002042); material: "saline water (ENVO:00002010), including plankton (ENVO:xxxxxxxx)" | depth 5 m
CTCGCGGTCATAGATGAAATCATACGAATGATAGGGTATCGTGCTTTAAGTAAATTTGGGCTAGCTAAATTCAATCCACAATACGGATATTTTGAAATATCACCAGAACTTGAAGAACAACAGTTCCATCTACTCCTGAATAAATCCAAAGAAATGGTGTATGGGACAAAACAAAATATTCTAAATGCAATTGAAAATGCTGTTGTTCAGACAATTGTAGCTTTTGCGGAAGTTGCAGAAGAGGATTAAAATAGGGAATGTTGTACAAATACGTATTGCATTGTATACTTAATTAAAGGAGAAAATTATGTCAAACGATGAATGTAAATGCTGTGAATGCTGTACATGTGAATGTGAAAGCTGCTGCTAAATCAGGGGGCGAAACGGTATCGACGGGGTAGAATCAAGGGGAGAGTGCAAGTAGGGAAGATACGCCCTTGACAGTTCAAACACAATAATTGCAAACAACAATTACTTTTACGATTCTGCACGCTTAGCGGCTTAATCGGGTGGCTTCCTAAGGCCATCTAACCAACTTAGGATAAGTGGTTGATCTCACCGAAATAAACAAGATTAAAATGGTTACCCTAGTGGAAAGGAGTGAGGCGGTATTACGCAGGGTTCTACTGAGACAATATACGACCCAAATCGAGGAATAAGAGTCTAACAAGGGAATACTCGATTAATTGCAGGTGAAAATCCTGTCACTCTGTAGGTGGGCTTCCGAGGCTACATAGGAAGCGGGAAAACTGTGGCTACCTTTTTGATTTGGGAATAAATCAGACAAGCTTGTGAATGACTCAAACTTAGACTATTGCGGACGCGGGTTCGACTCCCGCCGCCTCCACCATCTTTTATGTGATTCATAATTGTAACATTGTTAAAATGTATAATAAGCACAAGGCTTGTTATAATTGTGTTGACTTTAACAATGAGGCATACTTATGAATATAATTTTTTTATTATTACTGGCATGCGGAGCTCCCCCAATAGAAAAATCAGATGAGATCTCGGATGTAGGCGACATTCCTACGCCTAGCGCAGATTTAGACCCCGAAGATTCAATTAGTGAAGATGTGACTGCTAATTACATTTTTGGTGACGAAGACAGTTTATTATACGTTCAAGTGTATAAAAATCTAGATGCAGCTGCGTCTGGTTTGGCACATGATCATGTGATGCGGTCCGCAAATTGGGAGGGTTTTGCAACTTACAACCCAGAGGATATTACGAAATGCTCGATGGGGTTCACATTACCAGTTGAAGATTTGCAAGTTGACGAACCCGCGATGCGAGAATACGTTGGATACGGTGACGAAATTTCAGCAGAAGATCGCGAAACAATTCGAGAACACATGCTAGCAGAAGACCAGTTAAATGCAAACGCATATTCTGACATTTCATTTACCAGCACAAGTTGTGAATTTGCAAGCGAAGATACGCTCACGGTAACAGGTGACATGACTATTCGTAATGTAACACGAGAGTGGAATGTGAACTTAAGTTTTGCAGCACAGGAAGATGAGTTTTATATGTCAAGTGTTATTGACTTCACACATTCTGATTTTAACATCATTCCATACAGCGCATTCTTCGGAGCAGTTAGCAATTCAGAACCGCTTAAAATTACATTTGATATGGTTGGCTATCGAATAGGTAACGAAGAATTACCAGAAGGCGAGGTACTTGAAGAATCGGAAGACGAAACAACACCTGAAGATTTTGACCGCGCCGGGACTTATTCGTTCACAGTTGTAGACACATATGCAGATGTAGCCGGATGTAGCATGAGCTATTCTGCCTATATACCTGTCGGCGCTGAAAACCCACCAGTCGTGGTTCTTGGTCATGGATTTTCAAGAGGTCCACAGACAATGACTGGATGGGCTGAACACCTTAGCACGTGGGGGATTGAAGTACTGTTACCGACGCTCTGTCACTATAATGTATTTTGGGGTGTTGATCATGAACTGAATGGGCAAAACATGGTCGAGTTAGGCCAGTACCACGGTGCAGAAGAGGTCATTTATGCAGGGCACTCAGCAGGAGGCCTTGCTGCTATAATTGCTGCTAGTTTGGATAATAGCAATTTAGGCGTTTTAGGGCTGGACACGACAGACACAGAAGGCGTTTTCGGTGTCGAAGATTTTATAGGACAACAATACGCGTCCGACGTAATTAGTCCGGCATTTTCTATAAGAGGAGAACCTACGTCCTGCAATTCAAATGGTAATGGGTTGGATCTCTTTGAGATGATAAATGACGCTTATAAAATCAAGGTTGATGAAGCAGATCATTGTGATTTCGAATTCCCTACAAATTCAGGGTGTGAGCTTAGCTGTGAAAATTCTAATCCAGCTATACCTGATAGCACTATACGACCAAAGATTATAGCTTTAGGAACCTCTGCTATCCTAACTTTAGCTGATATGACAGATGATGGTTGGGTGCTTTGGCAAGATACACATCAATAGACGATATTTAATTCATCTAGCTAATTTTTATCTAGACCTCTTGCTGTATGTGCGATATATATAGTAAGGGGTTTTCCATGCGGAAGTTTTCTAAAATAGAAGTCATAATGACAGACAACGACGGGTATTTAGTTTTAAAGGCTCTACTACCAGAAGGTTCTATACTGTGGGCAAGAAATGTTGATAAAGAAGTTGTTGTCTGTCTTAAGGATGATATAGGCATGGATTACTTAGAGAAAAACTTGAATTCACTTTACAGAACGTTTCACATGTAACTGATTAAATATTTTATTTATTTGAAGAGCAATTTAATATTTACTATCATGTCTGAATTCTTTAATAACAACGATTATTTGCAATCCATTCTGAGACCTTTTGGGCCAACAATAATGAAGTTTACGCTCCCGGATGCTTTGATTGCAGATTTTAACGCAGCCTGTGATGAAATATCTAAAAGTGAAGAATTAAAAAACAAGCTTGATTTTTCTAATTATTTAGTTGGGAAAGTTAGGCAAGAATTTTTAATACCTGACAATGTTATTGATAAACATTTAACATATTTTTATAATTGTCTCGGTGCTTATTACAAGTTTATGTTTGAAAGCGGGCTGGTTAGAAAAGAAAAGACAAACGCAAAAAAATTGTCGGGATGGTTTGTCAGGTCATTCGCAGGAGACTTTAATCCATGTCACGTGCATAACGGTTGCAACATGTCGTGCGTTGGTTATCTTAAATTGCCTGATTGGGAAGCAGAAAAAAAGGCTGATTCACAAGATAACTGTCCGTGTGTAGGATTAATTGATTTCATATACGGTAGTGTTACACCTATGCAAAGACACAACTGGTCTGCTGAACCAAAGATTGGTGACTTTTATTTATTCCCATCTAACTTAGTGCACACTGTCTATCCTTTTAAATCGGATGGTGAACGAAGGTCCTTTAGTATTAATTTTAATTTATCGATTGAATAAAATTTAATAAAGTTTTGTAAACATCATAACTAAAATTATATAATATAATACTTTTAAAAGGAGGTGATACGTGGATCCGTTTATGATGGTTTTTATGCCAATGATGTTTGTATGCTTTGGTTTTATGACTTTTGTTTTAGGCGTTAAATAGATGAATAAAGAATTACAAGATAGACTTTTTGAAAAATACCCTAAAATATTTCGTCAAAAAGACCTTTCCCCTCAAGAAACTTGTATGTGTTGGGGTATTGCATGCGGTGATGGATGGTATGATATCATTGATACACTTTGTCATCAAATTCAAAACTACGTTGATGATAACAAAATACCGCAAGTTGAGGCTTTGCAAGTCAAATCAAAATGGGGTACTTTAAGATTTTATGTGTATGGTGGAGATCAATACGTCCAGGGATTGATTAGCATGGCCGAAGCGATGACTAGTTGCACTAAAGAATTTAACGATAAAGAAAAAATTTATGAATCGTATAAGAAGATCATAGATCAACACAATGATGCATTTAAACAACTAAAAGATGACTAATACTCATTTTAAATTTTATAAACATCAATGTTTGATTTGATATAATAGTTAAGTCACGGGATACTTGAATGCATGTTAATAAGAATTATAAAACAAATAAACTAACTGAAATATCTGTTAGAGAAGAAGGGAGCTTTGTTAATAATGCGGGAGCATTATGCACATACACGGGTGAACACACCGGCCGATCTCCAGGAGCAAAGTTCATAGTTTATGATAGTATAACAAGTGATACCGTTGATTGGACAAACAATAATAAAATTGGTGTTGATGTCTTCGATGAGCACTATAGTAGATTTTTAGGATATAAAAATCAATTAGAAAAAGTGTATTTACAAGAAGTTAGTGCTGTCAAAGATAAAGAATACTCTTTGAATATCAATGTCTGGACACAATTTGCAAAGCATAGCATGTTTGCTAGAAACATGTTTACTCCTTGCGATAGCGATGAAAATTTTGAAGCTGATTACAACATTTATCATTTTCCTTTATTAGACAACAATCCAACAGTTTTGATATCTTTAAAAGAGAAAGTCATCTTAATAACAGGAACTCTGTATTCTGGGGAAATTAAAAAGAGTATTTTTACTGTACTGAATTATTTGTTCCCTGAAGAACATGAATTTTTACCAATGCACTGTTCTGTTAACACAGATATGGCAGGAAATAATCCGGCAATATTTTTTGGGTTATCAGGCACCGGAAAGACAACATTAAGCTCAGATGTAAATAGAATTCTAATAGGAGATGATGAGCATGGATGGACTGATAAAGGGTTAGTTAATTTTGAGAATGGTTGCTATGCAAAGACAATCAACTTATCTAAAGAAGCAGAACCACAGATTTGGGAAGCATGTAATAGAAAGGGCGCAATCTTAGAGAACGTTGTGATTAATGATGGAGAACCGGATTTTTGTGATAAAAAGCACACACAAAATGGCAGAGCATCTTATCCTTTTTCGTTTATTAAAAATTCATCTGAGACTGGGCTGGTCAATCAACACCCTAAGAATATTGTTATGCTTACGTGCGATTCTTTCGGTGTTTTGCCACCGGTTGCAAAACTCACTGCTCGAGAAGCAGTTGAACAGTTTTTGCTTGGTTATACGTCAAAAGTTGCTGGGACTGAATCTGGGATCACAGAACCTGTCGCAACGTTTTCACCATGCTTTGGTTTGCCTTTTATGCCATTACCGCCAAAAAGATATGGTGAATTGCTCCAGAAGAAAATAAGCGATCACAATGTTAACTGCTGGTTGGTTAACACCGGGTGGTTGGGAGGAGGTTACGGCGTTGGAAATAGAATACCAATTGCTATAACTCGAAAGATTATAGATAAAATTTTAGATGGAACACTTTCAAGCTGTGAAACAATAGTTCACCCTGCTACAAAGTTGCTAATACCAGTCACATCAGAAATACCTGTTGAAATATTATTGCCTGAAGTTGGTTGGTCTAATTTAGATGAATACAAAAAAGCTGCTGCGCAGTTAAATAAAAAGTTTGATAATCAAAGAAATAATCAATGAAAGTTGGCGATTTGGTGAAAAACAAATTAAAAGGTGCTGAATCACCAATAGGCATGATTGTAGAAATTAAAAAAATGGCCGTTGAAGATGTTTATTGTAATCGTTGGGAATATCCAGATTACATAAGAGTAATGTATTCTAACGGAGATATTGAATTTAATCCCACTGCGCTATATGAATTAATTTCAGAAAATTAATATATTGCTTTATAATTATTGATGTTTATTATTGTCAAACAAAGGAGGTTGACTAAAATGAAGTTATCTAGAAAAGAAATACGTGAGATGATCAATGAAGTAGCACATAAAATGGAAGGTTCGCACATTCCAGATCCTATCATTGTTAATCCAGAAGCAACAGGCGTCATAACTGTTCTCGTTGACAAGACTCATTCAGCGTTAGGTGAGATTGAAGCAGGACATCTAGGCAACACTCGTCAAATTCACGGTGGCAAGCAAGTTCAGATATCTCTAGCAAAAAATCCTAAACTCGCGGTGAGCGTCATCGCAGACCTCTTGTCAGCAGGTCTTAAGACTGTTACTGAAGAAGAAATAAACAGAACTGTTAATAAGATTGAGTATAAAGCTTATGATCACACATATGAACTTCATAACATTTCTCCTGACCAGGAAGAGGCCGGAATAAGACCTGGAGTATATCCAACACACAGATCTCCGGACCGTAGGTTTCCGAAACCTGAAGAAAGGCAACCCTTCTCCAGGATGCAAGGTTTCCGGGATAAAATGGGTTTTTAATACTTAAAAAAACCTGTACACTTTCTCTTTTATGTATATAATTATATACGTGACGCCATTTTGGGTCACTTAACATAATAAGTCACTTGCTTAAATAAGGAGAAAGACAATGACTGGATTAACACTACGGGCTAGTGTCCCCGCCCTATTGGGACGCAATTCACTCGATCAGCTATTTGATTCATTTTTCGCGAATCCGATACCTGTTATCGAAAAAACAACACAGGGTTATCCTGTAACTGACATCTACAAGGATGATGAAGGTAATCAAATTATTGAGATGGCACTTGCCGGGTTTGTAAAAGAAGATATCGATATATCGTGCGGACCTAATAGAAGTCTCATTATCAGTTGTGACAAGGGTTCAGATCCTGATGATCTGGTTCGGGGTCGTCAGCGAAGGATTGCGAGAAGAAGCTTTAAGAAGACATTTGTTGATTACTATAATCAACTTGATTTTGATAAGAGCAAAGCATCTTTCGAGAACGGGCTTCTTCGTGTCTCTATCCCCCCTGTCTCACAGGAAGTTTATAAAACAATCGATATAACATAAGATATCAAATGGCGTCCCTCTTGTAGGTGGGTTTTAGAGAAAGAGGTTATCTCTAAATATTTTTTTGAACCTCTACTTATTGGTGAATACTTATAGGTAGAGGTTTTATTATGAAACTAACAAGAAAAGAATTGCGAACTTTGGTTGAAAAAACATTAATTAAAGATCGAAAACAAAAAGTCATATCAGAAAGTTTAATGTACCACATCCAACATGGTGTTGGTGTTGATCAAAATATTCATCGTCCTGGATCTGATGCTTTTTTTGCACTCTTTAAAGAAGTTCGCTTGTTAAGCAACGCAGGATTATATAGTTTAAATGAATCAGAATACAATCTGTTAAACAATTCAGACTTAGGTGATTTTGGCTATTACGAAGGAAAACGTGTTCCTCTGGACTATCCCATGCTTTACGATGAAGAATTATCTGAAGCTAAGTACAAAGGTCGCAAAGTTAAACTTGGTAAAAAAGGAGCACAGCGAATTGGTGGTGGTAAGGCTAGAGTTTATGTAAGAAATGATAAAGGTAAGGTTGTAAAAGTAGAGTTTGGTTCATCGATGCCCGATGCAATGGGTGATTCAGAGGCACACAAAAAAAGAAGAAAAAGCTATGGTAATAGGCACCGGTGTTCGGAAAAGAAAGATAAGACTAAGCCAGGCTACTGGTCTTGTCGATTGACAAAGCTTTTTGGTAGAAATATTGCTGGGTGGTGGTAGTTATGCTTTCTAAGTTAGAATTACGTCTTTTGATTCTGGAAGAGACAATTTCAATTTTAGAAGGTAAAAAAAGGAAAAAGAAGCGAGATCCTAAAAAAGGGACAGGTAAAAAACCGAAAGGCAGTGGTCGAAGATTATATACTGATGAGGATCCAACAGATACTGTGAGGGTAAAATTTCGAACTGTTACCGACATCAAAGATACTTTACGTAAAAAAAGCTTCAAAAGTAAGAGTCATAAGCGTCAGTCACAGATAATTAATCTTATACACCAGAGAGTCCGAGCAGCATATAAAAACGCAAAAGATCCAAAGACTAAAGCTCGACTAAAACGAGCATACGACTACGCAAAAGAGAGAAAAGAAGCATCAAAGAGAAAAACCCAGAGGCTAAATAAGAAGAAATGAAAATTACCCGTAGACAACTTAAAATGATTATTGAGTCTTTTCTTATAGAAAAGACAACAACTGCTAAAATGAAGTGTCCAAAGTGTGGAACAATCAACGAAGTAGGCGTCGACAAGTGCACTAACTGCGGCCATGATTATGATGCAAAATTTCAAGGAAAGCCTTGGGAACCTGCAAAGAGTCTTCGAGAACGATTAATAAAGCGAGCTGACAGGAATGAGTCGATTCAAGAAGAAAGAAAAAGAGGGCGATCAAAAGAAACACAGTGTCCAACTGCAACGCTGGACATAAGTGTTAACACAGCCAACCGCGACCGAGCTCGAAAACTCGATTGGATTATGTACGGGCCACTTAATGTTGAATTTCCTGGTAAATACTGGAAAAAGATAGCAGCAAAATGGGGAACTTCATCTAAAGCTGCAAAGAAATCTAACTGCGGTAATTGTGTTGCTTTTGATCTATCACCTAAGATGGTTGATGAGTGCATACCCGCAATAACATCTGAACCTGTTGCTGATGAATTTGGTGTATTAGGATATTGCTGGATGCACCATTTCAAGTGTCATAGCGCTAGGACTTGCAACACTTGGGCATCTGGAGGTCCCATCAAGACTGATGAAGTATCAGGTGAATGGTTTGATAGAAATAAAGAAGGTGCACTTAAGAAAGATCCAATTGATACAGATATTTATAAAGATGATACTGAAGGTGGAAAATGAAAAAACCATATTATGAAAGTGTGTTATCAGAAAACACAGTAATCAGAGGCTTTTCGCAGACTGTACCCCAGTCTGATTTAGTTTGGCATCGTGACGCTGAGTATAGAACGATTACAGTCGTAGAAGGTCGAGGTTGGAAATTTCAGCGTGATAACCAACTACCTCAAATTTTAAATGAGGGTGATACAGTTACTGTTAAAGCAGGCGAGTATCACAGGCTCATAAAGGGTAATACAGACTTAGTTGTTACAATTGTCAAAGAAGGAAAAAAGAAAGACCAGAACAAAGATGGTAAGAATAACTTCGAGGATGTAAAAATTGCTAGGATGAAAGCTTCTGGCATGTCAGACAAAGAGATTAGAGAAAAGCATCCTGAGTTATTTGAAAAGTACATCAATGAGAAAAAGAAGGGGCATCCTAGACAGTATGATGCACCTGAAGGTTCCCTTCGAGATAAAGCATTAGACGCAGTTCAAGCTATGCTTAAGCGAGCTAAGAAATTGCGTAAGGATGGTAAGGCAGGAGAAGCTAAAGACCTTGAGCAACGTGCCTATAAAAAAAGAGAGAGAATGGAGAAAAAGGAAAGAGACAAAAAGAAAAAGAATGAAGTGGTACAGGAAACAAGAATTAACGACCCTGATATCTTGAGTGAGTTAATTGAAGAGATTATTGAAGAAGAAAAATTGTATCTAGCACTCGAGGAAGTTTATGAGCGAGAAGAAGAGCGTTATGATACATTGAATGAAAAGAAGAAACGTAAAAAGAAGAAACGCAAAAAGAAAAAATCCGGTAGCCGAAAGCTTTCTAAGTCTATCAAGAAAGCTTTAGATAAAAAAGCTGATGCTCGCTGCTTGACTCGAGGTTCTGTGTACAGAGAATTTCGTGCAGGTTTAGGAGCATACTATTCTTCCGGATCGCGCAAGGGTATGACCCCTCACCAGTGGGCGTATGCGAGAGTTAACTCTGCGCAACCAAGTAAAGATTGGGCTAAAGTTAAAAAACGTAAGAAATGCCCAAAAAAGAAAAGAGGTAAAAAATGAGATCATTAAGTCAACTTGAACTGCGCAGCCTCATTCTCGAGGTCGCGAAAAGCAGTGAAGTCAAGGAATCAGAAATTAAAAAGGCTGTCATCAATTGCCTTAAAAAGGAAGGCGGAGCTGCCGGTATGAATGTCTGTATACAGACGGTCAAAAATTTAGCAAAGGGTCGTAAAAAACTACCAAAAAATTTACGAACTAAAAAGCAGATTGGCAGATTTATATTAAGAATGGATAACGTCGTAAAACATCGCTATGGCGATCTTATATTAACAACAGGTTTGCGTAGAAAAAAATGAAGATTAGTAGAAAACAGTTAAGGGCAATCATCTTAGAAGAGATATCTAAAGCTGCACCTTTTGGTACAGGGATGAAGCAAGCAAAGCTTGATAAGGACAAAAAAGATATCATTGGTCATACGTGACTGACGCATGTTAAGCGGAAGGGTTCTGCTTTAAAAGAGGTCGGTGAGGTTATGTGGCACTCTCTTGATAAAAACGGCAACATCGAGGTTTACGATGTGCTATGGAGCAATGGTGTTGAAACTGATATTCCTGCTCACATGCTGGAAGGCGTCAAGCAGCAAGAACATCATCATAATGAACAGAGTGAGAAAACGCCCGCTGCAAAAAGAGTGTATAAGAAAAAGTAGTATACACGTGCAAATCTTACTTTAATGTGGTATAATAAAAATAAAAGGAGTTTTTATGTCCACAAGGCTTGGTTATGCATGTATCAATATGACACTTCAACAACAAAAACCAAAAATTACTTGCAACAGGGGTATGATAAAGAGAACTTTCAAAACAAAAGGTTTGAACTACGCATCCGAATTATCCCTGTACAATACTAGCAACATTCTACCAATACTTAAATGGAATGAAGCCAATGGCATAAAAGTTTTTAGAATCACCTCATGCCTCTTCCCATGGGGAAGCGAATATGAATTGGAGCAACTTAAAGATTATGAAATCATTTGCAAGCACCTAGCAGCAGCAGGAAAGTATGCACTTGAAAACAATCACAGACTTTCATTCCATCCTGGACCCTTTAATATTCTTTCTTCTCCGAAACCACATGTTGTTGAAAATTCTTTTAAAGATCTAGAAATGCATGGAAAGATATTTGATCTAATGGGAATGCCAAGAAGCCCACAATCAAAAATTAACATCCATGTTGGCGCATCGTACAGTGAGCGCGAGACATCTCTTGCCCGATTTTGTAAAAACTTTGAAAGGCTAAGCGAATCAGTTCGAAGCCGTCTTACGGTAGAAAACGACGATAAAGGTAATCTTTACTCTACTAAGATGCTCTATCATGGTGTTTTCGAAGAAATTGGAATCCCTATTGTTTTTGATTCACATCACTTTGAATGCGGCCCACAAGATACTGATTACGAAGAGGCATTCCTATTAGCTAATGATACATGGCCCGAAGGGATTCGACAACAGTGTCATCATTCAAATTCAAAGGCTCTTTATGAAGACGAAAAAGTAATGATTAATGCGCATAGTGATTGGTACTATGAACCCTTTAATGATTGTGGTTTTGACGTTGATGTTGTTTTAGAATGTAAAAAGAAAGAACTGGCACTTTTAAAGTACAGAAAAGATTTTTTGGGTGAAGATGGAAGCAAATAATATTCGATATCCTGATGCAGGTGACTTAATCCATTGTTCAAAAGGTGTTGGCTTGGTTATTAAGACAGCCGTTATAAAATACGCCGGGCTAGTGGGCACAGTTTATTTTGCAGACGGTTCCCTTCGGAAAGTTAATTTATCCTTTAAACCCATAACTATATTATCAAGTGTGAATGATGAAAATTAAAAAAGGTAGTTTAGTTCGATTCAAAAGAGAAGTTTTAAATCTAGACTTAGACAACAATTCGCTTAGTGAAGCTGAATATTTGAATTGGATTGGACTAGTTCTTAGTATCGACAAGGAAGAACCAGGTGAACAAATGTGTTTCGTTAAATGGTCTGATGGTTTAATCAGGCCAGAATTTTTAGAGTATTTGGAGATAATAAAGTGAATTGGTTGTGTGAAAATTTAAAAACACAAAATAACACATTTAAGTTTTTCCAACTTAAAATATACTTTGTTAAAGCATGTCTTAGAATTTTTTGTCATTATTGGGGATGATTATTATGACAAACTCTGTTAATAATTGGTACGTTTATATAGTTGAGTGTGCAGATGGGACACTTTATACGGGCATAACAAAAGATATTAAACGTAGAATATTAGAACATAATTATGGAATGAAGGGCGCTAAGTATACTAGATCTCGCCGACCTGTCAAGCTTTTGGTGTCTTGGGATTACGAAAGCAGATCTGCTGCTAGTATTCGCGAATATCAAATTAAGAAAATGTCGAGAAAACAAAAAATGGTTTTGATTAATGAAAAAAGGTGATCTAGTCAAATGCATGGGAGCAAGTGACTTAAAGTTTGTAAACGGAATTATACTTGCTGCATATGAAGGAGCTGCTGCATTCGGAATGGACCTTTTCCAAGTAATGACTACGAGTGGAGAAATAAAAACCTATACTAGCGCAGCTGTTAGACCTTTTGATTTTGACACGGACATCCCATCACACAGTAATCGTGCACGTCCAAAATCTATTAAAAAGAATTATAATTAGTTGATAGGAGTTTAATGATGAAGGTTGGAGATTTAGTAAGACATAGTTTTCATAAAAAGCTAGGTATTGGAATAATAACAAATATCAAAGAAAATGGGTTATATTACTGGGTTTTCTTTTCTGGTTGGCAAGAAAATACAAAGTGGTGTTATTACGGAGATTTAGAAATTGTCAGTGAATGTAGGTGATTTAGTATGCTATAATTGCGCTGGCATGAGGAAGAAGACTTTAGGATTCGTAATGTCAGAGTATATTACAGCTACAAAAAAAAGATTTATTATGATTAGGTGGATTCTCAAAGGAGAGTTTATGCCCAAATATGCATGGGAATATTATAGTCTGAAGGGTATGGATACTCCCTGGAATAATTATAACAAAACCTGTTTTGTATGGTATGAGCCGGCGGACTACTTTGAGGTGGTAAGTGAATGTAGGTGATTTAGTAAGATTCGAAGGGCGAATGGGAATCATTGTTGAGAGAGTAAGTTATGCTGACCTAGATCCAGATCCGGGCTGGCGTGTTTATTTTCCGCAAAACCCAATTTTAGTAATGATATTTTGGGAAACAGAGTTAGAGTTAATAAATGCAGCCGGGTGATTTGGTTAGATTACAATCTATCGGTGGGTTACCTCCTAATTTAATTGGTTTAATTATAAACTGCACTACTGGAAAGCACGATGAGTACTTGCTTGTCCTGTGCAACAGCCGGCTCGTTTGGGTCAGAAAAATACAAGCGGAGAAGTTATCAAATGTTATCAGCAGAGTTGGGTGATCTTGTTTTTGCCCGAAATTTTAAATATGTCGGGATTATTATTAATTTAGACAAGAAAGACTTAGAGAGCGACAACATGATATGGGCACAAATCATGTGGAGCGACGGGCAAATTACTTGGGAAGACTTAAGAGGTACAGATAACATTTTTCAATTACTAAAATTACAAAAAGAGTGTGCTGATGAAAGCAGGTGATTTAGTAATACTACACGAGTATAGGGTAGGATTAGTTGTTTTAATTAATGAGATTGGACTAGCTTTCGTTCTCAGTCGATATGGTGTTGAAGTTTGGGATGCAGATGACTTGCAAGAATTTAATTATCTTAAAGAGGGTAGACAATGGCGAAAAGAAAAAAGAATAAAATTAAAAAGATAGACGAACTTCAAGAGCTTGAAGGGTATAGACTTGGCGATATTATTTACGCTAAGATTGTGACAGACGAGGTTAGGAAAGGAGAGATAATGAAATTTTACCCTGATGACTCATCTGGCCCTGCGTTCATGTTCTTGGATGCTGTTGATAGCAAATACTTGATATCAAAAATAGAGTGGATCATTGACAAACCTACAGCTGCACAGAAAAAGAAGGCTTTGAAAAGTAGATAATGATATCAAGACATTATAAAGTACAAACTGGAGATCTCGTTACTTATGAGGAAAAATATGCTAAATTGAAGAATAAATCTACCAGCTGTTACGGTATAATAATAAAGACCTATGAAAATGAAAATGGGTTAACACTAGTCATATACT
>CEOA01028439.1_pt1 | contig 13779 bp, 4 predicted proteins | sample 530251 | NCBI WGS metagenome assembly CEOA01 (sample SAMEA2619838, study PRJEB7988) | marine metagenome | biome: marine biome (ENVO:00000447); feature: surface water layer (ENVO:00002042); material: "saline water (ENVO:00002010), including plankton (ENVO:xxxxxxxx)" | depth 5 m
GAATACAGTCCGATAGTCGTAATGTATGATGTTGGCTGATCTAAACTGCTATTTTTAACCCTAATTTGACTGGTGCTGTCGATATAGGTTGGGTTAGAGCTGTAATTAAATTCATTGTGACTGGCGCGGCAGAAATAAATTGTAGAATTTAATTCTGTCGTATTGTTAAAGCTAATATTTTTAACCCTATTTCTAATTGCGTCACAAGAGCCAGAAATAGATGAACCAGTGGTAAATTTAAGACCATCAAATCCTGTGCCCGTTGTTCCACTGGCTGGGCTTAACATGTTCAACGAACCAAAGCCAGTATTATTTAAAATCCCGCCATCAGCAAAATCTTTGAATATTGAGGAGCTTACAACTGCAACGCCTGCCTGATAATAAATTAGCCCAACTGGTATGCCGGTCGCGTCAAGATGAAGTGGCTCCTCGCTTCCATCAGACTTTGAAGATGTGGCAAACAAGATTCCGTATTCACCTGCTGGGGAGTTTATTTTATATCCCGATGACCCACTGCTATCTACAATTTTTACAGTTTTTCCAAAGTTCATGCCGTTAAATGCTGCAAGATTGTTACCAGCGGCGGCGTCATCATTTGACCCGGAAACACCAATTTCAAGAGAAAAAGTTCCCTTTTTAACTTCATCTTTTTGCAAGAGTCTGGCAAAGTTAACAAAGAAGGCTTCTTTTATCTTGGTTCCAGAGGCATGCTCTCCGTCTTCATCAAACTCTCTAATATTGCCGTTAGTGTCATGACCAGACAATAGTTGTGCCATCTGATTATAGATGTGTATTTTGTCTGCATTCTGCACATGTCCAGAGCCTGATAGTTCCGAATTATTGGAATACCCATAAGTCAAATCAAAAATGTGATTTGCCGATGAGCTTAAATAAGGATAATCGTAAACACTCTGAAACAATCCGTGAGAAAAGTTTTTTATGTTTGTTTCAACCAACGAGCTTGCTTGATTGTATGTACCCGACACGATTGACCCCGTAAGAGGGATAGCTTCGTGCAGAAGTGTCCTAGTGGATGTTACATCATTATTTAAAAAATTTTTAAAACTTGTTGCCATAATTTTTTACCTATTTTAAGTATTATACTTTCTTTAGAAAAGTGATTGGTATATCAATTCTATATCCTGTTGTTGCTCCAGTGATTCTGACATTACTATGAATTCTTCTGAAATTTTCTGTGGAAGATCCAAATGTCAGTGATTCACTGGCTACACCCAAGAGAGTGAACAAATAGTTGGAGCTAGCCAACTCTGTCGATGGAGCTAATCTGAATCGTAGTCTACTTCCTCTTGGTCCATCAATTGGGCTTGTATCTGATGACCCAAAAGCGGTTGTAACAATAGTGGCGTTATCAGTAGAGAAGCTATAGCTTGCTATATTGTCATCGTCTAAGTATGAATATGCTTGTTGTGAGCCCCCAGCTCCCGGAGAATAAACATAGCCCAGTCGATTGTCGATTTCGACAATATATTGTGTTTCTAATAATGTTGGGTCTATTGTGAAATCTTTTGGTATAGCAGTAGTGTCAAGACCTTGATCAATTAATATTTGCTTAGTCTCATTTGTATCTTCTCCTGATAAGAAAATGCCATTATCACTTAAAGCATAAGTTGATTGTTGTGCAGTAAAAATATCGTCAGTTGTTTTATTGCAGCAAATCACAAAGCTTCCAGCGACTTTTGTTGTAGTGGAATTTAAGCTCGTTGCATTTGAAGATATTTCGTTTAATCTTGTCACCGGCAGGTACAAAAGGTTCGTCTTAGGAATAGACAAAAGGCGGTTTTTCATTGTAGAGGTGTTGTTTGTCAGCGCCTCAATAATCGGAGTTGTAAGAATATCAATGTCAAAATAAGCCGAACCACTAGAGTGGTTAAGGTTGTACTTTGAATAATCAATCTCGTCGTCCGCAAAAGCGTACTTTACAATTTTAAAAGAGCCGTCGCCTCTCGCTAATCTAGCTCTTCCTGCGTCTGTAAGAACAGCGTCTAAAATAATATCTCCACTATTGTCTAAAAACCCCATTTTTATTCTCCTAAAATGTCTACATTGTCTTTATAATTAGTCTTTTTTATAAATAGTTATATTTTTTAATTTAGCTCAAATTAAATCATATGTTAATCTTTACTTCATATATATGTCGGCTAAAGAGGATCACGGGCTTTTTACTTCAGCCTCATTTGAGCTTTTTCGCCCTGTGCCATCGTATGAAACAATCTCTTGATCGCCTTCAATAGCTCTGCTCTTAAAAGCAACATTTAAATCTAATATTTTTCCCGTGTGCTTAGATTTAATTCTAAATTTAAATTTTATAGGATTCGTTGAATTAATATCGGAAAAAACAGATTGTTCTTTTATACCAAGAGTTGGAGCTTTTTTCAAGTTTAATGCAGACTGAGCTTGAACGCCTTGTTCATTAACTTGCATGCTTTCATCTAAATTCAGTATTCCCTGCATTGAATCTGGTTCTATTTTTAGATATCTCTTAAATGATTTAGACTTAATCCCCAGCATTTCTGGATCTGGCTCGTATATGGATATCACCGGATATACCACACCTGAATTTTCAACCATTTCTACTTCGTAAATCGGCGATGGATTTGAAGGGTTATTGTGAACATCGATTGCTCTAAACATGTAGTAATATTTTTTATTTTGTTCTATTTTGTCTATGTATGCGCTTGCTTCTTCCGCGTCTATCACTGTCTTTGTGCTTTTTGATATGGCACCATCGTTTCTAAAACTATCGTAGTTAATTGGCTTTTTTTCTATTCTATACACTTCATATTGAATTGGAAAATCATCTGATTTAAACATGATCATAGGATCAACATAATCAAGCTGGCTTGTAGTTTCAGGAGGGGCATTAAGTTTTTTTAACTCCCTTCCCTGTGCCTTTCTGATTGCATCAAATCTTGGTATGTCATTTTCATAATCAATGATAATTGGTATCATTTCATTCCCCACCGAACCGGGGAAAAAGTTAATTTTTATTTCATTTTTCTTGCCATTTAGTGGAACAATATCAATTTCAGGTGGTGCTGGAGGAGCATCGCTTACGCATACCTCTTTTTTGTACACTGGCACCTCTACCAATCTAACATCTGGCTCACAAATGACATCAAAAATTCCCATTCTTCTATGCGACCCTTCAGGTTTCATAAATAGAATGTTTGCCCCTTCCTCCAAGGACTCGCCTCGGGTGAGGAATTCGGCGGAGTTGTTTCCAGAGGTTGTATTAGTGCCAACAAAGCCACTATTAGAAGCGCTGTCTTTAACAGATTGTCGATAATTAACGAATTTAGATCCGAAATAGTTTGCCTGTATGCCGGTCATTGCCGATGTGTCTGAGGTGGCAGAGTAGTAACTATTGACAAATTGAAACCCATATTTTGATCCAACAACAATTTGATATGCATATACAGTGTATTCATATCTTTGCCCATATTTAACTTGTGTATCCACATATTTTAAAACTCCGGTAGCTCCATCTGTGTTATTTGGCACAGGAATCCAAAAATTTTGAACTGGGTTTGCGTCTGGATTTGAAGGGGCTCCATTTTGTTGAAGTGGAGTTTTTTGCACTCTATAGAACATGGTCTCATTATAAGACAATTCTTTATTTAAAATTTGCTCATAATTTCTCGTAAGCTCACCAATAATATTTTGATAATCTGCGATGAAGACGAAGGCTCCCAATGTTGCCTCCGGAGAGTTAACTCCGTTTCTTTTATACTTTCCGTCTTTGGGGTCGCTATACAGAGTTTCTCCGGAATTATTCAAGAAAAGCTTATTTACAAATTCTTCATAATCCCAAGTGTAGATGCGGTCCTCTGAGTCTTGGGCTACAGTAGTCCACGGACCATCAGCGTTGTACAAGTATTTAATGTATCCATCTAGAAACTTATTTACATCAAACTGTCTATAAACTTCTGATCCTTGAGGACCGATGATACCGCTGCTTATGGTAGCGTCAGATGATTCGTCAGGGGGCACTAAATTATAGAGAGCCTTTTTATCACTTAAAGAATATATTCCTGATGAGCAAATAGGTGGTATTGCTTCTGAACTTGGTGCGTTCCCTCGGGGCAAATTTCTGTAGTCTGGATTTATGTCTAGCGAGTTATAATACCGATTGCCATCTGGTCCTATGGGGGCATTTTTTGATGGAGTGCCGCCAGTCGAATTTGCTGTAAACACATTCGATATCCAAGCTTTTATAAGAAGATCAGTCATTCCGCTCTTGTTAAAGATGCTCGTCAAAGTTCTATTGGATGGTGTATTAAATTCTATATTGGTGTAAAATGGAAATTGATTTTTTATACTATCATATTTCTGCACAAACTCATTGCTTGTTTGATCAAGAATGATATGATCATAAAATATTTCATCTCCCTCAGATCTGTCTGGGAATGTTTTTCCTTTTAGCACCCATCGTCCGTACTGCTCAAAATTAAACTGGGAGAGCGGGCGTTCCGTGAGAGGAGCAGGTGTGTTATTGTCTTCCTCAATAGGTACATCGTATATAGATGGAATTTTCCTTTCATTTAATGCTGTCTTAGAGTTTACAGCGTTTTCATAGTTTTTTGAATAATAATTGTATATTGGCTGTATATCTACATACAATATACTTTTATTTGTTTCACTTGCTAATTCAATAGCTCTCGGAGACATTGGGGTCTGCATTTTGAAAGATGTATCGTTATAAAATACTCTATCATATGCATAATCATTATTTATAAAATCATAAAAAGAGTCCATTCGAGCCAGATCTATAGTGCTATTTAACAAGTTTAATAATTCACCTTCCCAGTAATTCAATATTTCATTAAGTTCTGACTCTGGCATGTCCGATTCTTTTGCTTTTTTATAGGTCATGCTGCTTGGACCGCCATCAGTTCTCATTGGTAACTCGTTCTTGCTTAAGGCAGCTTTAAAATTATATTGTCCCGCAGACCCCGGACTGGGTGAGTTCAGATCGATGAGGGGAGGGTTGCCAGCGTTAGACACAAAATTTAGAGTAGTATTTAGATCTTTATATGGTTCTGTAGAGTTTTTTGCTTTTATGTCTGTTAATAAAGAGAGATAAAACATTCTATTGTTTAAAAGATTGTCGGTTCCTGTTGCAATCTTTAATCTGCTCGCCTTTCTTGGCAAATTTAGACTGTCCCCATATACTCCTTTTTCAAAAATATTATTCCATTCAACAGACACATCTTCAAATGTTAATTGAATTTTTGCGCCCCCTTCAAGGCACTGGTGCCTATAGGGGCGTGGAATCATATCTTCAGAAGAAACAGAAGAAACCTCTCGTTCATCATAAAGAAAGGTAACAGTGGGGCTTTGCTCATTGGAATTGGCTGGGTTTTTGAAGGACCATACTCTGCCTAAACATTGCCTAAATGCATCTGTTGTTGTGGGTGGTGTCTCATATGAGATTTCTTCTGCTCGCTCATCAGAAAGAGAATCAAAGCTTCCGGGGGCAGCAGATTGCTGTATAACAATAGAACCAACCCCTGTTCCACCCGGACCAGACTCATCAAATGGGCTAGCATTGTAGAAAGATGATCTATCGATTATTAATGCATACTGGTTTGAATATTCGCTCTTGATTCTATCGGAGTATGCCGCTTGCGATACCGTCAGTTCCCCCACAGATGCAATTGCAGTGCCCATTGGGGATTCCGGAGGGGTTGCGGGATCGTATGAGGAGTCAGGGTCTTGTGCGGGTCCAATCTGCCCGCCCCCTATTGCTCCAATATTATATTCTAAGACCATTTACTTTCTCCCTTTTGATAACGCTGCCTTAATATCGTGTGGATCCACGAGTGCCCTCATTCATTCTAGATCGAGCTGCGGTGTCATTGTTATCTCTTGCGCTCGTTCGTCTTTCTGTTGTTAAAGGGGGGGCATTTCTAATCATGCTCCTGTTTAATTCTTCAGAGCGAATATTTGATGGCATATTTATCAAATCCTGTAGCCAGCCCAATGCAGTGCTAGCACGAGCCTGTCTTCGCCCTCTATCTATATTTGCGGTCCTTCTCGCAGTCACACCCCTTGGCGGTCTCTCTCCAGTGGCCGCGCCGCCGACCGCTGCTGAAACCGTGTCCGGTACAGCATCGAAATTTATGGTAAAAAATTGATTATATATTGGTAATTGAAGTATATCGTACTTTGTTACGCCATACAGTTCATTTTCATAGGGTATCATTCTGCACAAAGCCGTTCCCCCGAGATTTCTATATTCTTGAAACACTTCATCGGTCAACAAAGACCAAATTGGGTCATTAGTGTTCAGATTACCATCATTATCGTAATTATATCCTGTTAAAACTTCTATTTTAACAATATTTTTGTAATTTAACAAGAAAAATGAAGCAAATTCAGGTGTTTCATATATGGCTTTCATTTTTGGAATCTTAGGATAGTGCGATATACCCTTTGATTGGTAAACCAAGGGTGCTACACCCAAAAAATTGTATGCCCCATTTATTGCAAAAATGCTCGCCTCTTCTTCCGTAAGCTCGTAATCGTATGCATATGGTTTTCTTTTTTGTAATTCATTTTTTAATGCCTCAAAGTCTGAATTAATAAAATTTTTCGTCCAATCTAGGTGCAGCATTAGAGATTTTACATGATTTGGCGCTCTTTTAAGCGGAGAGTTATTCAATATAAAGGGGTCTATGTGGTCTTTGCCTCCAAAAGCCATTAAAATGCCCATACCAATTGCCCATGCTGAGTATTCTTGGTAAAATGTGTTTTCAAATCCTTGGCAATAGTACTCCCAAGTCCATTTCGGATCAGAATATATATTAAAAAACTCTTGATTGTTGATAGACAACAACAAATCAGATGGATCTACATTTGATTTGATTATGTCGCTTGGATCATTAAGTATAGTGGCTGCTGACTTTATACTTTCCAAAGTAGATCCACCTGCCTCATAAGAACCTATCGCCATTGTTGAGCTGACTATTAGTTCTTGGTCCAACTGCTGGACAATTGCACTAGAATCACCTGTGGAGCCTCCAAAAACAGCACCAAAAGCTGTTCCCTGTGGTGTGGGCAAAGCGCTTATTGGACTGTTTGCAGACCCAGCTACTTCAATAGTGGCTTGCTTATCGGACAGCAAGTTAGTAAGATCATATTTTACCTCTGATTTTTGCCGATTGCTTCCTACTTTATCAGATTGTGAACTTTTATTTGCGATGTCAAATTTTTGATTTAATTTTAAATTGTGCTTGACAATATTTAAAAACACATTGTTAAGCTCTGAAATGTCTGTCCTAATATTGCCGCCTCTTAGCATATTTTGGGACTGCGCTCCTGCAAAATTTATGATTGATGGGCTTAAAAAAGCAGTTTTAGTGAATTCTATTGTATCATTTGGATTAAGAACAGCACCTTGGAGTTCTTTAAGTGCTGCTTCGCCAGCTTCTTGAGTCTGTATCTGATCTTTTACATCTTGCAACTCTTTTAAAGCGTTCTCGTAAGGCGTGGTCGCGACTAACAATTTAGCCTCGGCTGCTCGAATCGCCTCTTCTTCCTCGTTACTCAGACCGCGCTGTCCCAGTTCTTGTGGGTCACGGGAGTTACTGGGTGTCTGAGGTGCGTCGCGACCTGAAGAAGCGCCAAGCAAGGTCATCACAGGTGCTAAGTTGGTCTCTCGCGAAGAATTCGACGATTCTTGTGGGTCACGGTCGTTTCTGAGTATCTGAAGCGGGTCACGCCCAGAAGAATCCGACGATCTTTGTGGGTCGCGGTCGTTACTGAGTGTCTGAAACGGATCACGCCCAGAAGAATCCGACGATCCTTGTGGGTCACGGTCGTTTCTGGACATCTGAAACATGTCTCCCGATCCCGACGACAATCGTTGTACCGTCCCCCCCAGTTGTGGATTGGCTTGAATCAAGTCAAGCTCTCGTTGCGCCTGATCAACATTCTCCTTTAGTGAATCAACTTTTCTTTGCTTATTAAGCAAATCTTGATATAGATTTGCAATTATTGAAGCAAAGTCTTGCGAAGTTATAAGTGAATCTGCTAAAGGTGTTTTATATATATTAATCGTGTTGAATGTTCCAAGATTTTCATCGGTCTGGGGCGGGTTCGGGAATATTTTATTAAGCTCTTTTGTCGCTCGGTCATTGTATTGAGCATATGTTAGATTTTTTAAACCAGTTGTTACATCAGACTCTTCTCCAAGTGTGGATTCTAAAGACAAATAATCATACGCAGTTCTATGATCAAGTGCGCCATGGATTTTTACTGGAAATTTCTTTTTTATTACAAATTTTCTATTAGGATTTGATCCGGCAGAATATTGAGATTCTACATGTTGTGAATCTACTGGTTTTTTATACTTTGACACAGACGAAAAGGCGTTCAAAACTTTTTTATAAATATCCTCCATTATCTGAAAAGCTTTTAGTGCCCCACTTGGGCTTCCAAAGCTTGTAGAAGATATTGTGGTTAAAAAATTATATAAAGAGTAAATTTGATTATTGCTGCCAAATGAGGTAAAACAGCTCAGAATTTGAAAAAAATTGTTTATTTTGATCGCTGAAAATTCGGGGCTCAGAAAGCCAATAGAGCTAGATTCGAATTCGTCGATAAAGGCTTGTGTGAACCTATTGGTGTATAAATTATAATACCCCGGATTCTGCGTTGTCATGGCTACATAATTATTAAATCCGAGATCGGTGCCTTCTACACCATAAAGTTCTGCTTCGAGAGCTTCTATCTTTTCTCTCATCCATTGAATAATTGGATCAGTCATTGTAATTTCAATAGAATACACATAATCGCCATCATTTGGGGTATCTAAGTCAGTTCCAGTGTAAAATCTTATATATGTCTCGGTGTTTTCTGGGAGGTTGAGAGATGTTTGTCTAATTGTCCCTGTTGTCTTTCCTCCAAGTGACAATCTTCTGTTGCGTAAAGTCCCCAGTCTATTGTCTGATGAAATACAAACAATCTTGGGAGTTTCATTTATTATTTCTTCATATAGATCAACTGTTTCGTCCGCTGGATTTTCTTTGTAAATTCGGTGCCTATATATTTTAAATTCTTCAATTATTTTTTTGTTAATAAAAGAATTTTTTTCTTGCACCGTGCCATATTCAAGCACTTGTTCTATCAATTTAGGAAAAGCTGAATTTTGTTTCAAAACCTCTTTAAGGTCGAGACCAACAAAAAATCTAGTATTTCCAAACGCATCCATTGATGTGTAGAATTGTGTAAATACTGATTTGTTTTTTCCGTTGCCTAGCGACTTTACGATTGCTTTTTCAATATCTTGCGTATCGTCTAAATAAGGATTATCTCTATTTGCAAGTTGCTTGATGCCATTTAGATTATTTTGTAAATTTTCGGTGGTTTTTTGATTAAACCAAGAATTAGAAAATAAAGAATAATCAAAATTTATCTTTTCAAGCTCTTTTACTTCTCTAAAGTCTTGAATAATTCCGTTTAAAACAGGAACAGCAGTCAAGTAAGGACCCATGTCCTTCCCCGGTGGGCCACCCATGTATCCTATGTAACCATTTGGTCCCGGATTTTCAGATCCGTGATAATGAACTTCTCCTAACCAGACGGGACCGTAGTCGCCAGCTTGTGCTACTGTTGACCCGTCTTGTGGTGTTTCATAAAATATTTGTGCAAAATTGTTTATAGTGCCATCACGAATTACAACTTGGGATGAAATTGGACCCCTGACTATTGTATTTTGGACATTATCTGGCAAGCTTATTGTATCCCCAACTGCCCCTAGAGCGGTTTCGGATAACAATAATTCTTCCAAATCGATATGTGCTAAAACAAAATAAGCCAAATGTTTAATTTTTGTCCCCCCAGAAACAGCAGGTATTTCAAACCTTAACTTATAAGGCATGCAATAAGTTTTTTTTCCATCGTCTGATGTCTTTACCTCTATACGATTTGCCAATTCTGGCTCTTCTTCAGGAACCTTTCCTCCAAAGGATGAAAAATCAATTTTTTTAATTTCAACCCCCGGTTGAGATTGTAGCCTTCTTTCTTCATAGGGTTGAAAAAAACCTTCGTCGTTCATTAAAGCTGAGGTCGTGGAAGCGTCTGTGCTTTGAATGGCTCTTATCTTGAGATATTTTATAAAATCATCTTTAAAAAAGACAGAATATATATTATTCTTTCCTTCATCAAAGCCAACCTCTATGGACAAAACTAATTCAACTGACATTGGGTCTACATTTTCACCAGCGGCTTGACTTGGGTTGGTGATGTCTGCGGAGAAAATTTGTGTTTCTCCTTGTTGACGAATGTGTGGCTCATCTGTTTGTTTTAACAAATCAGTGCCACCATCGAGAGTGATGTTTATAAAATTAACATTTGGTAGTGTGTAACCTAACGCCATTAGCACGGCTCCTTATCGTTTTCAGGCTTTGTTTTATAAATATCTGTTATTACATTGCCCCCTAATCCAACATCGTCACTTATTTCATCATCCACTCTAATATCAAAATAATACTCAACATGCCCTTCGCCAACATCAATTGTTGACTTCGTGTTTTCTGAATAATACACATCGTTTGTTACTTTTTTTGCGTCAGCAAATAATAAAGGTGTGTCTAAATTTAATTCTTCGCCTACTGTTTTATAAACCTCAATTTCAAAATTTTCATTATCAAACAAAGAATTAAACTCTCTAAGATCAACCAAAACACAGTCTTTCTCAACCTGTAAATAACTGTTATCTGGGAACACAGTTATTCCCTCTGCGACATTTGGCGTTTCTTCTCCTACAAATTGATTTGTGGTGATGTCGTAATAAACGACAACATCTAATTGTGGTATTTTCAAAAGTCCAGATGACCCAGTGTAGTCTGTAATGGGGGTTAAAATTTCCCCTTTTATAAATTTAGCATCCCAAGCTGGTACTTTGTCGGAATTAAGCTTGCTAGATCCCATTGGCAAGCCCATACTATAGTGATTATCTGCTGCTGGTGGTGGGTTTTCTAGGGCTTTTAATTTTTGCTCTAAACTTAATTCTTTGGGGACCGACGCATTTATGTTTGTGCCATTGTCTGGGGTGGTATAAGACATGCCATGCAACTTTTTGATATGAGTTTCAGCGCCTGCGTAATTGTATTGCACTTTTGGTCTAATTGCTTTTCTAATTCTATCAGAGGATTTAGTGGAATGCTCTATTTGACTATCAGTTCCGTCAGAGACATACTGACTGTCGTAAATTATATCGTCATCGAAAAATGCATAATGAGTTGGATTAAATTCTCCTCGTGAAAGCAAAGATTTGCCATACGATGTTAGTTTTAATTCCAATACCTCTTCTTTTCTATCAAAAAAATTCATATCTATAAGTAGTTATTCCTCAATTAATCATCGCCCTTGTTTATGTTAAATGTGATTGGACCTACATCGCCGCTGCCTTGTGGGCTAGCTGAGGAGTCCGTTAGAGGGGAGCTATTTGCAATATTTGTAGCTGTGTCGCTAATAACTTCAGCGTCCTTAAGCTTTATAGGATTAAAAGTTATCGCTGGTTCTAACTGTGCTAGCTCGACTAAGGAAAAATAATCATAGGGCCAGTTATAACTATACACTGCTTGTTTGCCGTTTGGATTCAACTTAGCCGAGTCATTGTCGGTCCAACTTTCAAGCTCATCAAAATCAAAACCCTTTGATGCTTCATTTGTTACAGATATTCCTGCATAATTATTTTTTGCCCTTTTCTTTACTTTAAAGACCATCCATCTTAATTTGTCGTTAAATATATTCTTTCCCGGTATTAATGATTCGTTTGCGGGAGAAAAGAAGCTAGAATCAACACCAAAAAAATCAACCTTATCACCTGTTAGAACTGAGTGTTCTACTACCGATTCCGCTTTTTCTGCTGTAACTGAAATGTCTGGCATCATATTTTGCCAAATCAAGGACAAATCACTTTTTGAAAGTGTGTGTGTAAACTCAAACATATACATGACAAAAGGACCTAATTTATCATAAGTTGTTTTATTGTTTAGAAAATCTAAATGCGGAGGTATAACATATTTTTTCATTTTGGAAATCATGTCACTAATTGATGTTCTTTCAATGTCTCTTTTAATTTCCCCACCAAAATCTCCTGCTTTTAGGGCAATGCCATCGGTAGCCATGTTGTCCCTTTGCTTTGCAAAGCCCACTTTGTTAATTGGCACAAAACTACCGTTTGTATTTATTGGTATCGCAACTATTGCCTCGCTAATTTCTTTACTAGATGCGAGTGCTCCAACTCTTCTAGTTTGCGGCTCAAAATTACAATGTTGTAATAGCGAACCAGTTGTCTTCAATATTATTTCTCTATCAGAATTTGTTAAACTTCTGTTTGCTGGTCCTCTTCGCCTTGTCCGACCAGTTACAGCATCATTACCACCTGTTGAACCGGCTGCCTCTGCCTCAGTAGCATTTTCTAACTGAGGAAAAGATTCTTTTAATGATAGAAAAATGCCAGATTCATTTTCTGGTATCGTGCCAAATGTTCTCCACGGACCTGTTGTTGCTTCTCTTTCTCGTCCAGATCCATCTCCGAAACCAGAAGTGTCGTGACCAGCATAATTCATTGTTGGGCACTCAAACTTACTTTCAATTACCCACACATCATTTTGACTACCCTCGTCTTCTCCTTGAAATAAGGCATTTGGCTTAAATGACATGGATCCGTCTGCTCCTTGTTTAGGTGTATAAGCCACTCTTTTCTTGCCTGTGCGGTTAAACAAGTTCATTGAGGATTGCAAATTCATTTGATTCCTGTATGCAGCAGATCCAGTTGCTGATGGCATCTGCACAACAGTGGACCCCCCTCTAGGTAGATCTACAACCTTAGTGAGGTTCTGAAAAACTCCTCTGGAATTTTCTCCCAAATTAATAAATTCTGTTTCAAATTGAACTGATGAGAATATTTCTGAAAGTGTGAAATCACTTGATTCTCCTTCTGCCATGTCTCTGAGGGCATGGGGTCTAAATGCAATCCTAGCAATAGAGGTTCCATAAAAATATGGAGGCGTGTATGGCGCTGGTCCGGGGTCTCCCATTTGTTCTGCTAATCGGTCTGAATGATTGGACATGTCTGGCTCATAATTGTCTTTAGATGAGAAATATGGACCGTAGTGCATACCTCTCGCACCTACTGAATGTGTTAAATCAACGGCAGCAACACTTGCACCGCTATTTCCACTGTTGTGCATTTCAAGGAAGAACTGACTATCTGGTCCCTCGTACATTTTGAAATCTGGTGTTTTTGACATAACAACATCCATAAAATATGTTGTTCCAGACGCGAAAGGCTTAAATCCACTTTGTCTTCCCGATACGAATGTTGTTGTTGTCTGACCTTCAAGAAAGAAATCAACTGTTTCTGCCAAGAAATTATTCATAGCCAAATGATAATCTGGTCTATTTTGTCCTGTCCATTTAAAATTAGGAGTTGGTCTGTTGTATCCAGCGTTGCTTGTTGAGCCAAACCAAGGTTTATCCTCAACAGCAGTTGTGGGTGAAAATCTCTTTGCTTTGTTGCTCTGATGAAGGGGTGCGCCAGAGTAATTTGGCCAAATATGATAAATGGCGGAACTTGGTCTATCACCCTCTTCTAAGTTAAAGTTTTCGTTCTCAACTGGCAAGAACTTTTCTGGAGCTAACAAAGCCTCAAACGGCATACGCCAATCTGGGTCAAAATTGCACAAACCAGCGGCACGATATCCATAAAGCCCATCTGATCCCGGATGTGGTCCGGCTTCTAAA
>CEOA01013591.1_pt1 | contig 13735 bp, 20 predicted proteins | sample 530251 | NCBI WGS metagenome assembly CEOA01 (sample SAMEA2619838, study PRJEB7988) | marine metagenome | biome: marine biome (ENVO:00000447); feature: surface water layer (ENVO:00002042); material: "saline water (ENVO:00002010), including plankton (ENVO:xxxxxxxx)" | depth 5 m
CAGAGAATATTACGGATATTGAGTTGTTAGAAGAAAGACTCGTGAAACCTAACTTCACGGATTAGGAGGCATTTATGTCGTTTTTTTGGACTGGTGTAATATCAACAGGCGCTAATCTCTACACTTCACGAAAACAACGGAAGGCGCAAAAACAAGCGCGAGAAGATGCGGCGTATCGTGAGCTAATTGAAGGGGCCGCGCCTAACATTGCTAATGTTGACGAAGTCATATTGGAAGAAATTGGCAAAGAACTTGCCGGACAGGGAGGACTGCAAGAGGCGCTAGACGAGATTAGGTATCGTGAGGGAGAACAAGCGCAGCAGGAAGAGCAGCAGGAAGAGCAGGGAACCCCTATTGATCAAGAAATCTTACAGTTACTAGAACAAAACCCCGAATTGTTTGATGAAACAATGATGTCAAGAGGGGGGCCAGTAGGACAACCAAATAATGTGTATTATTTTGGAGTCCCTCAAATTATGGATATGATGCAAGACCCTGATCCTAGAGTTCAGAATGTAGGAAGGGGGTTAGCAGGACAGTTTAATCCTGAGTCTTCGATGGTTCCTGCGACTCCTGCGCAGATTGAGCAAATGGCGATGGGTGGACAGGTGCCGCGCCTCCGTTGAGTTCCCCAATAGACCAGCTTAGAGACGTTGATCTCTCTTATCTCTCTAAACAAGAAGCTAAAGAATTCACTCTTCTTTTAGAAGAGTTAGAACGTCGTGAAGTACGTGAAGCTTCCTCCGCTACGTTTTATGAATTTGTAAAAAACATTTGGCCAGAGTTTATTGCTGGGGCGCATCATAAAAAGATGGCCGAGGCATTTGATGAGATAGCGGAAGGCAAGTCAAAACGGTTAATTATCAACATGCCGCCTCGTCATACGAAGAGCGAATTTGCTTCGTATTTATTTCCGGCGTATTTATTAGGCAAGCGGCCAAAGCTCAAGATTATTGAAGCGACGCACACAGCTGATTTAGCGATCAATTTCGGAAGAAGGGTACGAGACCTGTTAGAGACAGAGGAGTATGCCGAGCTATTTCCATCTACCCAGCTGAAAGCTGACTCACGAAGCGCGGGAAAGTGGCAGACGAACCAAGGTGGGGAGTATTTCGCATCAGGTATTGGAGGCGCTCTTGCAGGTCGTGGTGCTGATTTGTTCATTATTGACGATCCTCATTCAGAGCAAGACGCATTTTCTGATAAGGCGTTGGATGAAGCCTACGAATGGTATCAAACAGGTCCTCGTCAGCGGCTTCAACCAGGAGGCGCGATTGTCATCGTGATGACTCGTTGGTCTAAAAAAGACTTAACGGGGAGATTAATCAAACGAATGACGCAGGAGGCGGGTGGAGATGAGTGGGAGATTATAGAATTTCCTGCTGTATTGCCTTCTGGCAACCCGCTTTGGCCAGAATTTTGGAAACTAGAAGAATTAGACGCAACTAAGGCGTCAATTCCTCCTTCCAAGTGGGCCGCGCAGTACATGCAGCGGCCTACAGGAGAGGGTATTTCGATTATTCCGAAGGAATGGTTTAAAACTTGGCCTACGGACAACCCTCCAATTTGTGAATATTTGATACAAAGCTACGATACTGCGTTTTTAAAGTCAGAGAGATCTGACTATACCGCGATTACCACATGGGGAGTCTTCTATCCAGAGGGAAAAATAGGGGAAGAATTGTACAGCGGCAAAGATGCGCACTTAATTTTGTTAGATTGTGTGAAAGAACGCTTAGATTTCCCCGAACTTAAGCGAGAAGCGATGCGGTTATACGATCACTGGTCTCCAGATTCAGTGATTATTGAGACAAAAGCGTCAGGAATCCCTTTAACTCAAGAATTGAGACGGCAGGGAATACCAATAAACACTTTTTCTCCTAGTAAGGGGCAAGATAAGATAGCGAGACTAAACACAGTTAGTGCTATTTTTCAAGAAGGACGTGTTTGGTTGCCAGAAACCAACTGGGCACAAGAATTAATGGAAGAAATTGTTGATTTTCCGAATGGCGAAAACGATGATTGCGTTGATTCAACCACATTAGCCTTGATGCGCTTTAGACAAGGCGGATTTTTACGGCTAAATAGCGATTTTAACGATGAAGAAGAGTATTACCCTAAGATTAGAGCGTATTACTAATTTATACTGGCGCTAAATAAGAGTATGGTGGTCAACCATGTCTGAAATACAGAATTTTGGGGAAGAGGAAGAGGTTGAAATCCTTTTTGATGAGGATGACAACGTCTTATACCCCGAAGAATTGCAATTTCAAGGGGAAATCCCTTTTGATGACAATTTAGCGGAGCGTGTTGACAGTAATGTGCTCAGTGAAATTTCTTCGAAGCTAGTTTCTTTTTTCAATGAGGATGTTTCTTCGAGAGAAGACTGGTATGACACGTTTACTGAGGGGCTAAAGCTATTAGGCATTGACAATGACCCCCGAAGTGAACCTTTTGAGGGGGCAAGTGGGGTCTATCACCCGCTTTTAGCTGAAGCAACCACTCAATTTCAAGCTCAAGCCTATAAAGAGCTTCTTCCTGCTAACGGGCCTGTTGATACTAAGGTCATGGGAGCTTCTAACGATCCTAAAGCGATGCAAGCCAATCGTGTTAAGGATTTTATGAACTACCAGCTCTTATACAAAATGGAAGAGTACGATCCTGAGATGGATCAGATGCTTTTCTTTCTACCTTTGGCAGGGTCTGCTTTTAAAAAGTGTTATTACGATCCGTCTATGGGACGGGTAGTCTCTCGTTTCGTTAAAGCAGAAGACTTAATAGTTCCTTACAGTGCTACGGATCTACATACCACGCCTCGCATAACGCATCGTATAAAAATGACAGAAAACGATCTGCTCAAGCTTCAATTGAGTGGATTTTATAGAGATGTCCCAATGTCTTCTCCTTCGTATTCTTCTACGGACAACCCTGTCCAAGAAAGAATTGATGAGATAGAGGGAGTCACGCGCACAGGGTCAGATGAAGAATATTCTTTGCTAGAGTTCCACATAGAGCTAGATATTGAGGGATTTGAGCATACAAATAACGAAGGACAACCGACAGGGCTTGCTCTTCCTTACATCGTAACGGTTTGTCAAGATAATAACGAAGTCTTATCTATCCGTCGTAATTATGTTGAAGATGACCCTATGCGTAAGAAAGTCGAGTACTTCACGCATTATAAGTTTCTCCCTGGACTGGGGTTTTATGGATTTGGTTTAATCCACATGATTGGTGGAGTTACTAGATCAGCTACTGCTATTTTGCGTCAGTTGATTGATGCAGGAACATTGTCTAACTTACCCGCTGGCTTCAAGTCAAGAGGGCTAAATATTCAGAGAGCAGATGATCCTGTGCAGCCCGGAGAGTGGCGGGATGTTGATACTCCAGGGGGCACCATACGGGACTCCTTTATGCCTCTTCCTTATAAGGAACCGAGTGGCACGCTCGCCTCATTGTTGGGCGTACTCGTTGAATCAGGTCAACGCTTTGCGGCTGTAATGGATCAGGCAACTGGAGATGGGAACAGTGAAGCTCCGGTAGGCACAACAGTTGCTTTGTTAGAAAAGGGTCAAAAAGTAATTTCTTCAATCCATAAGAGATTGCACTATGCCCAAAGAACAGAGTTTAAAATCTTAAAAAGATTGTTTGGAGAATACTTACCTCCAGAGTACCCGTACCAAGTTCAAGGGGCACAACAAACAGTATTTGCTGAAGATTTCAACAATAGCGTAGACGTGATCCCTGTCTGTGATCCTAATATCTTCAGCACTACGCAACGTATTATTTTGGCGCAAACGCAATTGCAGATGGCTCAAAGTGCACCGCAGTTGCATAATATGAAAGAAGCGTTTAGGAAGATGTATATTGCTTTGAATATCAAAGACATTGATGATATTCTCCTTCCTGATTTCGCTCCTACGCCGAAAGACCCTATTCAAGAGAATATGGATTCTTTGTTAATGACTCCTTTACAGGCGTTCATACAACAGAACCATGATGCGCATATACAAGCGCATATGGCGTTTACACAGAGTCCTCAGAATCAACAAAACCCGCAAGCTGTTTCTGCATTGCAAGCGCACATTCAACAACACCAAGCTCTCAAGTATCGTTTGAGAGTAGAGGAGATGTTAGCGCAACAAGGAATACAGCTTCCACAACCGGGACCAGACGGACAACTGCCTCCGTTGCCTCCAGAGATGGAAAGTCAGATTGCTACTGCAGCTGCTCAAGCCACTCAAGAAATTACTGGCCAAGACATTGCCTTGATGCAAGCAATGGAGCAGCAACAGTTGGATCCTAATCGTGAGATGTTCAACGAACAAATGAATTTAGAATTTGAGAAGTTGGATCAAAAAGATCGTGAAGCAAGACTTAAAGCTCAATTAGAACTACAGAAACTTAATTCTCAAGAAAGACAAACAGATTTGCGTGTCACAGCAGAACTACAAGAAGCTGAGATGAGAGAAGATAGAGAGATTGATTCTAATCTTACTGAACTAGCAAAACTCGTTAGAGAATCTCGAGAACAGGAGTAAATGTCTTACTTAGTAAGTAATATCCCACACTTTGATGCGTGGGTTAGAAAAGAATATACACACAATCACATAAAATACCATGGAGAGTATCTCCACGCTGTAGTTTTTGCAGTGAATACTATTCCTGACAGATGTTTATCTTTTCAAGTAGTGTTTACTGGGTATGAGCTTTCTGATGAAGGTGAAAAGGAAGAGTCTGAAAATATTCACGGCGGTGCGATGTGGGCAAGGATGCCAATTACAGCATTAGTTGCAGACACTGTATTAGAGGAGATGCCTCTACAGATGGAGACCCATTTAGCGCAGCCTTGGGACTGTAGTGCATATGACCATGTGGTTTTAAAGATGGACAGAGTCTCTTCTAGCCCATGGGTGTGTAAAATAGACGGTGAAATGTATACAGGTAAATACCTATTTACGGTAGATTACACAGGTAACGATATTGCAGATAATCCTGCCCAACATAAACAAAGTCATGTTATAGAATTAGTAGATGCAGGTGATTGGACAGGTAATATTGTCGCATTACCGAACAATAGAGTTCGTGCAACAAATCCTGCGCTTTGGGAAACAGGAGCAGGTGCACCAGATTTTATCCCAAGTCAATGGGTACATAGTTCAGAGATCCATAGCAGTTATATGAATCCTGAGTTTACTTTCAACAATCTTTATGCTGATGAGGATTAACTAATGCCTGGAAAAAAGCGCACTAAAAAGTCTCCCCGTATGATGGGAGGAGGCAGCACTAAAGGAACTAAAAAATACCCGCGCATGATGAAGCGCGGAGGTTCTGCAAAACGTGGTGGTAGGAAATGAGAAATTACTTTTCTGACGACAAAACTTACCCTACTCCGGGAAAACAAAAGGTTGGAGTTCAACCTAGTCTTCCTGAACCCTCTAATGAGGGGTTTGCAAGTCCTACTGCTTTGAAAGAAAAAACAGTCGATATTCCTGGAAAAAGTGTAAAAACTAAAGGGACAGGAGCGGCTACTAAAGGATTGGATTTTATTAGTTACATTAACTAATGGATTTCATTAAGTACTCGGAGTTTTTACTTCGCAAAATTCGTGAGAGACAAGCAGATCTCACGCAAACACTCGCCAGCGGTGGCGCACAAGATTATGTTCAGTACCAACGAGTAGTTGGAGAGATATCAGGGCTGTCCTTTACTGAACAAGAAATAGTAAATGCTCTGCATAGGATGGAAGATGTTGAAGAAAATTGAGGAAGCAGAAACTGAACTAAACACCGATGAAGTAGAGGGGAAAACTATCCCTGATCGTGTTTTAAATTTTGGTTCTAATGTGCCTTCTACTCCCCCTAAAGAGTCTCTTAATCCTGAGACTTTAGAATCACACGCAGAAAAGCTGCCTATCCCTACGGGGTATAGGTTGCTTATTTTGCCTTTTACTCCACCAGAAAAGACAAAAGGTGGAATCATGTTGGCTAAACAAACTCTTGATAAAGAGCGAATAGCCACTGTAGTTGGGCTTGTAGTTAGGAAAGGCCCAGATGCTTATTCCGACGAAGATAAATTTCCCGAGGGCGCTTGGTGTGATGAGGGCGATTGGGTGATTTTTGGTCGCTATGCAGGAGCTAGATTTAACATTGAAGGAGGCGATTTGCGTCTTATCAATGATGACGAAGTCTTAGCAATTGTAAATAACCCAGAAGATATTCTGCAGTGAGGTAAAAAATGTCTGAAGCTCAAGAAGAAATCCAGTTGATACTTCCTGAAGAGGAAGTAGAAGCAAGTGAAGCTGATGTTCTACAAGAACCAGAAGATCAAGTACAAACTGATCAGGAAGACGAGTTAGAGCAATATAGCGAAGGCGTTAAAAAACGCATTGATAAATTAACTTATCGAATGCGAGAAGCAGAGCGTCAACGAGATGAAGCGGTTGAAGTAGCTAAAAAAATCGCTGAACAAAATAACTCGTTACAGACTAGATTAACCTCTTCTGACGACACTTTAGTGGATCAGTACGCAGCTAGGGTTAATGCAGAGAAAGAACAAGCGCGTAAGAATCTTCAAGAAGCTCAAGAGCTTGGGAACGCTGAGGCGATCACTTTAGCGACTGAGGCACTTGCTAAAGTGTCTTTTCAAGAGCAGAATGCCCAAAATCTGGTAAAGAAACGAAAGAATGCTGTTCAGGAAACTCCTCAACGAACTGTTCAAAGAAACATACAACCAGCTGTTCCAGATCCTCGCGCTGAGGAGTGGGCAGAAAACAACCCGTGGTTTGGAGAAGATGAAGGCATGACCTTTGCAGCAATGGGAATTCACCAAAAACTTGTTGGTGAGGGTGTTCCTGTTAGCTCTAAACATTATTATGCGCGGGTGGATGAGGAAATGAGAAATCTTTTTCCAGATAGAATATCTGGAGAGGAACCAAACGTGAAGTCTACTTCACCAGTAGCTGGAGCCAGCCGAGGAGCTGGAGCAGTGAAGAAGGGACCACGCAGTGTGAAACTCACACCTTCACAGATAGCAATTGCTAAACGAATTGGTGTGCCGATTGAAGAGTATGCAAAATACGTCTAGGAGATGAAAATGACAGATCGTACCTCCAGATCTGCTGAAACACGAGCTAAAAAAGTTCGCAAAAAACATTGGCAACCACCCTCTGCTCTGGATGCTCCTGAAGCAGAACCCGGATATAAACATCGTTGGATACGATCTGAGGTACGTGGGTATGATGACCGAGCGAATATGTCTAAACGTATTCGTGAAGGATTTGAACCTGTACGGGCCGAAGCTCATCCTGATTTCGATGCTCCTGTAATGGATGATGGAAAGCATGCTGGGGTAATAGGAGTTGGTGGCCTTGTGCTTGCAAAAGTACCGGACGAGATAGTTGAAGAACGCACAGAGTATTTCCAAGGAAAAACTGCTGAACAGCTTCAAGGTGTCGATAACGATCTTTTGCGAGATAGTGATCCTAGAATGCCACTTAGAGCAAGTGATATTTCTAGGAACACAAGCGTAGAGTTTGGAAGTCGGCAACTAGATTCCGACTAAATTTTTCATCTTATCTTTGAGGATAGATAATGGCTAATACAGATGCCCCCAACGGCTTCACCCCAGCCTATCACCTGTACGGTGGTGTCATCCGACCTCAGAAACTGCGTATTGCAAGTGCGACTAATGCTTCTATATTTACTGGAGACGTAGTCAATCTTTCTTCTGGGTATGTGATTCAAGGCACTGCTACAGGTACTCCTGCTGGAGTTTTTGCTGGATGCTTTTATACCGCTACTGACGGTTCCCCCACTTATGCTAAATACTGGTTAGCAGACACAGCTACGCTGGGTTCTGCTGATGTTGAAGCATATGTGTATACGGATCCAGGTATCGTATATGAAGCACAGTTTACTGCAGGTACTCCTGCTGTAAGTTTCATTGGAAATAAATATACTATTTCTACCACTGCAGGTAGCACCAACACTGGTCGATCCAAGGAAGGTGTAACTGCAACCACAAGTAGTGGAATTGCATTGTGCAACAGGTTTGTAGACTCCCCGAGTAATAGCATTGGTGCTAATGCTCGAGCGTATTTTACATTCCCGACCAATGTATTCGCTGTATAACTGGAGAGTAATTTATGGCTATTAATCGAGCACAGCTTGTAAAAGAGCTAGTTCCCGGCCTTCATGCTCTCTTTGGTTTAGAGTATGACCGATATGCTGCGGAGTACGAAGAAATCTTCGATACGGAGTCTTCTGAAAGAGCCTTCGAAGAAGAAGTAATGCTCTCCGGTTTCGGAGAAGCACCTGTAAAGACTGAAGGTACAGCTGTATCTTATGACACAGCACAAGAAGCCTTTACAGCTCGTTACACTCATGAAACGATTGCGCTGGCTTTCTCATTGACTGAGGAAGCTATCGAGGATAACTTGTATGACACTTTGTCATCTCGTTATACACGTGCGCTTGCCCGTTCCATGATGCAAACCAAAAACATTAAAGGTGCTAATGTGCTTAATAACGCATTTAGCTCTTCTTTTGTTGGAGGAGACGGTAAAGAGTTGTGTGCAACTGACCATCCGACTGTTGGTAATGAAGACCAACGAAACGAGCTTTCAACTGCTGCTGATCTTAATGAGACTTCATTGGAACAAGCATTGATTGATATCGGTGCTTTTGAAGATGAGCGAGGTCTTAAGATCAATGCTCAGGCACGTAAGCTGATCATTCCTTCTGCACTGCAATTCGTTGCAGATCGTCTGCTAGACTCTCCGGGTCGAACAGGCACAGCGGATAATGATATCAACGCTGTCCGTAATATGGGCATGGTCCCTGAAGGATATACGGTTAATCATTTCCTAACGGATACTGATGCCTTTTTCCTTAAGACTGATGTCCCTAATGGACTGAAACATTTCGAAAGAACCCCCGTGAGCACAAACATGGAAGGTGACTTCGAAACAGGAAATGTTCGCTATAAAGCCAGAGAACGATACAGTTTTGGCTTTTCTGACTGGCGTGGTATTTTCGGCTCTCCTGGAGCATAAACTTAAAGAGGGGGGCTTTCCCCCCTCTTTTTTATTCTGGGAATAATAAACTCTAAAGACTGTCCCAGCAGACGCTTACGAAGACTTTAGAGTTAATCCTTTCGTAAGGAGGAACCTTTGGCTAAGACGACTTTTTCTGGTCCTGTAAAATCTTTAGCAGGATTTATCTCTGCTGGCAACGCTTCTGTTGTTAGTCTAACTGCAGACACAACGCTGACAGTTGCAGCTCATGCTGGAAAGATATTGTTGACGAACGATGCAGACGGTAAGTTCACACTGCCAAGTATCGTAGCAACTGCTCCCGGAAGAGATGATGACCCAAATCAAACTAATAATCTTGGGGCTACTTTTACTTTCGTAGTTGAAACTGCTGCAACGGATATGGACATACTGACTGACGGTACTGATAAGTTCGTTGGAGGAGTGTACATTGGTGTTACTGATGCAACAGGTAAGACGTTTATCTCTGGAGCGAGTAACGATGTAATTACTCAAAACGGCTCTACAAAAGGCGGTCTAGCTGGAAGCATCATCCGTGTGACTGCGATAGCAAGTGCTAAATACGCCGTAGAAGGCTTGATCCTAGGGTCTGGAACATTAGTTACACCTTTTGCTGACTCATAATAGGAGTGGCTAAATATGGCTGATGCGGTAAGTAGTACGACCATCTTAGATGGAGATCGTAAAGCTGTTATCCAAATAACAAACTTAAGTGACGGCACAGGAGAAAGTGCTGTCACTAAAGTTGATGTGAGCGCCTTGAATGCTAAAGCAGATGGCACGGCATGTAGTGGAGTGGTTATTGAAAAAGTTTCTCACTCTGTTACAGGCTTTACCCAAGTGCAACTTCTTTGGGATGCAACGACGGACACAATAGCTTTGGCATTAGCAGAAGCTAGTAATGGTCATATGGATTTTAGCGGCTTTGGAGGATTACAGAACACTTCAGGTTCTGGAAAAACTGGAGATATAAACCTGACCACTCTTGGAGCAGCTTCTGGGGATACTTACGTGATTGTCCTAGAGCTGTTAAAAAACTACTAAATGGCAACTTCAGGCACTAGGACTTTTAGCTTAGATGCGGCGGATGCCATAGAGGAAGCCTATGAACTGGCAGGGCTAGAGTATCGCACAGGATACGATGGCGTAACCGCGAGAAGATCAATGAACATCATGTTCGCTGATTGGTCTAATCGCGGTATCCAGTTATGGGAAGTAGAGCAGGTTTCTTTAGATTTAGTAGAAGGAACCTCCTCTTATGATTTAAATGCATATGATATTGACATTCTTGATGCGGTTATTCGTAGGACGGTAAATTCAGAACAAACTGATTTCCAGATAGATAGAATAGACAGAAATGAATATTTATCTATACCTAACAAAAACACAAAAGCTAGAGTGACTCAATTTTATGTAGAGAGGACAACCACTCCAAAACTGTATGTTTGGCCCTCTCCTGAGAACTCAACGGACAAGTTTATTTCTTATCGTTGGAAGCGTATACAAGACATATCAGCGGCTGTAAACGATATTGACATACCAAGTAGGTTTATGCCGTGTTTGGTTTCTGGATTAGCTTTTTATATTTGTTTAAAAAAGAATCCAGAGAGAGTGCCTTTAATACAGCCTCTTTATGAGCAAAACTTATTAAACGCTCTAAGATATGATGAAGACAGATCTTCCGTTCATCTGGTTCCTAAACGGAATTATGTTTAATGTCTTATGCTCAAGGAAAGTATTCATACGGTGTATGTGACCGTTGTGGCTTTCGCATTCAGTATTTAAAAATGCGGATGGAGTGGACAGGCTTTAAAGTTTGTCAGCAATGTTATGAGCCTAAACATCCGCAATTAGAGCCGCCAGTTAATGCTACTGATCCCGAGGCTTTAAGACAACCAAGACCAGAAGTTTCTTTACCTCAATCCCAACAAGGTCGAGTATTCACAACTGGTCCCTCTAATACAGCTCCTGGAAGTGGAGTAAATGTTGGAGGGCAACCTCTCTCTGTGGTAGACCCTATAGGCTCCGTGTTTAAATCTGTTTTTGCAACAGGTGAAATAGGGGAAGTTACGGTGACAACAACATGAGTTTTACACTAGCGACATTAAAAACAGCAGTAAAAGATTACTGCGAAACTTCTGAAACAACTTTCGATACCCAACTCAACACTTTCATAAAAGAGGCTGAGGAAAGGATATTAAAAAATGTAGAGCTTCCTGAGTTTAGAAAGAATGTCACGGGAAATAGTTCTAGCGGGACTACTTATCTTGAAACACCTAGTGATTTTTTAGCCCCGTACAGTTTAGCAGTGGTCTCTAGCAGTGTGTACAGCTACCTCTTGTTAAAACACGTTTCTTTTATTAGAGACTACACGCCAAATGCGTCAACGACAGGAACGCCTAAGTACTATGCATTGTTTGATGAAAATACTTTTATTTTAGCGCCTACTCCAGATTCAAACTTTACATTTGAATTGCACTATAAATTTCGTCCAACTTCTTTAACTGCTGGAGCAGACAGTGGCTCTACATGGCTCTCTACAAACGCCTCAGACGCAATGCTGTATGGAACTCTCGTTGAAGCAGCTACTTTCTTAAAAGTTCCTGAAGAAATCCCTATGTATGAACAACGATTTATTTTAGCTGTTCAAGCTCTCAAACGACTGGGAGAGGGGTATGGATCTAGGGATGAGTATAGATATGATATTGCTAGAGGGTAAACTTCAACTATGAGTTTGTTGAGTAATGCAAAAATAGGAGATGTTTTAGTAACCGCTACTGAAAACATCGGCCACTCTCCAGAGTTTTGGGCGAAGAAAGCTACTTCTAGGATTGTGAGCGTAGGTAAACAATCACATCCTGTTATTGCGGAACAAGCTGAAGTTTTCCAAGATTCAGTTTATCACGTTGTGTCTTTTCATATAAAAGAGGCTATAAAAAGTGATAGAACAACGCTTATCGCAGAACTTGAACAGCAAGGCCAAAAAGAAATGGCTGATATATTGAGGAGATTATAATGGCTATTAGTACCGCTATGTGTACCAGCTTTAAACAAGAAATTCTTGAGGCGGTGCATAACTTTAAGAACACTGGTGGTAGCACGTTTAATCTTGCTTTGTACACAAGCTCTGCGTCTCTTGGCGCAAGTACAACCGCATACACAACGTCTAATGAGGTGTCAGGAACAGGATATACCGCGAAAGGGGCCGCGCTAACTCGTGTTGATCCTACTACATCAAGTACGACAGCATTTACAGATTTTGCAGATTTAACTTTTAGTTCAAGCAGTATTACTGCAAACGGGGCTATGATATTTAATGATTCAGCTTCTGGTGACCCAGCTGTCTGTATTCTTGCATTTGGGGCAGATAAAACATCTAGTTCAGGAGACTTTACGATTAGTTTTCCTACCGCAGATGCTTCTAACGCAATTATTAGAATTGCATAGGATTTAAAGTGTGGCGAATGTTACTGGATGGGGTAGAGGTGCTTGGGGCGAAAGTTCCTGGGGCCAACCTGACCCTGTTGAGGTCACGGGCGTCTCGGGCACTGGAGCGGTTGGTTCTGTTAGTGTCAGTGCGGATGCGAACGTATCGGTTACGGGTGTCTCAGGCACTGGCGCGGTTGGGTCGGTCACAGTTGTCGAAGGCACGGGCGTATCAGTTTCGGTTACGGGCGTGGCAGGATCGGGTGCTGTCGGATCTGTTGCGGTTACGGCTGACGCAAATGTTTCGGTTACAGGTATTGCAGGTACAGGCGCGGTTGGTTCTGTTACCGTTTCGGGCCAAGCTAGTGTTTCGGTCACTGGGGTCTCGGGTACGGGGGCAGTTGGATCAGTTACAGCAGCAGGTTCGGCAACCGTGGCTGTCACTGGTGTTTCCGCAGAGGGGTTTACCACTCAAATATTGGTTTGGGGAGAGGTGGACGATAGTCAGACACCGTCTTGGTCAAATGTTTCAGATAGTCAGACACCGTCTTGGACAGAGATAAATGATTCTCAATCTCCCAGCTGGAGTAATGTTTCAGATAGTCAGACACCGTCTTGGTCAAATGTTTCAGATAGTCAGACACCTGACTGGAAAGAGGTAGCTTAAATGGCAACTTATGTAAATGATCTACGCCTTAAAGAGATCGCAACTGGTGATGAATCAGGAACGTGGGGAACAAGCACGAACACCAATCTGGAGTTGGTAGCTGAAGCATTTTCTTATGGTAGTGAGGCTATTTCTGATGCTTCTACCCACACTATAACAATGTCTGATGGAACAACGGATGAAGCGCGTTCACTTTATCTAAAGTGCACCGGAGGCGGTCAAGCATGCACTGTGACACTTGCTCCTAATAGTGTCTCTAAAGTTTGGATTATAGAAAATGCAACTTCATACACCCTTACTTTTACACAAGGATCAGGGGCTAATGTAGCTGTAGCTGCTGGACAGGTTAAAGCAATTGCTACAGATGGAGCAGGATCTGGAGCAGCAATTTATGATTTGTTTCAAGATTTGTCAGTACCTGATCTGTTCATCGATGACGATCTGACGTTTACTTCTGACAGTGCAGTCATTAGTTTTGGCGCGGATGCCGATACCACGTTGACGCACACTGACGGCTCTGGCCTGACGTTGAACTCTACGAACAAGATCATGTTCAACGATGCGAGCCAATTCATACAAGGATCGAG
>CEOA01108811.1_pt1 | contig 13721 bp, 12 predicted proteins | sample 530251 | NCBI WGS metagenome assembly CEOA01 (sample SAMEA2619838, study PRJEB7988) | marine metagenome | biome: marine biome (ENVO:00000447); feature: surface water layer (ENVO:00002042); material: "saline water (ENVO:00002010), including plankton (ENVO:xxxxxxxx)" | depth 5 m
AAATTTGTATATATTCAGTTGATACTGTATTATTATTAATGCAACTATCAAACGAGGTATTATGCGAATAGCACATATAGCTGACGTTCACTGGCGTGGATTGTCAAGACACAAAGAATATCGTGAATCATTTGAAGACTTCTTTAGACAGTGCAGGCAGTTAAAACCCGATGTAATATACATTGGTGGAGATATTGTTCATAGTAAAACACAAGGAATATCTCCGGAGTTAATTGACAACCTGCGCTGGTGGTTTAGTGGTCTGGCTAAAATAGCACCAACGCATGTTATTCTAGGTAATCATGATGGCCTTATCTTGAACAAGGATAGACAAGATGCCATTAGTCCGATTATCACACTTTTAGATAATCCAAATATCTACTTGTATAAGAAATCAGGCGTTTATCCGATTGGCACATCAGGTTTCAACTGGTGTGTCTTTTCTTGTTTTGATGAAGAAAACTTTGATAAAGTTATTCCTGTCGAAGGTGATATCAATATTGCTTGTTATCACGGTGCTGTTAGAGGATCTTTAACAGATACAGATTGGCAACTTGAAGGAGAAATTAATCTCAAAACATTTGAAAATTTTGAATTTGGAATGTTTGGAGACATACACAAGCGTCAATTTCTAAATGAAAGCAACACTATTGCTTATTGTGGTAGCACGATACAACAAAATTATGGTGAGAGCGGGGACAAGGGTTTTTTACTTTGGGATATTAGGTCTGCTGACGATTTTAATGTAGAATTCCACAAGGTCAGGCATAGTCACCCTTTTATTACTGTTGCTTGGCAGGGAAGCGTTCAGCAGACTTTAGATAAGTGTAACCTATATCCTAAGGGCGTGCGATTTAGAGTACGCACAGATTCATCTGTGACACATGTTGAGTGTAAAAGATTGCAAGGCGAATTGATTAAGTATCATAATGCTAAAGAAGTTGTATTTAAATCAGAGTCAGTTTTTGATCCAAGAAAAGTAATGGTTTCTAACGGGACGTTAAATCAAAATAATTTACGCGAGCCTAGCACGCATAAAAAAATGTTTAGAGACTTTTATAAAGAGAGCAATATAACGGATAATACGTGGAAATCCTTAGATACAATGATTGAATTGTATGTTGATCGATTGTCGGGAAAGGATGAAACACTTAGAAATATACAGTGGGAGATCAATAAAATTGAGTTTGACAATTTGTTTTCTTATGGAGAATCAAATTTAATTAATTTTGATAAACTGCCAGGAATAACAGGTATTTTTGGGACAAATGCAAGGGGAAAGTCTTCTATAATTGGATCGATCGTGTACGGTTTATTTAATTCAACTGATCGCGGTACGATTAAGAACTTGCATGTCATTAATACAAGAAAAAATATGTGTAATGCATCCTTGACAATTACTATAAACGGACAGCGATACCGTATAGATCGAAAGTCAGTTAAGAAAAATGCAAAAGCAGGCGTTTGGGCACCAACCAGCCTTAGCTTTTACAAGGTCGATAAAGACGGAAATGAATTAGAAGATTTAACTGAAGAACAGCGAAGAGAGACAGAGAAAATTATAAGAAATTTAATCGGTAATTCAGATGATTTTCTATTAACATCATTAGCGTCCCAAGGTGAAATGAATGCCTTTATAAAAGAAAAAGCAACGGCTAGAAAGCAGATATTGACAAATTTTTTAGATTTGGAAGTTTTTGATAAATTGTATGAATTGGTTAGAAAAGATGCGCAAGAAGTAAAGTTGCAGTTTAGATCCCTTGGGGATAATAATTGGGACTTGCGAATAGAAGAATCATCAAATAATATCAAAGAGAAGACAAAAAAAATCGGAGTTATTAAAAAGCAAATGATTGTTTTAAAAGATGAAATTGACACGTTGAAAGACGATCTAAGATCATCTAATGATTCTTTTATATTGAAGTCTGATGTTGACAATGCGTATAATCAGTGTTTGTCCTTGGAAATATTAATACAAAAAGACGAAGATAGAATTGATGAGCTGACTGATACTATTCAATCTAGAAAAGAAAAATTAGAAAATTTAAATTTATTTTTAGACAATTACGATATCAACACTATGAAAGAGAAAAGACAGACACAAATAAATTTAGAACTTTCATTAAAAGACATGAAGCATAAAATTGATTTAATCAAAAGAGACATTAAGCAAAGCAAAAAGTCTGTAGCTATTTTAGATCAAGTCCCTTGTGGTGATCAATTTCCTACTTGTAAGTTTATTAAAGATTCACACAAAAATAAGAAATTATTAGTAAATCAAGAAGCAAATTTAATAAGCTTGAATACGAATTTAAGAGATTTAAGGTCGCTTTATAATAAAGTTAAAGATAGTGAATTAGAGGACACGATTAGCAAGTATGAAAAAATGGTTGAGCGTAAAAGTGATTTAGTTAATCAAACATCTGCTCTCAATTTAGAACTAGCTAAATTACAGGAAAATATGAAATGGCATATTGAGGCTTTAACAAAGAAACAAAATGATCATGAACGTTTAGAGACAATATATAAAAATCAGAATAACGAAAATGATTTAGAGTTGTCTAATCTTTGTGATCAAAAAATAAAAAAGTTAAAAGAGTTAGAATTTCAAAAAGAAAAAATAATCAACAAACTAGCTGAGAAAAAAGCTGAAATTAAACGGTTGAAACGTGATAAAAAACTATATTTAGAATTAAAAGAAAAAAATAGATGCTATGATATATTTAGCACAGCTGTTTCTAAAAAAGGGATCCCGCTTCACATTATAAATAAGATGTTACCATCAATCAATGTTGAAATTCAAAAAATATTATCAGGTGTCGTGCCATTCACGGTAGAGATTGAATCTGATTTAGAAACAAATTCTCTAGATGTTTATATTAACTATGGTGATTCAAAGCGTATTATTGAGTTAGCATCTGGTATGGAAAAAATGATGGCATCACTTGCGATTAGAGTCGCTTTGATTAATGTTTCTACATTATCAAAAACAACAATGTTAATGATTGATGAAGGCTTTGGTAGTCTCGATGAGACAAACTTGGAGGCTTGCAATCGATTGCTTGTCTCTCTAAAAAAATGGTTTAAAAATATTATTGTTATTTCACACGTTGATGCTATTAAAGATTGTGTTGATAATAATTTAGAAATATTAAAAAGAGGTAAAGATTCATATGTCTACCAACCCTAATGTTGTATTTATAGATGATACACCAAAAAATGAAAAGAAAATTAAGATGTGGTGTCCAATCTGTACGTATGTTTTAGTGACTGCTGCTGATGTCGAGCGTGTTAAAGCTAGCAATTGTTGTGATGATTGTTGGATGACGTTTGGGCAGATGCGTCAAGAAGCTTGGAAAAATGGGTGGAGACCTGATAAGGAAACTCTTAAAAGATATAAACAGCAGAAGAGAATACTTAGTATAGATGTAAAAAAATATTTAGGAGAATAGTCATGGGTTTGAATTTTAATGAAGTTAATGTACTTGGACAAATCATTAATGATAGCTGGGGTGGAGCATCGACAGCAGCAGATAATAATACTTCTGTTGTCAAGGTATCATTGCAGGGAGAAATAATGTTAGTAACTGCCTTGTGCATAGTAAATTTATTAGATCCGGGTCAGCAACATAAGCAAATTGCATCGGTTGAAAATGATCATGATCAGCTAATTAAAAAGCGTATTGCTGAAATTAAAAAAGAATTTAAAAGCGCTGCTGGTCGAGCACTAAAGTGTAAGCAAGTAAAGAACAGCGAAGATACAAATGTAGAAATAATCAATCATTACGCTGCAACTAGATCATCTTACGTGAGAAGAACGATAAAATTTGAGATTGGTTAATGGCAAAAATTAGCAAGCAAAAGCAAGTAAGTGAGATTATTAAATGCGGTAAAGATCCTAGCTATTTTTTTAATACTTACTTAAAAATACAGCATCCTGTTAAGGGTTTGATACCATTCAATACATACCCTTTTCAGGATGATTGTGTTGACGATTTTTTAAATCATCGTTTTAACATTGTATTAAAGTCTAGACAGTTAGGTCTATCAACTTTAGTGTCAGCTTACTCAGTTTGGCTAGCAATTTTTCAACGTGAAAAAAATATTTTAATTATTGCAACTAAATTAGCAGTTGCACAAAATTTTATTTCAAAAGTAAAGACCATGATTAAGTCTTTACCTAACTGGCTACTTTTACCAGAAATTGTATCTAACAACAAGCAACAAATACAATTCAGTCACGGGTCTTCAATAAAGGCAATACCAACATCAGAAGACGCCGGTCGATCTGAATCATTATCTCTTTTAATTGTAGACGAGGCTGCTTTTGTAAGAAACTTTGATACTATCTGGACAGGTATCTACCCAACAATTTCAACAGGTGGACGTGTTATCTTGTTATCGACTCCAAACGGAGTGGGAGGTCAGTACTACAAATTGTACACTGAAGCTGAATCTAATTTAAATGAATTTAATCCAATAAAATTACCTTGGACAGTTCACCCAGAATGTGATCAAGAATGGTTTGAACAGGTTACCTCTAATATGTCTAAGCGACAAATTGCTCAAGAGTATCTGTGCGACTTTACAACGTCAGGAGATACATTTTTGGGTGGCGAAGATTTGGAATGGATTAGGAATTGTGTTACTGATCCAGTTGCCAGAGAAGGCGAAGATAGAAATGTGTGGATATGGCAACACCCATTATCAGAAAAGGACTATATAATGTCTGCTGATGTTGCTAGAGGCGACGCTAAGGATTACTCAACATTTCACATTATTGATGTAGAGGCAGGTGAGGTTGTTGTTGAGTACAAAGGTAAAATAAGGCCGGATAATTTTGCTGAATTGTTAAATAAGTGGGGTTTAAAGTACAACAAGGCTTTACTGTGCCCTGAAAATAATTCTTTTGGTTATGCGACAATATTAAAGTTGCAAGAAATGCAGTACCCTAGACTCTATTATAGAAAAAGAAAAGGAACTTATATCGGAGGCTACATACCGAAAGCTAGTGCGGATATTGCTGGTTTTACTACAAATGGAAAAACCCGAAGTATGATACTCGGAAAGTTAGAAGAAATTCTTAGAAATAAGCAGCTAATAACTAGATCGTCTAGAACTTATCAAGAATTAAAGACATTTACTTGGAATACCGGGCGAGCTCAGGCAAAAAGAGGTTTTCACGATGATTTAGTTATGAGTTTAGCAATTGGAACATGGTTGTACGATGCATCATCAGACTACAGCAAGGATTCAAGAGCACTAAATAATGCCATGCTTTCTGCTATGTCCATAAGAACAAATGAATATTCAGAGGGTAATTACAACAACGTTGAAAGTAAAACTGACTATTCGTCCAAAAATTCAGAAAAAAAATCAAAAGGCCCACAATCTATAAATAATAGTAAAAATAAAATAGCTGAAGAGTATATGTGGGTAATTAAATAGGAGATATTATGGCAAAAGAAAGTCCCGCAAATTTATTTAGAAGACTAACAAAGCTTTTTAGAAGCGGCCCTGTCATCAAAAGAAAAATTAAAAACTTTGATAAAGGAAACACACCGTCGTCAGCCTTTGAGGCTTTTAAACGAAATCAAAGTCAGGCTTATAGTGCCGCAATGAGTGCTTATGGCGCATATGATAGAATGGCAAGATATAGTGATTTTTCAGAAATGGAATACACCCCTGAGATTGCAGGAGCTTTGGACATTTATGCGGAAGAGACTGTTGCTGCTGATGAACAAGGTAAAGTTTTGCACATATATTCAGAGAATTCTCAAATAAGAAAAGTTCTAGAAGAAATGTTTTATGATACTTTAAATATTGAATTCAATTTAACTTCTTGGGCCCGAAATCTTGTTAAATATGGTGATTTCTTTTTATTTAACGACATAAGTCCTGAATTCGGTGTTATCAACGCGTACCCTTTACCAATATCAGAAATTGAAAGAGAAGAAGGATACGACCCGAAAGATCCCATGGCAGTAAGATTTAGATGGGTGACACAAGGTAATCAAGTCTTAGAAAATTGGCAAGTATCACATATGAGATTGTTAGGTAATGATGCTTTTTTACCCTATGGATCATCAATACTTGAGCCGGCACGTAGAATATGGCGTCAATTAATTCTTCTAGAAGATGCAATGATGGTATTTAGAATAGTTAGAGCACCTGCAAGAAGAGCATTTTATATTGACGTAGGTAACGTCCCACCAGAGGAAATACCTAATTATATGGAACAAGCGCAAGCTTCTTTGAAAAAATCATCGATTGTCGATAGAAGTACAGGCCGCGTTGATTTAAGATATAACCCGCTATCGATTGATGAAGACTACTTTATTCCAGTTAGAGGTGGAGAAAGTGGTACAAAAATTGATCCAATTGAAGGTCAACAGATATCAGGTGAGACAACTGATGTTGAGTATATTCAGAAAAAATTATTTGCTGCGTTAAAGGTTCCAAAAGCTTACTTAGGATACGAAGAAGGGCTGGGCAGTAAAGCCACTCTATCTCAGCAGGATATAAGATTTGCGCGATCAATTGCAAGAGTTCAAAGAACTGTTTTGGCAGAGTTAAACAAACTGGCAATCATTCATCTATACTGCAATGGATTTTCTGGCGAGGATTTATTGGATTTTACATTAAATCTATCAACACCTTCAACGATATCACAGCTTCAAAAATTAGAGTTAATAAAGACAAGGTTCGAAACAGCAACAGTTGTTGCTGGTCTACCGGCAGGTGTTGATAGACGATGGATACAAAAAAACGTCTTAAGGTTAACGGATGAAGAAATAAGTAATATTCAAAGAGGCTTGAAAGACGACAAACTACAAGATTTAACAATTGAATCAGTTCAATTAGAAGCACCTGAACCTGAAGCTGCCGCCCCCGCTGGGGATGCTGGGGGTGAACCCATGGGAGACTTTGGAGGATTTGGAGACGAAGCTGAACCTGCAGCAGAAGCTGAACCTGCAGCAGAAGCTGAACCGATAGCAGAGTTAAATCTAGATGATGAAGATGCACCCATTAAAGTTGATAACGTCGTCAAAAAAATAACAGCATTATTATCGGAGGATGAAAAGCTTTCCAAAACATTAATTGAAGATGAAGATGAAGAAGATACTAACGATAAAAAAAGAAAAGAAGCTCATCACAAAGTTAAAGAAAAAAATAGAAAAGCTCAAGTTAAAGAAAAAAGAGGTTTGACCGGAGCGACAAATTATGCTGCATATACAACAAAAGATAAAGATTTCACAGGAATGAAAAAAGAATTGACAGATATTAAGAAATCTTGGAAGTCTCCTGATATTAATGAGGAACATTATAGGGAGGATTTCAATTTAGATGAATACTTAGATAATAAGATACAACAAAATGCAACCATGACAGGAAGAATAAAGTCAGCATTAAATTCATTGGATGACCACATTAACTCAAAACCTCGCGTAATCTCTGAGAGCGATAATTCATCAGGGGAGAAAGATGACTAAACACAACAAAAAAAGAAATGTAGGACTCGTTTACGAACAACTACTCAGGTACATATCAGAAAATATCATCAATGATAATCTAGGTAATTCAAAAAAAGCTGTTAAAATCTTAGAGAGAAGATTTAAAAAGGATACAGAACTTTATAAAGAATTTAGGCTTTTTAATGCCTTGGCAAAGTCATCTGTTAGCGGTACACATATTGCTGCAGGTATTCTTGCTGAAGCGAAGAATGCAATTAAGCGAATTGATTCTAAACAACTCCAAAAAGAAAAATCATTACTTATAAAAGATATAAACTACGAATTGAACGAATCTAATTTTTACCACAGAAAGATTGAAGATTATAAGACGTATGCGACAATACAAACACTCTTTAACGAGTGGAGAAAAGGTGATTTATCTAATCTAAAAAAAGTTGTTGAATTTGAAAGAGCCGTTGTTGAACATCTAATGGAAAATAAAATTTCAAATACTGATATCGTTTTAGATGAAAGGTCTGATCATCTTGTTTTTAAAGTTTTATCTGAAAAAATTAATCAAAAGTACAATTCAAGCTTGTCCCCAGAACAGAAAGACATTATAAGAAATTATGCAATTTATAATAATGATCCCCAAGCATTAGGAGTTTTCTTAGAAAACTTAAAAGTTAAATCAATGGGAATATTAGAAAATTTTAGAAAAGACTCTGATAATCAAGTTTTATTATCAAAGATTGATATGGTTTATGAAAATATTAATATTTTGCCTACGCAAGGTATTGATGACGAAATTATTAAAAAGTTTTTAGTTGTTTCAAATTTAAAAGACCAATTACTAAGGAAAGAAAATGAGTAAAAAAATGAAACTATTAACAGAATGGACTCCTTTTTCTTATGACAAACAAGTGTTAAAAGAACAAAAGGATAAATATGGCAAAATGATGTTAAAAGGAATCATACAAAGAGCCAATACACTAAATCAGAATGGAAGAATATACCCGCAATCAATACTTTCTAGAGAAATAATGAATTACCAAAAATTAATTCAAGAGAATAGAGCGCTTGGTGAGTGTGATCATCCGGATAGTTCTGTCGTAGAATTAAAAAATGCTTCTCATATTGTTCGCGAAGCAAAAATGGAAGGTGACAATGTCTATGGCGTCATTGAAATACTAGACACACCATCAGGAAAAATTATTCAAAGTCTTATAGAGAGCGGAGTAACTTTAGGAATATCTTCTAGAGGCGTAGGCTCAACAAAAAGACAAGGTGATACACAGGTTGTGCAAGATGATTTTCAACTAATTTGTTTTGACATGGTTTCTGAGCCTAGCACACCTGGTGCCTTTATGTTAAGTGAAGGTAAAGAGATATCTCAAAAAGAGGTTGATAGATGTTTTAACAAGACCGACAAAATCGATAGAATATTTAATGATATTTTAAGGTGGTAGTAATATGCAAAAATTGAGTAGAAATATTTTAAAAGAAATTGTAAAGGAATGTATTGTAGAAATATTTGAAGAAAGCTTTTTTGGTGGTCCAGGTGAATTAATGAATGAAAATGTACAACACTATCAAAGTGATCGCAATCAAACAAGCGCTAGAAGGACGTCAAGGAGACCCCAGCGCAGTAATCAACAAAACATTTCAAGGAGAAAAGGCCTGGATAATATTTCCTATGCTAGCGAAGAAAAAAGTCGGCCAGTTCAAAACGAAGCATTTAATAGAAAGATTAATAATATAACTTCTAACATGACTTCTGACCCTGTGATGACAGATATATTTAAAGATACGGCTGCAACAACTTTACAGTCACAAATTGGTGCAGAAACCAACAAAGGAATGCATGTGCTGGCCGGTGGAGACTCGGCCGCTAAACAAGCATATCATTCTGATCCAACTGAATTATTTGCTGAATCTGCTTCTAAGTGGGCCTCATTAGCTTTTGCTGATCCTATTAAGAAATAGTTGGGATAATTTTTATTAGTGTGGATATTTAGTATTGACATGATAAAACATTTGTATCCGGAGGTATCAAAATGTCAAACATTAAAAAATTAACCCCTAAACTCCTTCAAAAACTTATACGCGAAGAGAAACAAAGACTTTTTGAAGAAAAAAAAGAATCAATTGCTCAAAAAGAAGCTAATAAAGATGAAACGATAGCTAGTTTAGCGATACAAGAAGTTCGTCATTTGCTTAAAATTAAAAAGATTAGAGAACAAAGACGCATTTTGAGAAATAAAAGAAAGAAATAATTTTTAAAACAACCAGGAGATTGATATGTCTACTAATAAACAAACGCTTGTTGAATATTCAACTGTTTTAGCAAAAGATAAAGGGACTAGCAAAACAGCTAATTTGCAAAGCATGTTTCCTGGATCTCCAATTCACGCTGGTGAACTAACTGATGTTGAACGTTTAGAATTTTTTCAAAATCTTTTGGATTTAGATAATATAGATTCAGACCCACTACACGCTGCAGGCGGATACTATGGTCTTCCAAATATTGATATGAATTATATTGAAAATGGCATGCCTAATATGGCTGACGTTCAAACTGGAGGCGGCGGATTACCTGCTTCACCTTACGCTCCAAACCCAACATCACCAGGACCTGGCAGTACATCAGCTGCTAATCAACCTGCTTATGATGGTGAGATTAAAAATATAAATACGATTAATAATTTTGGAACAGGACAAGGCGGGTTAGTTGAGCCAAACGTAACATCTAAGAATATTGCTAGCCAAAAAATTGGGGAATATGTTTCAGGCCGTTCTTATCAAGGATCTGATGGATTAAGCTAATGTTTGACTGGCTTTTTGAAACTTACAATATTTCTAATTATGATACCCGCCCTGGTGCGGGTATTACGCTAATACCTAATAAAACTTTAGGTTTAACAGTTGGGTCAGAGCGACCGCTTTATCCTAAAGAAGAAATCATTGATGAAGATGACGATGAGAGCGAAGAGTTTTCTGAAGATGCTTCAACAAATGATGCAATCGCTAAGAAGTTGAATATGAATCCAGCACAAAATATTGATCCGCAAAGGTCAACTGTTGGTTTGGGTAGTACAAGGTTCCACCTAGAAGAAGAAGCAGATCATACAAACATGGTTGTTAAAGGATTAAGCCCAAGGTTGACTTACCGAGGAGCTTCAAGTAAAGGAACAGAGTATGGCACGACTTTTATTCGTAGTCGACCTGGTAGAAAAACTGGGACACAATACGGGACTAGTCGTGCGCCTATTGATTTAGAAATGGATGATCCTTTAATGTTCGGAGAAGAGCCTAAAGATAAGTTTGAATTATCTTTTTTGAAACAACAAAGAAATTTAGAAAAAATACGCAAATTATCTGATTCTTTAGAAAACGATAAAAAAAGTGGTTATTTAAGAAAAGCAAAGAATATGTATTAAGGAACAAAAAAACGGAGATTGTCATAATGACTAATGGTTTATTTGAAGAAGCTATAGCGGATGCAAAAAAAATTCGTGAAGTCGCTGAAGAAAATGCTAAGAAAGCAATTTTGGAAGCTGTAACACCGAAGATTAGAGATTTTATTGAATCTCAGATATTAGAACAAGATTCTAATTCCGACGATAGCTTAAATGAAGAAAAAGATTTAAAAAGCACACAAGAGGATACAGAAGATTTTTCAAACTCAATTGATGAGACTGTTGAATTAGATGAGTCTGCTATTAGTGCTTTATTAAAATTGATTGGTGAAGATTCATCAGCAATTAAAAATGGGTCTCGGGACGTAATGGCTCTTGCTCTTAGTGAAGCTGTCTCTAGACTTTCTGCCTCTGAACAGAGGAAATTATACAACATGACTCAAAAAATTGATGAACGTGTTGAGAATTTAAATTCTAGAGACCTATATAATAACAAGGAGAACAATATGACGTCTAGAGAAAAATACTATGAAGTAGATCTTGAAGCTTTGAGAGAGGCTTTAAATGAGGATTATAATAACCCCATGGGTGAAATGGGTGGTCCAATGTACGAGGGAGAACACGAAGATGAGGAAGGGGAAGGTGATGATTTAGATCTTCCTGATATGCCCGATGAAGCAGATCCAGCTGACGATTTAGTTGGTGAAGCTGAGGGTGACATGATTCCTCGTGAAGAAGTTGAAAGGCAGATCGCAGAACTGATCGCAGATTTAGATCTAGATCTTGAAGGGGATGCTGGTGGTGATGAACCCCCACCTTTAGATCTTGGAGAAGAAGAGCCTGAAGCCCTTGAAGAGGTTTTTGAGATTGATCCTGCAATGCTTAGAAGCGAACTAAGGAGAATCAGAGCAAATCTTAGCGAAGGTGAGCTAGGATTAGCAGGAGAAAAAGGTTTATCAAAGGATATGGAACATCACTTTGGAGGAAAAGGTCACAAGAACGCTGGTAAAGGCGGACAATTTGGTGGCGGTAAGCCCGGGAAAGATGTTTTGGCAGAGTTTAGAAATACTTTGCGTAATCAGAGACGCCAAAATGGCGCTTTGCAAAATAAGCTGACAAAATACAGAAGTGCCGTTCAAACACTTCGTGAGCAGTTAGAGGAGCTTAATCTTTTTAATGCTAAGCTACTCTATGTTAATAAGTTGCTTCAAAACAAGAATATCAATGAATCGCAAAAGCGATCAATTGTTCAAGCTTTAGATGAAGCTAAAGATCTTAGAGAAGCAAAAGTTCTTTATAAGAGCTTAACTGAGTCCTTTTCAAGTGGATCACGTTCAAGCAAGAACACTCTTAACGAATCTATTCGAATGGGTGCATCTTCTAGAACAACAAAGTCTGGTAGTTCAGTATCTAACTCCGCTTCTGGCGAAGTTGATAGATGGGCTAAATTGGCTGGACTCAAAAGATAAATTAAACTGCTATTACAATAAGGAGAAAATAAAATGGCACGTAATATTACAATGAATCAGCTTACAGAAGGCATCAGAGATCGCCATCTCGGAGCTGAAAGAAATCGCTTGGTTGAAAAGTGGACCCGAACAGGTCTTCTTAGAGGAATGGATGATCAGAATAGAGAAACCATGTCTCAACTTCTTGAAAACCAGGCTGCACAATTGCTTAGAGAAGCAAACGTACTTGGATCTAGCACCGGTGCTGATTCTGGCAAGGTTGATGGATTTTCTAATATCGCATTCCCAATTGTTCGTCGTGTATTCGGTGGATTAATTGCTAATGATCTAGTTTCCATTCAGCCCATGAGTCTTCCAAGTGGACTTCTTTTCTATCTTGATTACACTTACGGAACAGACGTAGGTGGAGACACAAACGCTGATACAGGCTCAAAATCTTTCGCAGCAACTTACGCTTCGGGCGATTCGCTTTATAACGGACCTTCTGGCGCTGGTGTAAGAACCGGTTCGAATGCAACAGGTGGACAATACGACTTAGTTGGAACTGCTTACAGTAAAGTCCATGGTCGTGACAGTGTTCTTCCTGCTGATATTTTAGCTACAGGATCTTTTGGTGGAGGTTCTTCACAGTCCTTCTCTGAAGGTGGTGTTCTTTGTACTAGTGGGGCAGACGGAAAGTTAATTCAATTTGACCCACAAATTTCTAATCTTATCGACAACGAATCTGGTCGATTCTCTTTAGTTCTTATTGGAACTGATGGACTTCAGAGTTTGATTGCAAAGCAGAATTCTGCTAGACCTGATCCTACTCAAGTTAAGTCAATTGGCCTTTATACTGCAGTAAGTGAAAGATCTTCTTCTGGACCTTTTGATTTGGTTACATCGATTCAGGAAGGTGATTCTCTTAACGTTAGAAGGCTTAATACCTTAGGTACATGGGATTCTACCGCTAATAAATTTACAGTTGATCCTTTTGCTGCTATTGATGGTTCAACTACAGCGCTTCTTACCGTTGTTTCTGGTGCATGGGCTCCAGTTGGTGATCAGTGTCTACTTTCTGCGTCTTTCGCAATTGGTGACTCTGTAGCAACTGCTGGTGGAGTTGGTGGTTCTCTTACCATTCCAAGTTTCGAATCTGATTTCGATTCAACACCTCAACCTGTAATCCCTGAGATCGACATTAAGATTGAAAGTATCGCGGTAACAGCTCAGACACGTAAGTTAAGAGCTCGTTGGTCGCCAGAACTTGCACAAGATCTTAATGCTTACCACAGCTTGGATGCTGAGGTTGAGCTTACTCAGATTCTTTCTGAGCAGATCGCTCTTGAAATTGATCGTGAGATCCTTAATGATCTTCTCGTTGAAGCAAGAGGTGCTAA
>CEOA01068951.1_pt1 | contig 13678 bp, 4 predicted proteins | sample 530251 | NCBI WGS metagenome assembly CEOA01 (sample SAMEA2619838, study PRJEB7988) | marine metagenome | biome: marine biome (ENVO:00000447); feature: surface water layer (ENVO:00002042); material: "saline water (ENVO:00002010), including plankton (ENVO:xxxxxxxx)" | depth 5 m
TAAAGGTTGAAACACCAGCAACTACAAGTTCATCTACATCTAGTTGACCATCTATATCTAAAACACCATTAATATCAACGGCACCAAATGTAGCAATACCTGCTACATTTAACTGATCTATATTTGCACCACCAACTACATCAATACGATTATTAACATCAACAAGAGATGAGAATGTTGATACACCAGTTACATTTAAAGTAGTACTATCTAATTGTCCTGTTACTGTTATACCAATTCCTGATGTTTCAAAACGTTTTAAATTATTCCAATATGCTTCTACCGCACCGTTAGGAGAAACAACTAATCCTCTGCTAGTACTGGTAGGATCTAAATAAATTCCTCCTCCAGTTCCACTAACACTTCTAAGATAAAGAGTTCCAGTATTATTATCTAAGTAGGTATTAAAGGAATCATGATAGATTTGTAAATCTCTACCATCACCAAATGTTGCATATCCACTATCACTAAACTCTAAAGAATTTTGACTTCTATCCCATTGAACATTTGCTGAATCACCAACAATAACTACATCACTTTGAAATGTAGAAACACCAGTAACGACTACCTCATCTAAATCAGTTTGTCCGTCTACATCTAATCCACCTGTACTTACATCAAGTTGTGTGAATGAAGAAATGCCAGTGACATTTAACTGATCTATATTAGCACCACCTGTTACATCAAGACGATTATTAACATCTGCAAGAGCAGAGAATGTTGCCACACCAGCAACAACTAATTCATCTAATTGGGTTTCTCCATCAATATCAACACCACCAGTGCCTATGTCTAATTGAGTAGCAGTTATAATTCCAGTGACATCTAATCCACCAGCAGTAAATGATACGTTATCACCAAATGTAGAAACACCTGTCACATTTAACTGATCTAATGTTAATCCACCAACAATATTAGCACCACCATCAGCATCTATAGCACCATCTATATCAACAGTATTGCTAAATGTCGCTACACCAGCAACAACCACCTCATCTAAATCTGCTTGACCATCAACATCTAAACCAGCATTAATATCTACAGCACTCGCAAATGTAGAAATACCAGTTAAATTTAATTGATCTACATTAGCACCACCTACTACATCAAGACGATTATTAACATCTACAAGAGCACTAAAAGTCGATACTCCTGCCTGAACTGCAATACCATCACCAAATGTGGCAATACCAATAAAGGTAGAAACACCAGTAATTTTTAAATCTGTAAATGTATTTGGTGCAACTTTAATAGCTTCTTCAATAGTTGCTGTAGTTGTTGCATCAAGTGATGTAATATTTTGAAGTTCTCTTGCACTACTAATTACTTGTGTAGATCCAATACTAAGTGACTGTACACTGGAAATTCCAGCAACATTCAATCCTCGTAATATATCTACATCTGCATTAACATCAACAGTATTAGAAAATGTAGATATTCCTGTAACCGCTAATTCTCCACCTAAATTTAAATTCTTTCCTACTCCTATACCACCAGCAAAAGTTACAGAACCAGTGGTTACACTTATTGAATTTGTTGTTCCAGAAAATGTTGTTATTCCACTCGCATCTGGTCCACCAGTAAACTGATATCCATAAGCATCCAGAACATCTGACATATAGAATGCTTCTTGGGATAAATCCCATACGAGCAACATTCCATCTTCGTTTTTACGTGCAGTATTAACGTCAGTTAGATTTACTATTCTTGTCGGTGGTGCTGATGCATTGGATAATACACGAATTACATTTTGAGATCCAATTCTATCGTTTATCGTTGGCATTACCTAGTTACTCCTGGTCGTACTAATGCTGTACCTTCAACTGCTTTATAATCTTTTCCAGCATTAACTATTTTGACATCATATACATATCGTCCTGGTTTTAATGTTACGGTTTTTGCTGCCGTCATTGTTATAGAAATGAGTCCTGTTTCAGCATCAGACACTGAAGCTCCAAACGAAACTGCAGTAGAACTGGTATAGGATTTTCTAAGTTGTGCTTCGCACGTGGCTCCAACTAGATACAATGGTTCGTTGGTTCTGGTATCCTCTAGTTGAAAGGAAGTATCAAAATCATAACCCTGTTCAATTGTGATGTTGGATACATATATTGCCATTATTATTCAAGCAAATACTATTATCTTTAGATATTTATATTATTACCCATCGTCAATTTTTTAAGTAAGGATTTAATTTCATTAATATCATCTTTCATCTTATCTAATTCATTTTTTTGCAATTCTTTTTGACGCAAAGAATTAACATATTGATTGTATCCCATAGAATCACAATTAATTATTGCACCACTTTTTTCATCTCTGTATAGATGTGGATGACCCTCTACTTTTATCATCTTACTGCTATACTCCTTAATTCTCTTATTCTTGGTGTATATGCCTGATTTGTACCAGACATTACAATTTTAATTGCGTATCCAACAAACAAGTCTAAATCATCTGCTGTAAACTGATAATCTAAGAATTGATTGTCCAAACTAGCAGGAACAAATGTATCTGGTAAACCACTATTTAATGATTCATCAACTACCTTGAATCCAGCATCATTAGTAAATGTTACGTTGTCATATCCAGGGAATAATTCGAATTTTTGATCAACTTCAGAAGAATCTGCTCTTATTAGTGTATAAAGCACTCTGAAGTCTGCAGAAGAGTGTCTATAAGCAGATAAAAGAACTTTAAGAGACGTTGCTGGATTTTTTAAATCAACTACTTTAGAAACATAAACAGCAGAATGAGGATCATTAAGAATTGAATTAACTCTTCTATCAGTAGAATAATCTATTATAGGTTTATCTAAACGACTCATTCTTAATTCTGAAAATGCTCTATCTAAATGTAATATTGGAGATAAATTACTATCTGAAGTTCTAAAATTAATTCCAGTGGTAAGTGATTTATTTCTTGGTAAACCACTTAAATATTCATTCTCATTAACCCTAGAACATACGATTCTAGTAGAAGTTAGAGTATTGGGAACATTTAATGAAACTGCTTCAAACCCAACATCATTAAATGAAGATTCTGAACCAGATACACTTGTACCTGTAACACTTCTAATTCTTGCACTTACAGAAGTTAATGATCCAGGTGTTCGAACATTATAATGAGGAGTTATTGTAGTATATGCAATATTTTCTGTGGCTCTGACTCTAGAACCACCAACAGAAGATTCGTTAGAGAACTGAAGTGCAGGAAATCCAGTAGGAACCCCATCAGTGCTTCTATCCACACCATTTGCAGACATATCAATTGCTATATGATAATCATCTATACCAATAGGTTCTGCAACAGTATGTGTAACATCATTAATTCTTCTTAAAGAAACTCCATTTAATTCATACTTATATACTAATTGATTAGTGTCATGATTTGTTATAACAGTAGAATCAATACCTCTAGTGCTTATTCCAAGAGTATTACCATTAGCAGAACTATATGAAATAATCTCATTACCTATTTTTACAAATCCTGGATTAGTTGCAGATACAGCTTGTCCTTCAAAAGTAGTAAAATTAGTACCACTTACTACAGATATATTAGTAGTTTCTGTATTATTTAAAGATGCACTCAATGTGGTTGGTGCTACACTAGATTCAATATCACTCAATACGACTTTATTAGTATTGGAATACATTCCATGATTAAAGTGCGATACTTTAATTCTATTTCCAGAAAATTCTCCACCAGTTGCACTAGCTGATGTTACAGTAAGAGCTGTTGAAACTATAGTGCCTGAATTGTTAAAGTAACTTACTCCTATTCCTGTTGTAAATTCTTTTCCAGAACCACCAACTTCACCTGTTAGATTAGATACAAATAAAGTGTCTATATCAGTGGATACTCCAACAGTAATTTTAGCACCAGTACCTGTTCCATACGTAGCTGTTGATCCTGTAACAGTGCTAGTTACAATACCAACAACATCACCATTTTGATATCCTGTACCACGTTCTGAAGCAGTTCCTGTAAATGTTACTACACCAATGGCTCCTGTTGTAGCATCTACAGAAGTAATATTTAATTTTAATCCAGAACCACTACCAATAATATTATAGGTGTCTACAGAACTATCAGTTATATAATTTAACCCTCCTTCAGTTACAGTACTACAATCAAATACTGAACTTCCTCTACCAACAATAGTAGCAGATCCACCTTTACCATTAACACCAGAAAGTTTTCTTCCTGTTGTTAATATTCCAACTAAAGTATTTCTATCAGGAATCGTTTCATTAAGATTACTAATAGCAATAGTAGCAGTCTTAGATAGAGTTCTTATGGGATCTAATCCTAATGTTGGAATATAACCATTACTTCTATTTAATTCTGGATTATAGAAAAAGGCTGTTCCTGTTTCTTGAGTAAAGTTTGCTTTATATAATTTAAATTTAAGATCTTGATATTGATTTGGTGTCCATATAGAACCATTTTGAGACTTAAATAAACTTCCAAGTGCAAATTGTCTTTCATATACTGCAGATACTGCATTCTCAGTAGGTGGAATGGTTGTTGTTTCCACAGTTGCTTTACCCATTTCAGCAGTCCACATCGTATATTCATCACTATTTGCAGAAATTATTACTATGGCATATTCTCTACCTGGTGCCAAATAAATTGGTTCTGGGAATTTTACATTAGTTGCAGCAGATCCATCATCCGATGTTTGTATATTACTTACAATATTTCCATTAGCATCTGTTGTTGTAGGTCTTAATGTGACAGTTTTTCCAATAACATCCAAAGTAGGGAATCCCAAATCAACAGTTCTTACTTGGACTCTAAGAGGGGCATTTCCACTATCTACTGTGCGGAAGAACAAATCAACAGATGTTAAAAATACACCATTTACATCATCACTTAGATCAATATCAGATGGTGCTTCAACATTACCACCAACTATAAATGTTTGTGCTAAAGGATCATAATATTCTACTTCTGTTCTACCAAGATCAGTTTCATTAATTGTAAGATTTGCTTCAGCATTTGTAGTTAAATTCGTTTCAAGAATCGTTTCATTAGATGTAGTTGTTACTGTATTCTCCCATTGATTTAATGTTCCAGTAGAACTATATCTCCCTTCTCCAAAAGAAATTTCATTACTTCCAGGAGCACCACGTTCATTTGTAGGACTTGATGTTAATTTAAATGTTTTAGTACCAGTCTCTATTCTAACTGAAGGAACTGGACTTGAATTTGGATTTCTTAAAAAGAATGTTCCAATAACATCTCCATAATTATCACTTAATAATCTCAAATCTTTAACATAAGCCTCTGCACCATTATCTCCAACTAATTTCATTCCTACAGTTAAATATCCAGAATATAATCCTTGTGCTTCTGTAGATAATGCTGTTGTATCAACATTAAGGATTTTAGATGATGAACTATAAGTTTCTGAAATAGATTCAGTTTTATCATATGGATTAATAGTGTATATCGATGTTGGATTGTTAAATGGTCCAAATTTATGTCTAGGACTACAAACTCTAAATTTAATTATCTCTACATCATCCACATAACCTGTAACAGTCTCTCCTACAACAAATGCATTAGTGGCACCTGCAGTATTTAAAGTTGAATCTGTCGCAATTTCAATTAATTTTGGAACAAAATCAACATCACTTCTACCATCAAGGAATTGATAATATCTTGTAGATGGTTTAAGATTTGTTGCTATAAATTGAGTATTTCTTGATCTCATAAATTCTTCATCACCAGATGCTACTAACTCATTTCTAGTATTAACATCATCCACATTAAATGAAGATGATTGACTAGTAGTTTCACTACTAGTTACAGTTCTGTTTATTGTTCTACTCTGTCCTATAGACAATCCACCATTCTCATTCTGTGCTGCTAGAATAGCCGCAGCCTCTGCCATTCCAGTTCTATCTGCCCTAGCAACACGCATAGTTCTATTTTGAATTCTGGTAGTATTAATTTGTCCCAAATCTAAAGACAATGAACTAGTAAGATTTTGAGTTACAGTTTGAGAGTTAGTAATGTGAATATTATTATCTGGTAGTTGAATAGTCCTAACCCAACTATCACTCTGTGGATTTAATTCGATATTTCCTGTATAAACTACAACATGAAATGGATTGACATTCTCACTAGTTGTTGCCATTGGTTGTTCTAACCAATCAATTTCTTCATATTTTAAAGTTATAGCATCTCCAGTTTTTTGTATATTAGGATCTAATGTTAAGAAATTTTCATTAAAATCTTGATTTTGTGGAGTAGATTCATCAAGTGTTACTAATTGTGATGCAATACTATTTCTACTAACAATAGGAACTAATTCATTTAATCTTTCTATTATCTGTACTGAAGACAATTGAGTATCTATTAAAGAATAATCTTTAAAAGAATCAACAAAAAATCCACTCTTAAATCTATTTCTTCCATCAGCATCTTGAATTTGAAGAACTTGAGTATCTAATTCAAGTAATGATAATGTTGTTACTTGTTCTAAATTTTCTACCCTATCTTCAATATTACCAATATCTCTCATAGTATATCTTCTATTATCAATTAAAGATATAGTTGCATTCTGTGGATTATACAAATATGGAGGAAGATTAATTGTTGCAATTTGCATCAATGCATCATTTTTTGCAGGTGGTTTAGGATATTTTGAAGACTTACCTTTTTCTAAAATAAATTTACCAAATTTGTCTAGATATAATTTATCAATTCTAGGCAGATAATAATCATAACCTAGCATAGAACCTTCATCAGATAATAATAGATATTTTGGACTATCACCAAAATTTCTAGAAGTAAAATCAAATGGACTGGCTACTGCAGATGCAGGATCAAATACAGAAACTCTAGGTCTAAAATCAAGAGTATCAGATGCTCTTATACCAAAAGGACTAATTTTTGGAATATCCTCTAAATATCTTTCTTTGTCATAACTGAGAACAGTAAATACATCTCCATCATCATCAGATGGTACTGAATAATAATCAAATACAACTAATAATCTGCTTGATGGTTCTTCAGTTCCTTTTCTTCTAACAATTTTTGAATAATCATAATATTCTGATTTTTGTCCTTTATTTAAATTAAAGTTGTCAGTTATATTTTTGTAATTACCTAAAGTAATTAATTCAATTTCAGTATTTAATTTGGACTCATCAAAAAGCACAGATTCACCTGTAACTAATTTATCACTTGTCAAATAAACAACTTCTAAATTATTTACTGATGGTGATGAAACAACTCTTGCTATTGCTTTACTTGTACTACCTATTATATGTTCTCCAATTATAGTATTAGTATGAACACTAGCAGTTGAAGTAAATTGAATCTTATCTAAAGTTGGATCTGAACTATCTAATGATTCATAAACAGATACTACTTTTGATACATCAGGATAATTTAAACATATTTCCTCATCTTGAACCCTTACACCATAATACTTATTATAAGTTAGTCCATCATTTAAACTGTTATTTGCTGTAGATCCAGATTGTTTATATTTGGATCTTGAAATTACAACAGATGCACTTCTATTATATTGTTTTATTTTACTTTGAATACCATATTTAACAAGTGTAGTGTCTACTACAAGATCAGCACTTGTACGTAATCCATTAATGGTTACTGTATTATTGGTAATATTAAATTGACTACTATCAATAGTAGCTGGAACTCCTGTATCTAGATAGACTACAGAATATCTTTCCTGATCAAAAGTTGCATATGCAGCACTAGTAATTCCTACAGATCCAAGATTAAATTGAAGTTGACCATCACTATCAGTATCTTCTCCAGGTATTTGCTCAGAAATAGTCAATGTAGCTGCAGTAAGATCTACTGAAGATATGTCAGAATTTGGTAAAGGTGCAAATAATCCTCCATTACCTGTTGCCCTAGGTGCCATGGCAAATGGAGTAACTAATGAATTAGTATTAATTCCAATATTACCACCTTCTGGTAATTTTCCAACATAAACATCACCAGTGCTATTAACACCAGCAACTATTGGACTTAATTCTATTGATAAACCATCTGATGAAATATTAGAAACTCTATTATATGTTTCAGTATTAATTCCAGGTGATTGGTAGGCAATAATAGTATCTGTTGTTATACCAGTAAATGTAGCATTTCCTCCAGATGTTACAGTCACAACACCAGTCCCTCCAGATCCTCCAACAGATGGAATAGTTAGTTGGTCAATTCCACGAATTCTGAATCTTTGTAGAACTGTATTTGCAGTAAAAGAAGGAAATCCTGTATGTGATATTTGGCCTACTGATTTTACATCTCTCATTCCATACGCAACAAATTCTTTAATTATTCTTGAAAAGTCTATTCCATTAACTAGTAAACCCTCTCCTTTAGAAAAAGTACCAGAAGTTTGTCTCAAGTAAATATGTGTAGTACCACCACCAGGATAAACTGCAAAACCAGTAGCACCACTACTTTTACCTTCTACAAAAGCACTTGCAGGAACATCATCAGCATCAACACTTTGATTTAATGTCAATTTAGTCCATGTCTGAACATCATATAATCTTAAATCAAATTCTGTAGATGCATCTTCATACTTAGAATCAGTAAGGTTAAATGAATATACTCTTGCTTCTCCAATTTGAGCACCTACATCTCCCGCTAATCTATTCTTTAATCCTACCTGTTCTCTTTGTTTTACTGTTCCATTTACCTTATTAACTCTTAGAAGAGTTCCCATATTAAATGGTATAACTACATTAGATAATGATTCTGTATCTCTTGGTTTATCTACATCAATAATTGTTGTTCCTGGTTTTTCAATATCATATCCCCTTACATATGCCTTTCCTGGAGATATTTTAAGACACATTAAGTCATCGGAAGGCTCATTTCCTTGTTCTGTTTTTTCATTATCAAAATATATACCGTTATTACCTGTCCTATTATTTAATGAATTATGCACTGATGGATTGAATGGAGTTATAGCATAATCTCCAGACTCATCATAAGTTCTTGATGCCAAATAATCACGAATTACATTATATTGTGTTTTTGTGTTGAGTTTTTGTATTTTACCATCTTTAACTCTTAAAAGTTCAATAAAATCAAGATCATTAGTGTCACTTATTAATTTTTTGGTAAGTGATAAACTTATTTTAAATCTATCTGCACCTGGAGCAGCATAATTAGTAAATCCTTTTGCATTATCATATAAAGATTCATCTTCTTTTGCACTGATAATTGTTTCATCAACTTTTAATCCAACCCTATATGATGGAGTATTAGTGTAATTATCTAAAATTATAGTTTCATCTGTAACCTTTACAAAGTAACCTCTAACAAAATATATCCCATTACTAATAGATGCAGCAGATCCTATAGATGTTGCATTAGATGATATTAGAGATGCAAAAGGTGTTCCTGCAGTAATTGTTGTATTTCCATACTGTACATTTTCAGTAGCACTTAAAGATTCTCCATCTTCAAATTGATTGAAAGTGAAATTATTATCAGAATCTATATATTTTACATATATTGTTATATCATCAACATTAATACCATCTACAAATTCAATATGTTGAATTTTTGCTGTAGTTCCAGATACTTGACCTGTTATTTTCTTTCCTATAAAATTTTCAAGATATAATGAAATATCTACACCAGAATTTAAAGAATTTAACTTTACTGCATAAAATTGCCCGTCATAAGAAATACCACCAGGAATAATTACACTCCCTTCCTTGAACATATGAGATCCAAAGGACTGTATTTGATCTTGAAGTAAAGATTGTAAAGTTGTTAATTCTCTTGCCTGTACAGGAGCTCCTGGTTTAAATAATACTTTATAAAAATTCTTTTCAGGATCAAAATCATCATAATAAGGACTAATATTTAAATTTGTTTTTTGTGTCATTTTTCTTTAAAATTCCAAGATGATTTTAATGTCTTCTTTTTGTCTAGAATCTCTCTGTACTAGAGGTCTATTATTAATATAAATTACTTCACCTGTCTTTTTATTTATCTCTGGATTTGCAAGTCCATTTGTAAAAACAACTCCTAGATTTATATCTTTAGAGTTGACTGTGGTTTTAATTCCACTAAATCCACTATCTATAGAACTAGTAAATGGACTAATATCACCAGCACCTGTATCATCTGCAGGACTTGCAAATGATATTATTTTAGAGACTGAACTAACATCACCCCTATCCAGTTGATCTTTTGTATTCCCAAAATATAATGATCTATCTTGAAAATATTTTAGAACTTTAGTTTCGTCGTCATATGATGCAACATAACCTTTAGCAGTTCCATTAGAATTATTTTGTTCTATTTTAGTACCAACAGTAGGAGTTGTACTAGTTGAAGATATTTTTACAGAAAATAAAGAAGAATAATCATTTCCAGTAAAAATACTATCTGAAGTATATTGAGTTGGATTTTTTATAATTCCTACCTGACAAAATTTAGTATCTATTGGAAAATCTTTACTTGAATCATCAAATCTTGCATATACTAATACTTTATCTGTACCTAATTCAGTGTAAATATTATATCCATGCCCTTTAGAAGGTGGAATAATAGGTATTAATTTTGCTGGACTTGGAATAGAATCATCAGGTTGTAATTTTCCTAAATCAACTACTCCAAAAGTATATCCACTTCCACCAGATACAACTACAGCACTAGTTATTTTTCCTGATCCAGGAGCTACAGCTATTGATACTTTACCTCCAGTTCCATCTCCTAGTATATCAACTACTCCATTTTTGTAATTTTCTCCACCATCAGCAATATATATTTTTTTAATTTGATTTAAATTAATATCAGAATTACCTGCTTCTCTAATATTTTGAATCTGATCATCTGTTGAAGTCTCCCATTCATTAGGAACAACAACATACTCTGTAGAATCAAATTTTATAATATCACTTGGAGCGACTGAAAATAAATATTTCCAAACATATCCATCACCGCTTGTTCCAGCAGCTGTTGGTTCTAAATCAGTAAAGGTAGGTTCATCTTTAGACGGATTACCTTTAAGATTATCTCCAGAAGAACCATTATCTATACAAATATAAACTCTAAAATCACTATTAATCACATAATAATTAGCATCATATAATCTACTTAAATTGGAATTTGGTGCTGGATTTTCATTACTATAATCATGTCTATACATATCATAACGTGTATTGCTAGACCAATTAACTCTTCTTATAAGTCTTCTAACATTAGCACTAGTTACTTTTTTACCAAATAAAGCAGCATCCCTAAATTGTCCACTATTCTGCAAATTATCAACTGGATTTAAAGTATTTGTATTCCATGAACTTACTGAATCAGTTCTTCCAAAACCTGAAGATGGAGTTGCTGGATTAGGTAGTCCTAAAAATACATAATATGAATTATTAGTATCTAATACGGAATCTACAAAATTACCTGCATTCAATATTCTAAATTGATCTGTTACTATGGCTGGCATCTTAAATAGTTTTTTAGATATTTATAATAGTTTTGGAAGAGCACCAGTATTCCTCAATCCAATACCTCTTCTTTGTATTACTGGGAAAGTTGTTATTCCAACATCTACAACATTACCAGTTACTGCTATTGACACTGTAGAGGTCGATCTAGTTCCTGATAATTTACCCCAAGAAAACTTACCAATCGTCTTTGTACCCATTGAAGTTGCAATTCCAACTGGATTACTTGCAACAAGAGTAGTAACAATACCAGTTGATCCAGAAAAAGAAAAACCATCAATGATGTATATATTATCTAAGAATGTAGTTCCTATACCCACTACAGCAGAATCACTTCCTGTTCTATCAATTGATGTTGCACCATATCCCAAATTAGTATCAAATATATAAAGTGGATTTCCAGCTTCCATTCCTGTCCATCCAGCAGTAGGTTTACTTACAAAGAATTTAAATCCTAAAGTAGAAACACCAACAGTAGTTGTAGTTATACCAGTTACAATTCCAGAGAAACCTTCACCATAAGTGTTGACATCAGACAGATATTCGAAGGTTGGATTAGGAACTGAAACTACAATTTGTGGTGCAATAGTATATCCTGCTCCAGAATTAGTAATTGCAAATGAATTTACAGTTCCAACTCCAGATATACCTAATGTTGCAGTTGCAGTTGATCCAACACCCACATATACTTTATTTAAATCATCCCATGCCTTAATATTAGGTGGTGCAGAAATTTTAATTGTAGGTGCTGTATCATAATTACTTCCACCATTAGTAATATGTAACCCAGATATAGTTCCAGCAGCAGATACAGTAGCAGTTATAGCAGCAGCAACTGGATATGAACTCTTAGAAATAATAAATGCTTCATAATTAACTGCATTATCATATTCAAATAATTCTATAGAATCAACAAATATAGAAGTTTGTGAAGTTCCTACATTACCAATTATTTTTGCTACTGGATAGATTTGTGATTCTATAGAATCTCTTGATTTAAATGCCACTTCACCATTAATAACACTTTCAACTTTTTGTTTAGTCCAACTAAGAGGTTTGAAATTAACATCATCTACCCCTTTACCAGAATATACATCAGTCTCAAATTTATCAGAATATGATAAATCATAAATTGTTCTACTATCTTGTGATTCAGTTTCAGCATCTTTTCTGTAAAGTCTTACAATATCACCTCTTTGTAGAGTTTTCTTTATACCACTAACTAGACTATCATCAAGGTTTCTTGTACCTCTATAGAAGAATATTGCAATATTATCTTCTTCTTTTGGTGCCGTAGTAAAGACGAATGATGTTCCACCCTCAAATTGATATGCCTCTCCTGGATTTTGAATTATTCCATTAATAGTAATGAATAAATTAGTTTGAACATCTACATATGAACCAGATTCGGCCTCAAAACTGAGTAGTTGATTATTATAATAAAGTGGGAACCTTACTCTTCTACCATCTTGATATTTTTTAACTGAATCAATAAAATCAAATTCACCAAATTGCCAAGAAGCAAATGTATCTGTAAAAATTTCATCAACTGTTAATTGTAATTCGGATACTGTACTTTGTAATGTTCTATGAGTAACTAAACCAACAGGTCTAATCACATCTCCACGTTTGAATGCATACCCATTTCTAGCAATTTTATAACTACTAACTTCAAAAGTATTAGAACCTAGACCAACAGTAGAGGCAGCACTAACACCAATATCAAGTAAAAGACCTGTTCCAGTTTCATCAGTAACTCCTTCTCCTAATCTTGATATTCCCTTAATATTAAGATTTGAGTAAGTTGGATCTGAAACAAATACTCTAGGATTGGTATAATTTGTACCACCAGCACCGATAGTAAATGTTAGTGCACCACCACTTCCATTTGGAGATTTTCCAACGTTTACAGTAAACGATGTGGCAGATCCAACAGTTTCAACTCCCAATACTTTACCGTTTGTCCAATGGAATGGATCAGTTGTTCTTGGATATGGATGAAGAGTTTTATGACTATCTGCAGCACATGTAAATGTTATAGCACCTGTAGAAATTCCAATAAAACTATTTGCTTTTATAAGTGCATTTGTAGCAGTTCCACCAACATAAGTATGAATATAATTTCCTGCTGTGCTAATACCAACTTGAAGTTCAAACGTATTGGTAGTTTTATTTGCAATTGCTATCCACTTATTATAAATTGG
>CEOA01045884.1_pt1 | contig 13669 bp, 22 predicted proteins | sample 530251 | NCBI WGS metagenome assembly CEOA01 (sample SAMEA2619838, study PRJEB7988) | marine metagenome | biome: marine biome (ENVO:00000447); feature: surface water layer (ENVO:00002042); material: "saline water (ENVO:00002010), including plankton (ENVO:xxxxxxxx)" | depth 5 m
AAATCTTCTGCTAAATAATCTATATCTAAATCATTAAAATCTAATAAGTTTACTGTTTTAGCTGTAGCTGTTTCTTCTTGATTAATTTGTTCTTTTTTAGGTGGCGTAACTATTAACATATTATCTATAATATCTAAAGTTAAATCCAATATAACAGGTTTACTAGGTGTGCTCTCCCAAACAGAAACAGTTGTAGCTTGATAAGGTTTATTTAATAAAACACTTCCTGTTGCTGTAACTACTTCTATTTCGCCACTAGATAACCCAAAAGGGTCAGGCAGTAAAATAATAAGACTACGCCCTAACTCATCTACCGTTGCTGTAAAATCTGTGCCACGAATAGCAATATTTGCAGTCGGTGTTTTTAACCGTATATTTTGTTTATCTATACGATTTAAATTACCTGTAATAAACCTAGCTGTGCCAAGTCCAAAGGTAAGTGCCATTTTAGATTTAGACGGGTCAGGGTCGTATATATACTCATCAATGAGTAGTTGTGAATGTTCAGTAAGTTTTACAGTAGAAGCGTCAAGAAAAGTAATAGCCATACGACCGTTAGTAGTTACAGCTTCGTCGTTACTTTGTATAGCAAATTTTAAATTAGCTTCGTAAGGTTTATCCCTTACAATCTGTGCTGAACCATTTAGTTCAGATATATCTCCTATATCAACAGCTTGTGCTTGTGCCTTGGTCGTTTTGAATAACGCACACAGTACCACTATTGCCGATAGATATAATCTTAAGCCAGTCATTATCTAATGTACTCGATTGTGTAATATTAAATGTTCTGCTGTTTCCTGTTTGGTCTAAATAAAAATAACCACCAGCATAACCAGAACCTGTAAAGTTTACAGTATTACTATCACCGTCAACATCAACATAGTTAGTAGCACCGTCATAATTTATATCAAAATCAAAAGTGTTACCGTCACCTTGTATAATCCAATCTAAATCTAACGTAGCAGCCAGAGCACTAGTGCCGTGGTCAAGAGTAAAAGTATTTGTACTTCCTGTTACGTCTACATTATAGTTTGAACTATCTATACCGTAGGTGTTTGTTGGGTCGCCTTGAATAGTAAACGTATTACTATCTCCATCAAATTCAAAAAAGCCTGTTATAGAATCTCCTAAAATATCACCAAGAAATTTGTTTGTATCACCTAACTGGTTAATATCAAGAGTTAACGAAACACCGTCTAAATCTAAAGCAGTTAAACTACCTGCCGCAGAATTTAAACCGCCTATTATATTTCCAGAACCAAGTTGTTCTAAATCTATATTAGCTGTTGCACCGCTTTGGTCTACATGTATTTCATTATCAGCTGCAAAAATAAATCCTGCAGTTAAAAATAAACTAATCAGTACTTTCATTTTTTTCCTCCCAAAAACCTTTATCATACCCTATTTTGACTATTTGCAAAACAGCCTCTTCTATAGCTCTTTGTAATGCTAGTGTTGTAGGCTCATTTTCTGCATCACCCATTTCTATTTCTACAAGCTCTGTACCTGCTTCTATAAACTTAAATACGTCCTGTGATTGACCATAACTGTATATTTGTTTACTAACTAAAACATCTATTAAAACTTCTCCCGTAGCTACAGAAACCATACGTAAAGCCAAAGTAACTTCATCTACCCTATATTGTTTACTACTACCGATACCCAAATATCTTGCACCAATACCACCACTTTTAGTATTTGTATCATACCCAATAACAGCTCCTTCCATTAACACACCTGCAAATAATAAAGGCATTATAGGTTTAGGACCGTCTGTTTCTTCATTTTGTTCTCTAGCAGAACGTATAAGCTGTCTTTCTTTTGTAAGATTATCTAAACCAACTCTTTCAGCTACTCTAAAAAACTTACCATTAGAAGTATTTTTTAATGAACGTATTAATAAATGACTAGGTTGTTGTGTGATAGCTGTGCTAAAAAGTGCAAACTGACTATTGCTTTTACGTTGTCCTGTTTGGTCTGTAAAACTATTAGGATAAACTGCTACCACTATGGGTACTTTAGGTTGTGCTACATTTAGTAATTCTTCGGATTGTATTTCTAAAACAGAGGGTAAATTTTTACCGTTTTCTAAATTAATAGTAACAGGGTTTAGACTACAACTAGAAAGAAAAATCACCAATAGGTAACTGTATTTCAGTAATGTTTCCATCTGCATCAGTAATCACCAAAGTTATAATTCCATCTTTAATACTATATTTAATAGTGTTACCCTCTAAAGTTAAAGTTCCTTCAGTGCTTGGGGTTTCACCAAATAAATTCTCTACAAGCTGTCTTGATAACTGTGCATAAATACGTGATTCAAGGTTACGTATAAATCTAGCAAGTGTAGTGTTTTCTTTGTCTCTTTCAATTTGTTCTTGTAAAGCTTTTATTTCTTCTTTAATACTCATTTTACGATTAAACTCTTGGTTTTCAATCGTAAGATAATGTGACGAGGTGTTTATACCGCTAAAGCTAGGGTTTTTAAATTCATGTGTAATAGTATCAGCCCATAAAGGATTAGTTAAAATCACAAGAGAAAAGAAAATACCAAGTAATCCTGCTATGCGATATAACCAAACATTGTCAGTTTTTCCTTTATCCATGTTTAATGTAAAACTCTATTTTCTTCTAAGTCGTGTTCTACTCTCATAACTATTTCTATTAGACCAACTATTTCTACCCCATACACAACAGCTTCCATTTCAGCTTCTTCAAAAGAATTAGCATAAATATAGGGTCCTGAATATATTTTACCGTCATGTTTAAATTCTGTTGCATATACTTTCATAATCAATCTTTCCTTTGGTCATCTCTATTAGCTTTAGCTATTTTGCTACTATCTATTAAATTAGGTACTCCTAGTATAGTCTTAATTAAAGTGTCTTGCCTAATTATTTCATTATCTAAACTTCGCACTCTATCTATTAATGCTACTAAAATACCATGTTGTGCGTCTAATTTAGTACCTAATCTTTCTTCTATAGCGTTTATTTGACCTGCTACTTTTTCGTCAACAACATCTAATTTTTGTTCCATTCCGTCAACAATACGTATTACTAATTTATATATAAACCAACCAAGACCTATGGCTGCTGCTATAGGAAAACCAACTTCTTGTATAAGGGTTACAGCTTGTTCCACTAATAATCACCCCAAACTTTAGTTTTCTTTCCTCCGTCATATTTTACAGCATGACCTTCTTTAATTAAAACATCGCATATATCTCTGCCGTCTTCTGCGTAGGGTATGCCTAAGATACGACCGTATTTACCTTTACCTAAAGATTTAACTTGTATTTTACCAATACATAATTCCTTTAACCTTGCTTTTGCAGCAAGTCCTAGTTTCTTTTCTGCTAAATCTCTAGTTCTAGATTCTGGTGTATCTATACCTGCGAGCCTAACACGTTGTTTATGTAGTTTTACATCGAAACCTAAATCTAAAGTGCAGTCGAATGTATCGCCATCAACTATACGTTCTAGCGTTGCGTTGTATACGAATGAGTCTGGTGCTTTAGCCATTTAACATTTCCACCTTCTACGAGCTGCTTTACCTCTTTCACCTTTCCAACCCTTAGACCTAGCACAAAAAGACTTTCTTCTTTTTGCTGCTTTACTACCTTTTTTTACTTTGCCTGTTACAGCAGTTTTTAATTTTGAACCAGGATTAGCTTTTCTATAGGCTCTAACACCTTTAGCAGTCATTCCAGCACCTTTTTTAGTAGGTCTGTAATTAGCTCCTTTACCTTTAGTAGTACGCCTTATAGATTTTTCTTTACGTTTTTTAGGCATTATTTTTTCTTACTTTTCTTCTTAGGTTTCTTAGCTGTTTTAGCAGAACGTTTAAAAGCAGCGGCTGTTGGTGCACCTTTAGCACCTTTTTTACGCATTTTTCTGCCTTCTTTACGTTTTTTATTTATGTTATAGTAAAGACCTTTTTTAGCTCGTCTACCGTCTTTAGTTGTATGATATTTACTGCTTGATTTTTTTCTAGGCATATTTATTCCTATTTTTTCTTTTTCTTCATTATTTTCTTTTTATAAGCTTTAGCTGCTGCTTTTCCTTTTTTAGTATATGAAAATTTTTTATTTCCTACTTTTGGCATATTATTCTCCTTTTAATACTCTATTTTTTAATCTAACAGCACGTGGACCTACTTGTGTAGCCCAACGACTGTCTAACATTTCAACTGCAGCAGTTTCCCAATTATGTTCTTCTAATGCAGCTAAAAACTTTTTAAACTTTAATAATCGTGTAATACCTAAATTAAAACACATATTCGCCAATACCCTTTGTATATCTTCTGGTAGATGAATCCACCATTCAAGATTTCTATCTAGTTCGGTAGTAACAATCGCTATATCTTTTTCGAAACATTCTTTAATTCTATTTTCAGATACAGGTGTATCTACGTCTTGACCATATTCAGGGTCTGTTTCTAAAATTAAATGACCTATACCAAATGTTGGATAACCTAAATGGTCTAAATATATTTTTTCTACTAAACCTTCATCGAAAGTAAGTTCTTCTCTAAGTTTATCTATATTCATCTTATTGGTACTATCGTCGCTCCGTTTGTTTGTATTGTTACTTTGCCCAGAGTTGTTGTTCCCTGAACTCCATTTTCTTCTCCACTGTATAAGTCTATCCATTCTACACCACTCCATAATTGTAACTGGTCTGTGCTCAAATTATAAATTATATCTCCTTTATTAAATTTATTTAAATTTCTTTGTGTTTCATTTACTGTAAGTGTAGCGTCAACATCTTTTGAATTTAAAGATAATTCTAGAACTCTAACTAATCTATTAAAAAGTGCAGGGTCTACAGGTCCTATAGCTTCAGGCAGTTTTGTTTGTAATAATTTAGCCATTATCGTTTTCCATCAGGTTTTATGTCAAGCCTAGTTGCACCTAATCTAAAACTCATACCTAAATCATTAAGATTATCATCATTAGATTGAACTCTTAATACTAGTTGTCTTCCACGTAATCTAGTATCTAACTTAGTTGTATTAGAAAAACAAGAGGCTGTAGTTACTGTAGTTAAATCTTCTCCAGGAAAGTTTCTTCTTTTTAAAACAAAATCTAATTTTTGTCCTGAACTGCCTGTTGAACCTGTTCCTATAAAATTAACGTCAGGTATTATTCTACTTACTGCTTGAAAATTTTCACCAGCAGGGTCTAAATCGAAATCACTTGATTCTATGAATACGTTTTGCATAGCAGAACCGTCAGCGTCGTTACCTACTTCATGATTGTATAAATAACTTGTATTCGAAGAAGTATATGAAGCTATAGGGGTATCAAAAACTCCTTCGTCTAACCAAGCACATCTTGATAACTGTCCTATTGACCATGCATTTTCGTTATAATTAAAAACGACATATCTATCTATAGAAGTAGCAGAAGATGAACAATAAAACCAACCTACTTCATTAAAAGCTTTATTTATAAAAGCAAATATTTGAAAACTTTGAGTTTCATTTATATCACTAAATACGTAATTTTTTACAGAACATGGAACACTCTGAACTTGTCCTGAATAATTATAAAAACCTTTTTTATCCATCCAGAAAACTCCTTTAGGAGTATTAATAGCAGCATTAGGACCAACTAACCCTATACCTTCATTTACTAAATTAATTCCAAAAGTAAATGGTTGCCCTATAAACTGCATGCTATATAACGCAGTATCTGTCCAAATTAATGTTTCTTGCCTAGCTCTTATTCCTCCAATAATTGAAGAGCCTGCTGATAATCGCATAGAGCCTGCAGTGTTAGTAGATTTAGGTTCCCATTCCTCTGCTCTTTCTTGGTCGCTAAAAGCAACTAACATTGGGTCTATCACGCCACTTCGACTTTCACCTTCTATGGGGTCTGCTCCTAAACAAATAACGTGTCTATCAATATCACTTACTAAAACTTGTAATGCTACAGTAGGAGTTAGGTTTGCATTAGTTAAAGAAGATAAAGGAACAGCTCTAGTAGAAGTACCACTGCTTGCGTCCCAATAATAAACACCACCGTTTCTTACATTAATTACTAAATCTTCACCAAAATTATCGTGTGAATAAAGTCTTAATTGATTCGTTACAGATAAAGAAGAAGCTGAGCCAAAAGTTCCTTCTCCCCATGTATCTAAACCCCAACCAGAAGACGGCACATAAACGTCTAAACCCACGTTAATTTGATAAGCTCCGTCTACAGCAGAACCACCGTTACCACTATCACTAGCATTAGCTGTAACAGTATTACCGTCAGTATCTTTAGCAACAAAAGTATATGTATTAGAATCAGGCACAGAAACTATTTGATATTCTTGGTTAAGTACAGCAGCAGTTACATTGCCGCCTAAACTTACAGCCTCACTAAATGTAACGAAATCGTTTTGTACGGCACCATGATTACTGTCGGTAGCTGTTATAGTTGAACTACCATTAGTTGCTGCGAATGTAATACTATTAGTTGAAGATTTTCTTATAGGAGTAATATCGTAATAATTATCTCCTTCTAACACGTAATATTTTTGTGTAGCTCCTATGCCTATATATTTTATACCGTTTAAAGCAGTCCAACCTAGTAAAGCTCTAGCTTTAGATATAAACGTATTAGAAGTTCTTTTTACCCAACCACCTATTTTTTCAGGAACACCTTTACGGAAACGAACTAAATTACTATCAAACCAACCACCTTCGTTTGTATAAGAAGTTGTTTCTTTATCTATTCCTGGTTTGAATAAAAATTTTTGTAAAGGCACGTCTATCTCCTATATAAAACTAGCGAAAACTATAGACCCCAGTATAAAAGGATAAACTCCCCATAACAACATTTCTAATCTTTTAAATTTAGCAGAACCTTCGTCTAATCTTTTTTCTATATATTCATAACGAATAGCACATTCTCTTTCATGTGCATTAAGTTCTGCTAATGCATCCTTTACGGTAGGCATTACTTTTCCTTGGCTTTACCTATATTTAAAGCACACCAATCAATAACGTTATAAATTGGTTTTAACCAATGATTATCTTTAGGTGTTGGTGTAATCGCGGCTACAACAGAAGCTATAGAAATTATAGCTGTAACCCACATAATTATATTTAACCACATCATTTTATTTTTCCTCCTTTAAAATTTGTTCGGATTCTTCTTTAGTTGAAGCTATAAAATTATTTTGAAAAACATTCAAAGCAGCGTCTACTTGGTCTAAATCAAACAACATCTGCTCTCTTTTTTGTCTTAAATTAGTTATTTGGTTAGCAAGATATTTTTGTTTATCAGTCATTTCTGATTCTAATATTTCTTTATCTCCTACCATAGCTTTATTTTCTTCTGTCATTTTTATTTCCTGTTAATTAGCTGCTATATATGCTTTACCTGTAGTAATAGCGTTAGTGCAATCAGTTTTTTTACTACTTGATGAACCTACTATATTAGGCGTATCGTCATCACTATCAACAGGTGCATATTCTAAAATAGTTTCTAAATGGTCTACATTTCTTTGAATCATTGCATTTATTTCAGTTTGTGTCATTCCTGTAACATCCCAACTTCCAGCATTTACACCATTAATAAGTGATACGCTATCTGTTGCTACTGTTAAACATTCTGTTACTGTTTGTGCCATATTATTCTCCTTTGTTTAATTTAGCTTTTAATTCTTCTACTTGTGTAGAAAGTTCTTGTACTGCGTTTACAAGATACCATGTCATGTTATCTGGGTCAACAGTTTTTACTCCTGTTGATTCTTCTTTAACAACATCTGGTAAAATTGTTTCTATTTCTTGTGCTATAACTCCTACTTGTACTCCTTCTTTATTTACTACTGCTGAATCAGCATTATCAAAATCAGTTATTTCATCTTTAGTTCTATATTCAAAGTTTCTAACTCGTATTTTATTTATAGCTTCTAAACCTATGTTATTATCTTCTATATTCTTTTTAATTCTTCTGTCAGAAGTTGTTGCCCAAGATGATGAATTATTACCTTGATATATACTTCCATTCGCAGATATAAAACCTGTGTTATCACCTTTACCAACTACAGAAACACCTATGACTAATTCACTAGAACCACCACTACTACTTTCAGCATCATAACCTATTAATATATTACTAGATGAATCTACTATTGAAGTACCAGCACCATAACCTAGTACTGTGTTATTACTACCTGTGGTCATTTGTGCAGCAGAATTACTACCTATAACAACATTATAATTACCTGTAGTTGAGTTCATAGCTGCTCTATAACCTAAGAAAACAGCATGAGCTCCAGTAGTTACATCTTCACCAGCTTCATAACCCATAACAGTATGAGAATCGCCTGTTGTGCAGCTAGTTAATGCTGCCTTACCTACTGCTGTATTACCACCTGCTGTTGTATTACTTCTCATCGCATCATAACCAATAGCAACATTAGTACTACCAGTTGTATTAAGTCTCATTGAATCATGACCCATTGATACATTATTTGCACCTGTAGTATTTGTAAGTAAAGCGTTTTGCCCTACTGCTGTATTTTCAGCAGCTGTTGTATTATTAGCTAAAGCATTTTCTCCTACTGCTGTATTATTTGAGCCTGTAGTGTTGTCAATTAGAGCCTCTGAACCTACTGCTGTGTTTCCTGCACCTGTTGTGTTTGTTCTTAATGATTTAGAACCAAGTCCTGTATTGTTATTTGCTGTAGTGTTTGCTTGAAGTGATGCATAACCAACACCTACATTATCTTGACCAGTTGTATTAGCTGATAAAGTATCTCTACCTATACCAGTATTCTGAGCACCTGTGGTATTAGCATCAAGACAAGTAGAACCTACTGCTACATTATGACTTGCAGTAGTATTGTTTTGTAAAGCACTTCTACCAATAGCAACATTGTGTGTGCCTTCAGTATTGTTAAGTAAAGAATATAAACCAACTCCTGTGTTTTTATCACCCGTAGTATTTGCATTAAGAGCAAAACCTCCGACTCCTGTATTTTCACTTGCTGTTGTATTAGCAGAAAGAGCATCGTATCCTACAGCAGTATTGTTTTCTCCAGTTGTGTTTGCATCAAGGCTAGTAGAACCTACTGCTACATTTTGTCTACCTGTAGTGTTTGCTCCTAAAGCTGAGTCACCAACTGCTGTATTATTATCTGCGGTGGTATTAGCATCTAAAGCATTTCTTCCTACCGCAGTATTATTAGAGCCAGTTGTATTTAATTCCATACAATCTTTGCCGACTGCTGTATTATCTGCACCTGTTGTATTGGAAGTTAGTGCTTGATAACCTAAAGCAGTATTTCGGTCTGCGGTAGTATTAGCTTCTAATGCATCTTTACCAACAGCAGTATTAGAAGTACCTGTGGTATTCGCAGTAAGAGCTTTATATCCTACTGCTGTATTGTCTCCAGCAGTCGTATTTGCATCTAAAGATTTGTCGCCAACAGCTGTATTTCCAGCACCAGTAGTATTTAGCAATAAAGCGTTGTACCCAACTGCTGTATTGTTATCAGCAGTTGTATTAGCATTAAGTGCTTGTGAACCTATACCTGTATTATATTGACCTGTTGTTGTTTTTTCTAAAGCAGTAAAACCTACTGCTGTATTATGATTAGCATCATCATTATTTTGTGTATCTAAAGCAAAATAACCTACAGCTGTTGACCTAGTTCCTGTATCTTCTGCAGTAAGAGCATTATATCCAATAGCTACATTATAATCACCAGTAGTGATTGCAGCACCTGCATTAGAGCCTATAACAACATTTCTAGTTCCACCACTTTCTATTGCAGCACCAGCACCATCACCTAATCTTACATTGTTACTTCCTGGTGTGCTTGTAGTAATAATACCTGCTACATCTACAGCTCCATCAATATCTACTGCATCTAAGTTAGCTGTACCGTCAACATCTAAATCGCTCGATACATTTAATGAAGATGTTGTTGTAGTTCCTGCTAGGTTTAAATCAGTAAAGGCATCTACTATTGCTGCACCTGAACCTGCTCCATCAGAATAAACTACTTTTACATCGCCATTGGGTATAGTTATATTAGCACCACTACCTTGTGAAATTACAATATTATATGGACCACTACTTCCTGAATCGGTTGTTGCATTTTCTATAAACCAAAGTTTAGATACAGTATTAGGTCCTAAAGTAATAGTACAATCACTATCAAGAGCACCTGTGTATTTTAAATAAAGAGAACGTCCAGGGTCAGTCGAGCCGTCTGCTATTGTAGTGGTATGTGTGTCTGCGTTTGAAGTTATAGCTTCTGTACCGTAACTAAATGCTTCTGCAATAAGTTCTAAATTAGTATTAGTACTTGTTCCCCAAGTTCCAGATTCGTCACCTGTAGCTATTTCTTTTAACCTTAAATCATTTACGTATGTTGCCATTTATTCCTCCACTTATTTGATTGTACACTATATTTTTCAAAACTTTAAGCAACTTCTTTCCAATCAGGACTTTGTGTGTCTGTAATATTACTATAATTTGGTGTTTGTGTGGTAGAAATATTAGAATAATTTGCAGTTTGAGCATCATCTACTAATCCCCATACATTAACTATATTAGCCACACCTGTTGCACTTACTCCTGTGAGTATTATTACAGCTTTTGATATTACTGTTTCGTTACCAAGTGCAGTAGTCCCTTCGTTGCCTGTAACACTTATATTATTATCTGAAGTAACACTAACTGAGCCTAATCCAGATGTTGCTGTATTTCCTGTTACTGCTGTATTAGCTCCTGCTGTAACTGATTCATCTCCTAATGTTCCTGCTGAAGCGGAACCAGAAACACCTGTTACTGCTGCACCTGCAGTAATAGCATTTCCTAATGCAGATGTACCAACATTTCCCGACGCAGAAACATCTGCTCCTGCAGCCACAGTTTCATCACCTAAAGCAGAAGTACCTACATTACCTGAAGCAGAAATATTAGCTGTTGCTACAATAGTTTCGTCACCAAGTGCAGAAGTTGCACTAAGACCAGTAACACTAATTAATGCTTTTGCGACAACAGTTTCGTCACCAAGTGCAGAAGTTCCTGCATTTCCTGTTACGGCTGTAACAGAAGAAGCCAATATAACTATGGAGCCTAATCCTGAAGTTCCTGCTAAACCTGATTGTGATATGTTTGCATCACAAACTACTGTTTCGGAGCCTAATCCTGAAGTGCCAGCGATTCCTGTTACACTGACAGTTACATTAACTACGGCAGGCTCGCCCCAAGGACCAGTACCCCACGTAGAACGACCCCAACCGACCGACATTTACTTACGCTATTCTTATAATAGCATTTGATGCATCTGCTGTAGGAAATTGTATTGTGAAATCTCCATTAGTCGAGGTTTTATCTCCACCAAAAGCAAGAATACACACAGCAGGGTCTCCAGACGCACTATCGTTAAATATCATTGCTCCATTAGCAGTTATAGTAGCAGAACTAAATGTTAAATCTGCAAAATCAGTTAAAGCAGTTGTACCCGATGTAGAAGGGTCAACTCTTGTTAAAGTTCCTCCTTTTGCCGAATAGTTCGTGCCACTAACTTCATTTGAAGTTGTGTATGCAGTGGTTGCCGCACCTAAAGAAGCACTACTTGTATATAAAGCTAATTGAAAAGTGCTACCACCACTATTTTTAAAATTATGAACACCTTCTAATAGTTCTTGTTTGAAAGATGTGCACATTGCTTGGGTTATTGCCATTACAGCCTCCTTATGATTTCAGCCATATCTTTATGACCTTGTTTTTCTAATAAACCTGCTACTGTTGACCTATCGCTAACAATAGCTTGTTTCATATATAACAAAACGACTTGTGTCATATTATCTTTAAACGCTTGTGCTTGTGCTTTGACCATAGGGTCTGCGTTATCGCTAATACTGATAAGTCTTTCCATTATTCTTTCTGTCCAATATTCTGGACTTAAACCTTTATTTTTTGTTGTTTGAACATTTACATCACCTATTGTAGGTACTACTTCTACACTAAACACTATCTACTCCTTTTGACATTATTTTTATTTGGTCATTTCTAGCTTCATCTCTAACGTTTTTAAATTCCCCTAATAGTTTTAATGTAGCTAAAGCTTCTTGAAATTTACTTTCGTATAACCCTATGGTATTCGGGTCATGTTTTAAAAACACAGCTCCTTCTACTAATGAACCATACAACATAGCATTAGGAGCATTTTCAGAAAGCCAACTTTGATTACTATCTCCTACTGTTGTTAATGAATTAGGTCTGTAATTATAATGAAGTTCTACAGAATAATTACTATCAGGAGTTGGTGCTACTATAAATGTATTATCATCAAACTGTGCATAGTAAAGGGGTTTGCCTGTTGTTGCTGCTGCTGGAGTATAATCTCTTATAAAAGAAACTTGTTTTAATAATAAATAAGAATAATTATTACTTCCATCTATAACAGCTAAACTATACGGAGATAAAAAATCATCAGGTGTTGATAGATACGTATTGTTTTGCGTCATAGTACCTCCCACATTTTTTCTAAAAACAGGTAGTTCTACTGATTTTAATATACGTTCTTCTGTTGTTTGAATAAACGTATCTAAAGTATTTGTAAATGTTGTTTCTGTGCTATCTAAATAATTCTGTATTGCGGTTTTTAGCCCACTATATGTAAATCCTGCCATTATGTTATACTCACTGTTACGTTTCCAACCTCACCATTGGTTTCTATACCTTCTAGTTTACTACCAATAGGGTCGCTTTGAAAAGTCATACCGCTGGCAGATTGATTTGTTGTTTTTACTAAACCTAGTTGTGCTTGCGGTAAAGTTACTTCTGGTCTTGGTTTCCAAAGAGCTTCAGCATCAGCTCCTACACTTATTGGGTCTAATTGTGGATGTTTAGGCTCATAACATTCGTCACAAACTCTATTTCCATCCCAAGTCATTTTAGATGTTTTATATGGAAAAGCCCAACCGCAAGTATCACAAACAAACTTAGCGTATTTACCCGAAGCGTAGCTCATTATATATACTCGTGTTTAGGTACTATTTTTAACGGAGACCTATCCTCATCGTATCTGAGAGCATTTAATAAATCTTGTTCATATTGTTGTTTTATAATTGGTAATTTTTGTGTATTCTTTTTTAAACACAAATAGTAAGCTAATCCTGAAACTAAACATGGCATAAACCTACTAGGTATATCTATGTCTTGTATTGCAGCGTCTGCGTCTTCTATTCTACGCCAAACATAGTAAATGAGTTTGTCCGTTGAGTTCTCTGGTGTTGGATAAAGATGTATTACAGGTGTTTTTAATCGTTCTAACCAATATTCAGTTGGTCTAGCTTTTGTTGATTTATTAGGTATTCCTATAAATTCATTTCTATCTATTCTATCTATTGAATGGTCAGTAACTACGCTATTTACAGTTTTTTGTATATAAGCGTCTAAAATGTCAATATCGAAAGCATTAATAGTGTATTCACTAGTTCCTTCTGTTAAAGTAAGTTCTACTTTATTTATTTCCCACATCTGTATGCCTCTGTTTGACCAGTCAGCAAACATAATATTTAAAGAACGTCTTGCAGTTATTGCATCATAAGACGTACGAGCTTCCAAACCTGCAAGTTCGTACGCCTCTTCGATTGCGGTTGCTACATCTAAACTAAATGTGCGAGTACCTGAAGTCGCCATGGA
>CEOA01046317.1_pt1 | contig 13629 bp, 12 predicted proteins | sample 530251 | NCBI WGS metagenome assembly CEOA01 (sample SAMEA2619838, study PRJEB7988) | marine metagenome | biome: marine biome (ENVO:00000447); feature: surface water layer (ENVO:00002042); material: "saline water (ENVO:00002010), including plankton (ENVO:xxxxxxxx)" | depth 5 m
TTCCATTATTTTTCAGCAGCATACAAAGCAAATGTGGATGTGGTTATAACAGTCATCATATTAGCAATGTGTTGTTTAGTTTCTGAATCACATGTTCTTCCAGGCATTAAACACCCATGTATAGTTGCTGCTACTATTAATAACTGTGTGACAACTACCACTTGAATCAAATTAATAATTCTACCTTTTAAACAAGGAGTGCCATCTTTATTTAAAGGAGGATCCCATCTACCTTTTTTCTTTTTATTATCCATCATCTGTACTCCCACATATAAGAAAGTTCTCCGTACTCACTACCATTATCAACAAACTTGCCCCCTCCATCTTCTGCAATATACCAAACATTTCCCTCAGTATCTACAGATTCATAGTCAGTTAAACCATCATCAATAAAACCAAATGGTGCCATATCTTGATCAATTTGATTTTTTTGTTCTTCATATAATCTTTTACGAACATCATTATCTGTCATCTCTTTAAAATAATCTTGTGCAACTAACCAAGCAAAAATAACTAGACACATTGCAAGGTCATCATTACATCCTTCTTCTGCCTCAAATGATTGTTTCTTTTGAATAAACGTAGTTAGTTCTGAAATAATTTCATAATCATTAACAAGTAACTTGTCTGCTTCAATCAATTGTTTTAAATTAGAGCAACCAATTTTCTTAACTGTAGTACTTGTCTTAACTCCAAGTTGTGTTTTAGATCCAGAAAATCCCTGACCAACCAATTGACCAGCACGACCTCTCATAGCACACATAAGAAGGTTTTCATTTTCAAGATCGTATTGTAAAATAGATGCTACTTGATCTCCAATATCATTTACTTCTACAAGAATAAATGCATTATTATAATTTTTAGCAACTTGGTTAATTATGTTTGGAAACAACATTGGTTTTATTTCGTTGTTTCTATACACACCTACAACTTTATAAGGTACAGTGGTAATATCATATAGAATAAATGCAGAGTAATCATTATTAGTTCCACGTGATACGTCAACTGTCATGAGATATTCATGACCTTCTATTTTATTTTCATATATCTTTAATCCTTTACTGCTTGACAAAGGTTCATCATATGACATAGATCTCAACTTTGCAGCAGATATTAATGTGTCAACAGATCCAAGAAATTCACACTCAAACTCTTGTGTGAACTGTCGTAAGGAAGTGTTAGCAATTGTTTGTTCTTTCCATTTCTCATCCCTTCCAGGAACCTGAGACCAATGTACTTCTGTTGTTACGTATTCATTTCTACCAAGTTCAGCATCATGCCACAACTTGTAGAACATATTCATTCCGTTCGGCGTTGAGATGATGATGACTTTTGTGCTTTTACCAGAAGAAATAGTAGGATAAACAGAGGAAAAGAATTGCTCTGCAATATGGTTCGGAATGAACGCAAATTCATCGAGGAAGATGATGTTAAACGACATACCTCTGACAGCACTTGCAGATGTAGAAGATGCCAAAATTTTACTGCCATTTTCAAGCTCCATTGATCCTTTATTCCATGCTATTATACCTTGTTGTAACCAAGTTGGCAAGTTTTCGTATGCAAGTTGTAACCTTCCAAGAAGTTCTCTTGCAGTAGGTGCTTTGTTTGCTAGAATACCAATGTTTACATTATCATTAAATAAAGCATAATGCATAAGATATGCCACAACAGTCGTGGATTTACCCGTCTGTCGTGGCAGTTTTGCTATATTAAATCTATTACTATGGAAGCGACGAACCATGTCTTCCTGAAAATCATATAAGTCAAAAGGAACTAAACCTTCATCAAGAGAAACAATTTTACAATATGTTTTAGCAAAGTAGACAGGATCTGCTTTGCATTTCAAATACTCCTTAATCTGTTTTTGTGTAAAGTTGATGGGTACACCAACTTTTTTTAGATTAGGATTACCAAGATAAATTTCATTTTGTTTTAACTTAGTCATTACCACTTAGGAGGATTATCAGGGCATCTCATTTGAGGAAGAAGAGTTTTCAATGGCATAAAGCAACCACATAATTTACATTGTTTTGTCCTTGGTTTAAAAAATTCACATTCAGTGCAAATTTTATATTTTTCATCAGATCTCATAAATTAACAATCCCATGCTCTTAATGATTTATTTATCCTTGAATTTGGATCACTTGCAGTTTTCTTACTTGTAAGTTTTTTCTTCATCCCACGCATCCGAGCACAAAAAGATTTTCTTCTCTTGTTGCCTTTCTTCTTGGTTGGTGCTTTCAGATCGCTCCCAGGGTTCTCCCTCTCGTAAGATTTTCTGCCCTTCTCGTTGAGTCCACCTTCTTTGTTCTTGCCTGATTTCTTTGTCCATGCTGCTCCCTCATCAAGTTCTATACAATATTGTTTAAAAGTTTTCATCCTTCTATACCCACAGATGTTGCAAAAACAGTAGTAATTCCACTGCCAACCTCAAGAGTAAATAATCTGTCTTTCTTAATTATTAACTCATGTCCCTGTAAGAGTAAAACACTTCCTTGAACTGCTGCACTACCAGATTGATAAGTGTCATCACTTTTAATAATAACTTCTGCTGCAGCACCAGTATTTTGAAGAAGCACTCTATTGGCATTACTTACTGTGCTTGGAGTATCTGACAATGCTGTGTGGATTGATTTAATTAACAATGTTGAACTTATCATGACTGTAATGTTTTTTAATTATTTATTATCTAGAAGACCTTGCTTAATAAGTTTAGATAACTCTGCAGTTGATCCAACAAACAAAGCATTGTTATTAGTAACTTTTTGTTTGGACTTTGGACCTTCTTCAATATCTTGCATTTTCTTTTGAAGATCAATAAGTTTTTCAGCAGCGTCAGAAACGCTCTTAACTAATTGTCCAGTAACTTCATATGCTCTAGGGTGGTCTGTATTATTCGCTACGTCTAAGGCACCTGAGAGTGCCTCCTGACCCTTCTCAATGACATTATATAGTTCACCCCTAACAAAGTCATAATCTTTTTGAACGTCCTTATCAATATCGATAACACGCTCTGTTCTTTTCTTTGGTTTTGGTGACTCTTTCATAGGAACAATATCTGCTTCTATGTTGAGTGCATCTTCTATTCCGTCGTAGTTTTCCTTCATACGTCCTCAAAGAATCCAGATGTTTCATTAAATCCAAAGTCATCACCAGATACAAGAAGTGCATCATCTAGTGCATCAACAATAGTGTCATTGTTTTTATCTTCTTTTGCTTTGGGAGTAACTGTGTATTTTCTGTGTCTACTAGCAATATTAAGATCTGTTGTAGAATATTCTTTAGTAATTGCTTTTTTAATAAGACCAGTATCTGAAGTAGGACCGTAAATATATGTTTTTAATGTAAATCTTAATGTGTACACAAGAGATCTTCTAGTTGCAAAATCTCCTTCGTAATCATCATCAAATGTAATACTGTTAAGAATGATTGGAACATCTCTTCTTATATTTGCTTCATCAACCAACTTCATACTAAGATTAAAAGAAGGTTGGAAGTATGGTACAATTTGTTCTACAATTTGAAGACAGTCGTCTTGAGTTTTACTAAGAACGTTTAATTCAAACTCAAGGTTATATGGAACTGGAACGTATGTTTTCTTTAAACCTTCATTATTCTCCTCAGTCAAACAATATTGTACTGGACTTTGTTTACGTGAAGGATCATATACCATCCCTGTCATCTCAAATGCTAAACGAGGAAGGGTAATAGCATTTGGTCTTGTAAGTTGAGGTTGCTCTGTTAAACGAGCAAGAAACTTTTGACGTGGACCATATGCCAAGGGAACTTTCATCCTTTGATATACTGATCCGTCATCATGATATTTACGAATTTCAATATCATTAAATAAGGTGCCGAATCCTACGACACTCTTTCTCATAATTTGATTATATTGGTATGTACCTAGCATAATTAACTCCTATTGCCAAATTCTCCAAATGGGTTTCTTTCGGTAAAATCTAAAATGTCATCACCTGTATTTTCAAATTCAATATTAGATGCAAATGCGTCTTCCATATCAAGTTCATTAAAACTAGATATATTTATAGAGAAACCAGATTTAACACCAGTTAACGTTTCTCCTACTTGATAGGTATTATAATTACTATTTGCGTTAAATGCTCTCAATTCAATCCATGCCTCATCAGGATTCCAATCGTTTATCATAGAGGTAATACCAGTTATAGAACCAGTAACCATTTCTCCAAGAGAAGGTTCTCCAGATAAAGTAGAATGCTCATAATAGTATTTAACAACAAATCCTTCATCCTCTTGACTCTCAAATATATCTCCACCTGCAGTTTCGTTTGAGTACTCGAAGAGTTCACATTTTAATTCATAGGTATATAACTTACCAAATTGATAAAATGGTTTTTCATGTTCTACAAATTTAATTTCAAATAAGTTAGATGTTAGTGGAAAGAAAATTAAATCTCCTTCACTAGGTCTATTTCCAACAACAATTTCATCAACACCCGTCATTTGAATTGCAAGAAAATCTTCATAGAGTTGTCTTGATATTGTTAAAGTAATTTCATCTGTAGATCTAATTCCAAACTTAGTTAAAATATCTCCAGCACCTTGAAATCCCTCAGTATTCTCTAAGTAAGCATATGTTAAAAATGCATCATCAAATTGAGAGATAACTTCTTCATTAAGTATAGTATCTCTAGAAATAAGTTTTCTTGGAATGTAAAGAATATCAAGACCAAACATTTTAACAAACTCGTCTACCAGCGACTGCTGGAGCATTTGTTCATTTCTTGTGCCGTGTCTGAAAAAAGTATTTTTTGCCATTTTATCCGATCATATCCATTGGAGGAATTTCATATCTAGATGACATTTCTGCTTCAATCTCTGCAATCTCTGCAATTGCATCATCATATAATTGTCTACCATTCATGGTAATACCACCTGGTAATTGAGCACCTTGAAACTTAATTAGATTTTGTCCCCATTGTTTTTTAATTAATGCAGTGACATATCTTTTTAAGAAAGGATCATTAAATACTTGACTGTTTTCTGAAGGATCTAAAAGACGATAACAATCAATAATTACAAATGCACCTTCATCTACAAAGTCACGATCAGTATCAATATAGAGACGATCTTGACGTTGATTAAATCTAAATGGAATAAAGTTACCATTATTTAATACCATATCTAATGTTTCAAGATATGATTTAACCATGTAATAACTTAAGATATCAACAGATCCAAATTGATATAAGTCATTTAGGAATAATTGATACTCCAATCCAAATAAATTACTTCTTATATTACTTCCTTTAATACCAAAAACTTTATTAATACCTAATACAGAAGGAGGTACACGTAAGAAATTATCTCTTCTTTCCCATACTGTTTTATCATCTACACTTGTAACTTCAACTTGAGCATCTAAACTACTACCAGATTGATTAATTGTAAGAATATCGCCTACTGTATAATTAAAACCAGTACCACCTGTTACACCATCGTTTAACTCTACTGCTGTTACTTTACCGTCTTTTGCAGTAATACTAAAACGTGCCCCTTGATCTCCTGTTCCCCCTGTGGTAGGCACATTACTCTCAGTAGTGTATCCACTAGTACCTTCTTCTATTAATTTTACAGTTAATACTGAACCAAAATACGCATGTACTGATTCTTTCCTATCCAATCCTTTAAAATTAGCGACATCATTTTCTGTGAATTTATGTTTTAAAAACATTCTTTCACTACCATTGTAATGACGCTCATTAAACATTTGAAGAGCGTCATCGATTAAATCATCAATTTGATCATCATCTACGTTAATTTCCAGAACTGGTTTGCCTAATCTACGTAAAGCATATTCTTTCAGATCTGATCTACTTGCTGGTTGCGACATCGGGTACGCATAAAAAAAAGTCCTCTACCTATTTAGCAGAGGACTGATTTGTTAACCTTCAACGTGTTGTGAAATAAGTTCTTGTTTACCTGAATCTAGGTCAACCTCCCCTCCATCTTCTTGTTGTTTTGCCATTTTAAGACCTTCGATGGCACCTTGTAAACGAAAGAATTCTTCTTTCTTTGCTGTGAGAGTTGTATCAAGTTCTCGAATTTCTTCAACGAGTTCTTTCATGTTTTTTTCAAAACGTGTAATCATCTCAGTTACTGTCATTATGTCCTCCTATAGAATGGTATAATTGTCATGACACTTTTATTTATAAAGGTTATTCTAACATCTCATCATCAGGATCTGGGGTTTCTTGACCGTCAAAGTGATCTGATTTATTCTCAGGTTCTTCAGCAAGGAATGCTTCATAATTTGGATAATCATCTCCAGGACGTTCTGACTTATCTGGTTCAAGAATAGTTTTACCATCATCATCAGTCCAATTTGCTTCTTTAATTTTAGCGTCTTGACGTTCTGCAACAACCATCCAATCAATAGTATCAGTGCAAGATGAATCTTGTGCTTCAATAGAAATAACACCTGCTTCAGTAACTGTAGCACGAACTTGTGTCCATCCTTGATTATTAGTAACAAATACTTGAGGATCTCTACAAAGTAATTCCCATGTACCTGGTGTTAAACCAACTGCCTCATCCATATTAACTGTTGCAGTTCCATTAACAAGTGCAACTTTGTTTCTATAAATTAGATCAGGACGTGGACCCTCAACGAATGAGTGAACCAGATCTTTAGTTTCAGTAAGTGCTGGAAGTGGATGAGGAATACGGAATGTACCAGATCCTTTGGTTAGTGTGCCTTCATGATATGCATCACCGTTTGATCTAAAGTAATGATACTTATTACCTGACCACTCACCACAACTATATCCAGAACAAGAATAACCATAGATAGCAAATTCTTCATTTGAATCATCATTAAGATGTAATTCTAATCTAGAAGTATTTGAGGATGGAGTTACAAATCTAAAACCATATGGGTCGGAGTTTGTACCATAACCTGTCTGACGGAATCTAATAGTGTTTGTAGTAATGGTTGGACAACGCATCTCACCCGTAACATCAAGTTGGATGCCAGATGCTGCGTTTGTGCCGATACCTACACGACCTGAGAAGTAATTTCTTGTCTCATTAGAAACATAAAGTCCGTAAATATTCTCTGCATTAATGTTAGAAGGAATATTACCTGCACTGTCTCTATCACTTGTTCTCCAGTTTATACCACGAATATTAGAACCAATTGATATACCACGTATGGTAGAAGTTGTACCACCATCCATTCTTGTATAGATTTGGAGACCATAAGCATTGTTTACTATAGTACCATAAACTCTATCTTCTATAGAAGTACCTATTCTATGATAGAAATAACCTCCGTATTTAATATTTGTTCTAGAACCTCGGCGAGTGTCCTGGTAAGTATAGATCCCTCTTGCGTTTGCCACATATCCAGGAGAACCTCCTGTTCCACCACTGATTCCATTATACATATCTCCTTCAAAATCATATGCATTATCCACTCTACCATTACGATAGTTTCTACAGAATCCTCTTACTGCTCTTTGGTTTACATAACGTCCACCATATACGTTGTACATAAGACCACGAACACCCTCACCATATCCAATATATGCAGTAGCATAGTTTCTCTTATCTGTATATCCTGCTCTAGAGTATGCATAGTTAAGAGATGGGTAAATACTGTCTAAGAAAGCATCTTGCTGGTTACCATTAGCAACATACATTTCACCAGGACGACCTTGGAAACTCATACTAAAGTCAGAATAGGTGGTTCCGTATCCAGTTTGAGTGGTGATATTATAAGAACTGCTTCTAGTATTATTAACATATACTGCTTTACCACGTTCCCCTGAACCTGCACCATTAGCAGGAACAGTTGTAGAATAAGGAAGTGCTGTTCCCTGTGGTGGAAGATAATACATCGTAAATCTATCGTTCCAACCAACATCAAGAGCAGTATTTGCACCTGTTCCAGTATTAAACAATCCAACTCTATTCCAACGTCCTTTTACCCTTGCATTGTCTGGAGGTGTAAAGTTAACGGTAGAACCATTTGTGAATGAATATGTTCCTGCAGCAGTAATTGTATCAGTAAATAATTCATCCCAACCAGGATTATTTAATCTAACAAGAAATCTTTCTGGATATGGATCTGTATCTGATGTTCCTGGTCTATAGCAATTAATGTTTCTATTAAATGTACCAGAATTACTACCATTAGTATCATTAATATCTCCATTAGTTCCACCTGCTGCAGTACCAAGTCCAGTATTACTCATAGTCAGACCTTGGTTATAATGGAATTTATGTCCTTCTTCTCCCCCAGTCATAGAGTTGTCTGTGGTTTTTTCAACATAAACCCAAACGTTTCTAGCAACGTTATTTAAAGTAAAACCACCACTTCCATTAGCAGTAGCAGTTCTACTATAATTTCCTATCTCAATTTTTACAATTTTATATCCATCATCCTCATAGTTTGCTCCAATAGGACCATACTGTTTCATTACATCAGCAAAAACAATTTTAGAGTCACTTGTATTAACACCTTGATTAGTAGTAATAGATGCAATTGGGTTTTCATACTTTGGTCTACCACCTTGAGTAGATCCAGTATTACTTTCAAAATATCTACTCCAGTTTCTATAATATGCTAAATTTCTAACAGTATATTGTGTTCTCCAAGAATGCATCTGACGGTTATTATAATAACCTAAAAGATACATCATGGAATGACCAGAGTACCTATAATCAAATTGATCATAACCTCTAATCATATGAGATGTAGAAGGACCCCATCTCCTAATACCTACATGATCACGTAAATATGTTTGACCATTAACATCTAATTTTGCTGCACCATTAAAACCACCAGTAAGATTAATACCAACTCTATAACTATCAAGATATAGAATATCTCTTAACTGTTCTGTACTACTATCATAGTTTCTACCATATGCTCTAAATCTCCATTGCTCAGGACCTCTTTGATCAGTTCTAGAACGCATCCATAATGCATCATTTGTAGAACCACCACTACCATTAGGAACTTTCCATCTAAAATACCAACGATTGGAATCCGTATTAGTTGTAAATCTCCAACGATAATTACCATCAGCAGATCTAAATTCTGGACCTAAATCTCCTTGGTTTGCAAAAGTTGTACTAGGTAAAGTTACAATATCAAGAGGTGAGTTTGGTGAAATTGTATTAATACCAACTCTTTTGTCTGCACGAACAGACATTACAATATCACCAGAATCTAAATTTGTTTGATTATTTCCAGAATCTCCAGCGTAAATATCTAATCTTTGACCAACATTGCTAACATTTGTAGAGGCAAATCCAGTAGAATATCTTGGGTTTGTGTTATCTGGAAATACTAATGTAGGTGTAGTTGTATTTCCTAATGATGTATCTTGATGAATATGTAATCTAGCAATTGCAGTTTCTCCACCCACTGCAGTTTTAGCACCGAATGGACCTAATTTTGCAATACTATTAAGACCAGCAGAAATTACTGGCACACCAGAAATATCGTTTGCTCTAAAAGAATCTCCAGTAGTTGTATTAGTGTTTAATGTAAGTATTTGACCTAAAGATGCATGAAATGATATAGCGTTATCATTAGACACTCTCAAAGTAATAGGGTTATTATCAAACCCTTTAAATTCAATTTTCGGTTCGTCGGTTTCTCCCACATTGGGAGTTATTAGAATGTCCTTATCAGTATTTGCCATTGATCAGATCTTTCCTATGTGATTATTTATAAATTAACCCTACGACGTAGTGCTTCAAAATTTTGAGCAACTTCTTCAGTAGAAAGGTTAGCTCCATGAATTGCTAACATATTTTTTAAGTATATCTAGAAACAAATGCATCATAATTATTCACAATTTCATTTACTGAAAGTGCCCTATTGTATATACCAAAAATACCTAATCTACCTTTTAAGTAGTCAGGATAATTAGTTGGATCTTGAATTCTTCCAACATATCTTAACTCAAGATTATCTCCTACTGAGAATGACTCAACTTCAACACCATCTAAGTATGTTTTTGCAGTGTTAGAATTAAAATTCATACAAATATTCATCCATTTTCCAGAAGTCATTCCAGCAACAGAATGATTTGGTGTAGTGTCACTTGCAATATCTACTGGATTAGAGTTTAAATTTGTTTCAAATCCAAATCCACCATTATATAAAGCAAACACTCTATTATAACCAGATTCTCCTCTAACTAAAATTCTACTATTTACAGTTTTACCTGAAGTAAATGAACTAAAATCAGTTACATACACCCAAGCAAACCAAGCAGATCCACTACGTGCTAAAGTTATAGTTGGAAATTGAATGTAATCATTACTACCATCAAAATTCATATAATTTGATGAGAAACTAGGACTACCATATAAAGTCCCAGTTCTAGAGTTACCAGATAAATCAAAAATACTATCACCAGATCCTGGATAAGAACCAGGATTATTAGGATCAAATAATATTTCTAAACCATCAGTTGCTAAATTAGTTCCGAAAATTGCACTCATGATTCTACCTCCATATTAGTTACATAGATTGTACTCATTTTTCTACCTCCATTTCTACTTCCATCTTAGGTACATCCTTACGCTCTGCTTGTACAAAATAGAATGCATCACCACCACCAGTAACAATTTTATTATCACTAATGTGGATAACACAACGTTCACCAGGACCAATTCCAGTTAATTGAACTGTAATTGTATCTTCATCAACAAGTTGTAACCAGTAATCTGGTAGTGTAATTACACCATCCTTAACACGTCCACGAACATACACACCATGCTCAGGACCTTCAAGTGAACCATGCTGAAGTTTGTAGTTTTCCTTAGTTGGGTGATCGATAAGGAATGACTTACTCTTAGCAGAAAAAGTACCATTAACAGTTAACGTATGTGTTGGAACATTAAGTCCAGTAAACATACCAACTCTTGAGGTGGTAACATCATTAGCATCAGATCTCTGATACATGCTGAAGACATGATCACCATTACTATTAGTAATTCTCAGAATGTCATTTGGAGAGATATTAGCATCATTCCAAATGTTCCATCTTACTGTACCTTGACGTGCAAGACCAATACCAATATCTCTGTCAAACGCATTATCAAGAGTAAAGAGTGAAGGATAACCAGCATCACTATCAAAGTTTTTAAAGAGAATACCAGCACCAGAAGCAGATTGAGCATATCCTGCTCCACCAGAAGCATTAACGGTTAACTTAGAACCAATGTTTGCAGCAGTAACTCCGATGCCGACGTTACCATTGTATCTGATTCTGACTCTTTCATAGAAATCTGTATCACGAACACCAAATACAAGATCAGCACGATAATCACCTGCTTTAACTGCAGTAACTCTTGCAGAAGAATATCTTTGACCATCACTTGCTCTACCTGCTTGTAAGTAAAGTGATGCAAATGTAGAAGCATTTCCTGCTTCACTATTCAGAATTGCAAGTTCATGTGGGAATGGTGTATAAGTATTAGCAGTATTTAATTGTGGGTTCCATGCAGTGGTGTTTGTAACTTCTTGTTTGAGTTGACCTGTTAAGGTTCCACCTGATAAAGGTAAGTTTTCAGAAGCAAGACCAATTAAATCACCATAAGCATTTCTAAATCCAATATCACCACTTGAATCTCTAATTACACCTTGACCATTTGCTGTTGCATCATATGCAGCATTAACACTATCAACACCATTTGCAAATGTAATGTTTCCTGCATGCCAGATATTGTTACCATTAACTTGAGCAGCATTTGCTTGGAAGTTAATAGTACCAGTACCAACAGTAGAAGTACCACCAGAAGCAAGAATTCTTACGTCGTAACCATCAGGATTTGGATCACCATTTGCTAAAGTAAATTCATTACCACTAGTAAAGAATCTAATTTGTCCACTTGTAGATTCTCTTTCATTTCCAAGAGAAATTACAGGGTTACCTGTACCATCAGCAAATAACTTATGCTTATTAATTGAGTATGAAGTTGAAGATGTTAATCCAAAATCAGCAATACTATAATAAGTTGCAGGGTTTACTGCTGTACCAAATTTAGTAACAGTGTTATTAAGAACACCAGAAATAAGTTCTGCTTCAACTTTAGTATGTGAAAGTTGTGATGCTCTATCCCATCTTACTCCACTTACAGTTCCATCATTTGGACCATGAATTGGAATAATATTAGGTCTTGAACTTACATAAGTAAATCCAACACTACCATCTGTTGCAGCACCTGCAGTATGAGAAGGTCCATTACCAGATGCAGAAGTTGTACCTGCAGTAGTAACTGTATAAAGGTATTGATTTGCAATTACTAAAGTACCAACTCCAAGAACTAAATTATTAGCATAATTTGTTGGTGTTCTAATAAAATCTTCTGTAATGTAAATGTTATTATTGTATTGAACTTCTCTACTAGGTGGAATACCTTCAGAAACAAATCTAAATTCAGCAGTACCATTATACACAGCACCACTTGTATGATTTAATGAAGTAGTTCCAGATTTACCAGCAACAGTTACTTCATATAAGTAAACAGTTTCACCTAAAGTTCCTGCAATAATTACGTAAATTAATTGTCCTACTGTATAATCAGTTTCTGGATCAAAGTCAACTGCAGTAACATTTGAATATCCAAGTTCCCAAACATTATCTGCTTCATATTGTGGAGTAACATTTAATACGTTAATTGTACCTTGGTTAACGTTATTATCTGTGTAAAGATTTAATGTATAGAAAGTATCTCCATTTTGGTTTGCACTAGATCCACCAGTGTCAAGAACTTGAAGATCATCATTGGTTAAAAGAATATTATCAAGAATAAACTCATAAACAGAACCATTGTTAATTTGAACTTGTGGATCAAATCTAGTAACGCTTAATGAATCAATAATAGATTTAGGACTTAAACTTTGTGGTAATCTTCTATTTGAAAGATAACCGTTATTAATATTAACAGCAGATCTATAGAATGTACCTGATTTAGTACCTAAGAATTCTGAATCCATTCCAGAACCAAGTCCTTGGTTCCCACTTGTCCATACCTTATACCAAGAACTCCATAAGTTATCATTAATTTCTGCAAGGTTAGCAGTCAATTCTGCACCAAGAGAACCTATAAAATCAAATACTGCAGTTCCAGATGTTGCTTGAGCAGCACCACTAGTATGAGTAGGATCAGTAGTTCCAGATGTACCTGATACAGTTACGTTGTATAATCTACCAAATCCAATAGTTTCTGGTACATATACTTTAGTGTTGATGCCATAAGTTTGTCCAGATGTCCATCTTACATAACCAGAATCATATTGACGACCATTTTTTAGTCCAAATACATTTTCAGGTAAAACACAAGTAAAGATTGCTGGAGCATTACCAGTTTCATTATATCCATAACCAGTGTCTACAATAGCAACATTAGAAATTTGACCAGAAGCATTAACTGTAATATCTGCTTTAAGTCCATATCCTTCACCACCACCTAGTTTGACTGACTTATATACTCCAGGAGTATATCCATTACCTGCTTTTGTGATTGCAATAGAACCAACAAAGTTACCACCGTGACCACGAATCCATTGGTTATTATTATCAGTAAGTGCAATTTCAGTTATTGCATATCCATCAAACG
>CEOA01069614.1_pt1 | contig 13608 bp, 16 predicted proteins | sample 530251 | NCBI WGS metagenome assembly CEOA01 (sample SAMEA2619838, study PRJEB7988) | marine metagenome | biome: marine biome (ENVO:00000447); feature: surface water layer (ENVO:00002042); material: "saline water (ENVO:00002010), including plankton (ENVO:xxxxxxxx)" | depth 5 m
CTTTGATTGTAAAGTTTGGCTTATGGTGTAATGCTTTTCTATATACATTGCTCCTCGCCTAATTGCCTCTTTACATGCATCAACCCCTATAGAATGATCACTATACCCATGAATATAGTCTTTGGAAAAATTATCAGGCATTAATTCAATTGCTCTATCATAACTGTGTGGATATTCTGGTACACAATGAAAATAAACGTTTCTATCACCTTCGTGGCTATACGGTAAATCATTTTCTTTCCACTGACCCAAAGAGATGTAGTTCCTAGTAAACTGTTTGTCTTTTATCATTTGATCAGATAGATCTTTGAATTGATCAGTAAGCCCTATACTAGCAACCTTATTAATGTTAAGATCAGCAATTTTTAGTCGTTGATACATGTCTTCGTGAAATGCTGATGCAAAAAAATCTAGATTTAAATTCCAGCTGAAGTCTCTTAATCTTAGAAAAGTATCTTCATCAATATTCAGATATTCCCATCTGGCTCTATTTTCTCCAGGCATTCTGTATGTATCGTACAGCTGCACTTTAACAGCATCTGCACCTGCTAGTTTAGACTGTAAAATCATTTGTTCAGCTCGCCTTATAGAGCCTCCCCATTGTCCGCACAGTTCACTAATAATGTATACCATTTTAACTTCTCCTATTTTATTGTATTATACCAAAAAATTTTATTACAATACAACAAAATTAAATAATTTTATTAATAGCCCTTTCTTTACCAGAATAGGGAGCATAATGAGTACAAGTCTGACAAACTGAAATTAATTTTTCTTTCAGAAAATCTTCTCTTATTTTACTGACTTTTTCACTTTGCCATATTTCTAGAAGACTTTGATCATTAATGTGACCTACAACCAATTCATCGTACTCAGTTCCGTTATTAAACCTACAACCACACAATCTAACTGAACCATCAACCATTATTGCTAGGAAAAAAGTAAAATAACACGGGTATCTTTTTTTACTAGGCGGAATTGGTTCAATCAATCTCATGTTACCTGTCAGGTCTTTTTGTTTGATTGAACCTCCCCAGTTATCTAAATCCCTTACGAAATGTAGACTGTCTTCTCCTATGTAGGGTTGAATGTATTTTTTAAAATCTTCCGTGTACACCGCTTCTTCGTCAGACATGTCAGGTTTTAAAGCAAATGATGCATCAATAGGGTGCCCTAATTCATAATTTATTTTTAGAAACTTACTGACCCCTTTCAGCATTGCGTTATAAGCTTTACTCCTATAAACCCGTTCATATAAATTCTTTTCAAACCCTGGGACGCTGAAGGTTACATGCGTTGGTTTTGCATCTATTAATTTCTCTACGTAACCTTTTCTATTTAAAAGTATTCCATTTGTAAAAAATCTAACTTTTTTAAATTTATTACCACTAGTTACATAATTTAGTCTTTCAAAAACTTTAGGATCAATTAGCAAGTCTCCAACGAGTGGAGTCATATCTAAAAACTCGCCGCCTATTGAATGGTACTGATCAACAACTGTGTAAAAATGTTCGTCCTTCATAAAAGATTTCGGATCTTCTAGATACTGATATGCACAAAAAGTGCAATTAGCATTACATATGTTTGTTAATTGAACAATCATTCTATCGGGCGGGTATAAATACGCTTCTCTCCAATTAGTTGTCATTCATAACACCTTCGACAATCTTAATGTCATCAATTGTGTGCACATCATGAATGTCAGCGACATAAACCCCACAGTTTGTGCTTAAATCTTTTTGAAAAACATAGTTGCCTTTAAAAATTCTAAACGCAGCGTTCTGCATTAAATTGTTATCTACGCTTATAATCTCATCTCTGTTATATTTAATTAAGAGATCAATTGCCCCATCTATATCTTTAGACTTAATTGTTGGAGAATTAGCCTGTAGAGAAATTATTATATCAGGATGTTTCCCTGTTAATCTATCCTCATAATCAAAAATGTGTTGGGCAGCACTTCTAATTGCTTCTTGCTTATAAATCTTATCGCCAGATAGATGTTTTGGGCGATTGTGCACTTTTCCTCCGTAAAAGAGAGCAACTTCTGCTATTTCGTCATCTTCTGTACTTACCCAAACATCTATTTCATACTTTGATTCTTTGCAAGCATTCATAGCCCAATAAATCATTGGTTTTCCACAAACTGGATGTATATTTTTTCTCTTGAGTCTTTTTGACCCACCCCTGGCAGGGATTATTGCAATTATCCTTTTCAAAATTAAACCCTCAGTATTATTTTTTCTTTTAATAAAATCTTTATTATTTCATCACAAGTCTCAAAATCTACTTTTAAAATATTAGATATATCAATTAAATCATGTTCTCCGTCACAGTAACATATAATATTCATCATATTTTTTAAAAAATTCATGGACTTTTTATTTTCTTTTCCTGCCCTTCTTTTATGCCAGTTTTTAGGAACAAGATTTCTCTTCATAAGCATGGGTTCACAAGGAAAAGCATATTTGTAAAAATTATTGTGCTCAATTACATTAATGCACTTTTTAAACAAATTATAACTTCCCTGCAATCCTTCAGGAGATATAAAATCTAAATTGTCTAATGAAGTATGATATTCAGGATAAGTCCCGTATTTAGATCTCATTATTGAAACCATGGGTAAGTCAACAGCTGGATGACAATATTGTCTTTCGTCTGATCCTTTTTCGGTAAAAGGATAAAAATCATAGTTTGCAACTTCACTATTTAAAACATTTAATGCAACTCTATCAGTTAACGTATTACCTTTTCTTGAAGGTAAAAAAGAATAAGTTAGATTATCTCCTAAACATGTAAAATTAAAAGCTGCAATTGTATTTTTTTTAAGCATGTCAATATTTTTACTCAAATAAATAATAGGCCCTATCGATTCGGGAGCTAAAACTATTCTATAGGAATACTTTCTATTTTTCAGACCTAAAATATATTTTGCAATATATGTCAACACAGCAGGTCCTGAACACTCGTTATTTGCCATAGAGGGATGACATATGTAAGAAGACAAAAATACTTCTCTTTGTGATTTTCCTGGAATCAAAAGTTCAGCGTAACTCAAAGAACCCTCTTCTTTAAATTTGCTATTAATTACCACCCTGAACTTATCTCCTTTAATTTTATCACGTTTATTTTGAGATATGCAGAATCCCCATCTTTTCTTGTAATATGATGTTACATAGGGAATTGCTTCAGTTTTATCGGGTATTGAATATAAATGTTTCTCAAGTGTCTCTCTATCCACAAACTTATCAACAGGCTTAGAATATCCCATAACGTGCAAGTTATTTTTTTTAAAGTCTATGATTTTATTACCTTCTTGATCCAAAACATAACCATCGTCAATGTTCCATTCGGGTGGTACTATCCAGTCAAATATTTTTTCACCTGAATTAATTTCACACAATTTTATAGGTATGTGATCTTGAATTATCTTTAAACTTTTTCTGTTTCCATCACCTGACAAACTCCTGCAAATCGGGAACAATTGTTTGCACAAACTATAAATTTCTTCCCCTTTTCTATCAGCGGTCATTTTATTATTTCCTTACAGGGTTTAAATTTTATCTTTGAAGTAATCTAATATTTTTTTACTTGAGTTTCCTTTAAACATCATTTTTTCAATGACTCTATCAAACTCAATTGATAAATCTTTAGAAGTTAAATATTTAAAGCTTTCAACAAAACTTTCATCACTAAAATCATCTTTGATATCATATTGTTTGCAATAAGCATTGTCATATAGAAAATTTAAATATGTATTTCCTTGTTTAACTACAAAATTTATAACAGGCGTTTTAAGCATGACAGCCTCTTCAATCGCCGTTGAATTACAATTAATAACAATGTCGCTAAGGACTATAAAGTCCATAGTTGGGTGTGTAAACCATGTAACGTCTTCAAAATACACATCACAAAGACTAGGTAAAGCAGGAAGACCCCGATAAGAATCTTTTGCTCTAGACTTACCAATAATCTTATAACCTAACTTTCTCATATTTGAAACTGCTTTTGATAAATGATCATATGATCCCCTCAAATCTCTAAGCTTTGGTAAGACTAAAAGACAGTACTTTTCGCTATGATCAAATACGCTTTTGTACTTTTCTACAACTTGTGATCTTGTTAAATGAAAATCATATTTAGGACTTCCAAAATAAAGATTTTTATCAGAAAAAGTCTTATATTCTTCAGCGTATTTTTTACTTATAAAAATTATATTATCAACAATTTTTTTATATCTAACATGACCAAAGTTTGTATTTTCAAAATCAACACAATTTGTTATGACAACTACATGTAAATTATTCATGTCTAAGTAATCGTGATACTTCCATACAACTTCTTCATTTTTCCAAGCTTCTTCACCATTCCACCTTTTATTAACAGGATCCTTGACAAGATACCTTCCAGAGACAAACATCAAACCTTTTGCATCTTTACCTTCATTTTTGAAATCCCTTAAGTTAAAATTATACATTTTAGATAGGCCAACCAATTGCTTTAAATTGTTTTCATGCATAGGGCAATTGTACTTACCAGAAGGTTCAACAAAAACATCGACTGCTATACCTCTTTTGACGCACTCATCAATCAATGGTACATAAGTCTTACAAAAAGCCATTTGATTTAAAAAGAAATTAACCTTTTTCATAAAAACACCTACTTCAATTTACACTTAAATTTATTATACAATAAAATATTAATATTTTCAAAAAAGTCTAGTCACCTTTTTCAATTCTATGACTATCGCTATCAAAATGTTGTGTTGAGAATTCAAACAATTCTGTATCCTCTAATGCTTCCATCCGATGTCTTAGTCCCGTATAGACATGAAAATTATCTCCTGGTTCTAATATAGTCACATTTGCCTTGTCGATATCATCTTGATCAGAGTAATAAACAAGTATTTTTCCAGACTGAACATAAAAAACTTCATCTTTTAATTTGTGGTAATGCCAAGAACACTTTTTACCCTTCACAAAGTAAAGCAATTTACCGCAGTAAAGATTAGAATTGTGGATCCATTTTTCAAAACCCCATCCTTTCGGTACAAATTTAATTTCTTGAGTTGAAGAAGTCTTCATCATTTATTCCCTTATCATCAACATAAATGTCGCCCGATGGTTTTCCCATGAATAGCCTGTGATACTTTACACCCCAACCTTTAAGTTGATTAACTGTCAAATCATAAAAAGCAGCATGAGCTTGTCCAGAAGCATTCCCATACCTACCCATACCTCTTGCTGTATTTAAAATAATTGTTGCACCTTGTTCATAGAGGCCATTGATTTGTTCAATCCTATGTTTATACGGTTTTGCTTTTAAGTAGTCACCATCATCAACTGTCGTACAAACAGTGCCATCTATATCAAAGACATACGTTTTTACTTTTTTAGTTTTTAATTGCAAGGTATCTTTCAACTTGAGGTCCTCCTACCTGTACTTTATTGTTATATGTTAGAACTGTGAAACCTGACTGTTGCAGCATCTGTAGCATGTCACCTTGATGAAAGGGGTACATGTGGCAATAACGTATATTCGGGCCATTTGGTTCTAAAGGTATTTCAACGTGAAAGTATGATTTATTTTTCATGCTTTCATATATTTTCTTAACAGAATCAAAAGGATTTGTGACATGTTCTAACATGTGGTAAGAGACAACTAAGTCTGCATTTTTTAAATCTAATTCTTTTGAACAATCATTGAAGTCATATAGCAATGCATTGAAACCCAAACATTTTGCAACAGCAACATTAGAATCAATTACATCGTAACCGTAAGCTTCCATATTATAGTTTTCAATATAATATTTTAAGAGTTTTCCGCTTCTAAATCCTAATTCAGCAAAAATTGCATCTTTAGGTAGATTTAAAATATTTGATTCAACAAGAAAATCTAATTCTTCTATTCTAATTCTATCTATTTCTTTTATTTTATCTAAACTTTCTTTTGCCATCGCTAAATCTTCTTCAATTGAAACTTCTTCTTCTAAAGTTACACTTCCCCCTCTAGCTTTCTGAATTAGCAGGTAATCTTTTTGACTTTTTTTCTGTAAACACCTTCTAACACCCCATGGAAAATTTATTTCGATTCTCTCGTATTTAGAAGAATTTAAATCTTGCAAATCTTTTATTGTTCCATCACTATAAGCTTCTCTTGTTTCGTCTTTGTGATTTTTAATTACTTCATATAAATCTTTGTTATTCATTTTTCCAACTCACTTCCCAATCTTTAAATTCTGCTGCCAAGCAATCAATCTTATAATCTTTTCTACCTCCAATAATTTCTTGTATTTTATTTTTAGCAGTATTTCGTATTCCATTTAAACCATGGGTTAGTTCAAGATTATTGCCTTCCTTAATTCCCTTTCTATAATTTGATTCATTATGCCAAATGTGCAAATTCATCTGGGAAAGCACAACAATGGCTCTAATAGTTTTTGCATCAATAGTTTTCGTTTGACTAAGAATAATGTTAATATCATGGCATATGTCATCTATTTCTTTTGCATACTCCTCTTTGTGATTAGTAATAAACACTTCCTTGAGTTGCGCTATCGAAAGTCTATCTATTAATTCTGATAGCGTTGGTAAATACTTTCTTTCCATCTTCACTCCCTTTTTAATAAGTTTATATAATTTAAGACTTTTTTTGCACTAGGCATACCATATTCTACATTATCTGTGTGTATTTTTTCAAATCTTCCTTCATATGTAGGGTTATCCCAAATTCCTGATGATAATTCTAAAAGTGATACCGTGTCATAAGCACCGACCTCCCTTATTCCATTTTTTTCCAAATTATTGAAAATCCAATTTGCTGCGTAATCCACGTCTATATAGTTGTATTCACTTCTTATATCAACATAGATATGATTATGATTTACTAAATCAAACAAAGCGCTTTTTGCTAGACCCTCTCCATAAAGAGCTCCTAGACGTACAATCATTGCATCTTTATTTTGTTCAACAATCGCCTCAGCGGCCTTCTTGTGCGCGCCATATGGAATGTCTGTTTGTATTTGTGCAGAAATTGAACTTATTTGAATGAATTTATCATATTTCCATTCGTAAAATATTTCTGCTGTTTTAACCACAGATTCCATCACGTCTGAAACTGGATTATTTAGAGCCCAAAATCTTCTAGAAGGCATAGCTGAATTGATTACTATATCGTATTTTTTATTTTTACATTCTAAAAAATTTTTTCTTGTGACACTTGTTATTTCAAATTTATCTTTTCCTTGTCTGCACAATGCTGAACCTACAAATCCGCTTGCTCCAATTATTGCTATTTTTTTCATTTTTCAACCCTTTGATATATTATAGGTGGATTTGATAAGTCCCATTCCTCGCTTAAAAAGCTTACAGCGGTGCAATCTGTTATCGCATGAAATACATGTACAACACCTTTTGGAACATACAAGCAATGTCCCTTTGAAAGATATATTGTTTTTTTGTTTTCTTCTTCACCCGATATTGAGACTCCCTCACCTGATGTTAAGAGCATGTACTCGTGAAAGTGTGGATGATAATGATCACCTCTATCTGCACCTTTATTCCAAAATAAAAAATTAAATTCTTTGATGTTGAATTCTGGCACCCAGTTAAATATACCTCCACGTCCATCGCTAAGTGTATCTACAAAAACTCTAGGTTCATATCTTACTGCATGTTTCATTATATGTTACTCTCCATATCTCTTTTAGAAAGTGTTGGGTTTTCTGTCGGCCATGGGATATTTAATCTTTTATCATTCCAAGTTATAACTACTTGTTCATGTGGTTCTATATAGTCACCCTCATATGACATCATATAATGATAGAGACAAGACTCACTTAAACAAAGGTGTCCATTTGCAAACCCGGGTGGAACAAGTACTCCATTGTGATTTTCTTCGTTTAAAATGTATGTTTGATATTTTAAGTAATTAGGTGAGTTTTTTCTAATGTCAACCACAGCAAAGAATACTTCTCCCTGGGGAACGCTCATATACTTCCAAGTATTATAACATCCATGAAGACCTCTAAGCACACCTTTTGTCGACTTGGTAAATTTACACAAGTTAAAACTTAAATGACGAGGTAACACATTTTCTTTTTCCCATATTGTCCATATTTCACCTCTAGAGTCTCCCCCTACTGATGGTTTAAACAATTTAATCTCTGGCAATATTTCCGAATTTTTTACAGCTATATCAAACCTCATTAATTTACCCCTAGAAAGTTTTTTGTTTCTTTCAGTATTGTTACGTAGTCTATTTCGTGATATTCGTGATTATGTTCTCTTCCACCGTATCGATATATCCATTCTTGTTTAAGACCAAATCTTTTTATTTTCTTATGAATTTGTCTGTCACAAAGAATTTCCATTACATAACTACCCATACCGCCTGGTAAGAAATTTTCTTCTACTGTTATGATCGAATCAAAAAGTGACAATTCTTCTGTTAACTTGTCCTCTTCACAAGGATAATTATGAAGATCAATCACGCATAAATCTATTCCACTTTCTTTTAAGTCTTCCTTAAGTTTAAAACACTTCCAAAGCATAAAACCATTAGAAATAACACAGACTTTTTTACCCGGTTTCACTATTTGGTAACCTTTACTAAAATCAGTTTCTTCTCCGTAAATATTTGGGTTAATATGCCTTTCCAGCCTAACATAGTTTGCCTTTTTCATGTGACGAGATGACTCGGCTATTTTTTTTGCCATTACGTTATCACTTACACTATTTATTTTAATATGTGGCATTGATCTGACTATAGCAATATCTTCAAAAAGGTGATGAGTTGGTCCAGCATCGTCGTAACTAAAACCTGTTCCTGTCCCTACAATGGTAACAGGCAAATCCATGATAGAAACCCCTACTTTAATTTGTTCTAATCCTCTTAAAATTGCAAAAGTTGCAATATTAAAGATGTAAGGTTTTTTGCCTTCCCTTGCTAAACCAGCAGCAACTGATATGCAATTTTGTTCAGCAATTCCTACATTTATGAATCTTTTGGGAAATCTAGTTCTTATATTATCAAAAGCAGGTGTACCCATATCAGCAGTGACGATTACAATATCATTGTCGTCCTTCATCATTTCACCAATTCTAGACCAAAAAACATCACGCTGGCTCATGTGCTGATTTGCTACAATAAAGTTTCTTTCTTTACTCATTTTTCAAACCTTCTTCTAATTGACTTCTACACATTGTTATTTCCTTGTCAGATTTAGGTGTTCTTCCGTGACTTAAGGGCTTATGTGAAAGGTGTTCTATACCTTTTCCTTTGATAGTGTCAGCAATAATAACAGTTGGTTTATCATCAGGTCTTCTTCTAATGTCCAAAAATGCTTTATCTAACTCTTTCATGCAGTGACCATTAATCCTCTTAACACGCCAGCCAAAAGATCTCCATTTATCTTCAAGCGGCTCCAGTCTTAATAAATTTTCAGTAAAATCAAGAGTGCACTGATAATTTCTATCAATTATTGCAACAAGATTATTTAACTTATGATGTGCGGCAAACATAGCACCTTCCCAAACTGATCCTTCATAAGTTTCACCGTCACCTAGCAGGGCATAATTGAGATGAAGTTTTCTATCCAGTTTAGCTGCTAATGCAGACCCTACAGCGATACCAAATCCATGGCCCAGTGAACCTGCCGATATTTCGGCTCCAGGGACGTCTTTTTGCAAATGTATGCTGAATTTTCCATCTCTTTGTGAGAAATTCTGAAGATCTTCCTTGGGAAAATAGCCTCGATCAGCTAAAACAACGTATAGAATAATTGCCGCGTGACCTTTACTTAAAAAAAATCTATCTCTATCTTTCCAATTAGGATTCGATGGATTATGCACTAAATGATTCCCGTAAAATAAGGAAGTAAGAATATCAGTGCAAGATAATCCAGATGATAAATGACCATGTCCAGCATTAACACACATTTCAAAAAGATCCTTTCTAAGCTGACCTGCTTTCTGCTCTAATAATTTAATTTTATTCAACTCAGTCTCCTAAGATTTTTCTCTTTAGTTTTATTTTTGCTTGATCTTCTATGTTTTTTCTTATATGCTTACCATGTAAATTTTCAATCTTTTCTAAGAATGCTGGGTTTGTATGGTAAGCATGCCAAGCTTCATCTCTAAATCGCAGTATCTGTTCTGACGTTAGATGTCTTGTTGGTTGGGGTTTTGTTTCATAAGAATGAAAAGAATAACCTTGATAATCTTCAGGAATCTCATTACCCTCTAAAACAGCATCTTTATAAACTCTACTTCCTGGCAAAGCCATTACTGTGTACATGTTTGCCGCTATAGTATTCAACTCCAAACTTAAATCTAAAGTTTTTTGCATGGTTTCCATTGAATCCCCTGTAAGACCAAAAAGATAGTTTGCTATAATTCCCAATCCTGCATCTTGAACTCTTTTCACTATTTCTTTAATGTTGACGTTTTCAAACTTACCTTTTGTTACTTCTAATCTCACATCTTTATCTGCGCTTTCAATGCCAATACCCAACCAATGAATTCCAGCCTCTTTCAGAAGTTTTAAATTTTTGGGATTTGCAATAGTATCAACTCTAGAGTAAGCCCACATCTTAAGAATATCTCCGTGACCTCTTTCTTTTAAAAGATTACATAATTCTACGTAATACTTCTTTTTAAGCAAAAACATTTCATCAGCGATTCTAAGCGTTTTTACACCCATACCAACCAGCTTATCAAACTCTGTTATAATAAACTTTGGACTCCAATGTCTCATCTTGGAATAGTTGGCCGCATCACCAATTGGATCATGATCGTTTCTATTTAAAATATTAATCATGCAGAAATTACACTTAAAAGGACATCCCAGGGACGTGTATAGTGTAGCAAAGGGTGTTCTTTTTTCATGATCATATTCAGCATGCCAAAAATGTGCCCTATACATGTCTAAAGGCTTTTCTTTGTAGGGAAGTAAATCCCAAGCATACCCGGGTAAGTGATCATCCATCTTATCCTGGGGGACTAGTTTTTCAACGGGTGTCAAGTGGGGCTTACCATTGTACATAAACCCAATACCCTTTATTTCCTTAAGCCTTTCTTTGTCTTTTAAATCTTTCAAAGTCAATATATTCCAAAGAGAATACACACCTTCATTTGTAAAAATAATATCTATAACATCTTTTTCTCTAACCAGAGTTTCATAAGGAAGCGCTTGTACGTGAGAACCAACAACTGATATTGGGTTTTCAAATCCGGCTTTTTTAAGAGCAGAAGCGAGCATAACTGTACCAGCCATATTAACTGTACCTGCATTAGGATTTTGTCCGTATACAGCAAAACAAACTAGCTTAGGATTGATTGATTTTACCCTTTCAACTGCTAATTCTGTACTAATTCTTTCTGCGTTAACATCAAATATCCCAACCTTATATCCGACAGATCTACAAGATTGGGCTAAAAGTAAGGACCACGTAGGCGTCTCAATTGCCGAATAGACCTCAGATAGATCTTGATATATTCCGCTGGCATTGCCAGGATTTATAAATAAAACATCCAAATTTACCTCCTATTATCTTACTAAAAATTCTCTATTACTCTTGACCCTAGATCTCCAGTAATTTAATAAATCAATCATAGTCTTTTCAAAACTTATCTTAGGTTTCCACCCAGTATGATTTTCAAATTTTGTTGTATCAGGTACTTGCAAATCAGCATCAATGGGTCTTAGTCTATCCTTTTCTATTTCAACGGTGATATCAACTTTTGACTGGCTTATTAAAAATTCCAACATGCTTTTAATTGTGCAAGAATAAGTTCCTCCAATATTATAATACTGCCCAGGAACTGGATTTTCTGTGACGAGCATGTAATAAGCACGAACAGCGTCTCTTACATCGGCCCAAGTTCTTAAAGATTCTAAATTACCAACTTTAACTACTGGTGGAATTAAGCCCTCTTCAATCATTGCTATTTGCTTTGCAAAAGTTGATTCAGCAAAAACATCTCCACGTCTGGGCCCAGTATGAGTAAACATTCTTGTGGTCATAACACACATACCGTAAGCTTCAGCATAGAATCTTCCTAGTAAATCAGTTCCAACTTTTGATATTGCATAAGGCGAAGCCGGGTGGAAAGTAACATCCTCTGTTATCGGTAAATTTTCTTTAGATACTCTTCCAAATATTTCTGAACTTGCACAAACGTGAATAATTGCGTCTTTTTTAAAGCTTCTTAAAGACTCGAGCAGTTTACAGGTTCCAACTATATTAGTTTCTAAAGTTTCAATTGGAGAATCAAAACTAGTCTTTGGGTAGCTTTGGGCTGCAAGATGAAAAACATACTCTGGCTGTATTTTTGATACTATATGATTTAAACTAGCCAAGTCATTTAAGTCACCATTATGTAAAAAAACTCTATTTTTCTCATTAATTAATTTTGATAAGTGATGAATATTTTTTGTATCTTCATTCCATCGCATAAGCCCATGGACTTCCCAATCAGTATTTTCAATCAAAAAATCAGCTAGGTGGGAACCAACCATTCCCGTTATACCTGTTATCAAAGCTTTTGTCATTCTCTACTCATTTTAAATTAACTTTTTGGAAATCTTCCGTGCTTAGTGGGCGGGTAGCACTCTTACATGCTTCTTTTATTGATTCATGACTGTGTGATTCAAAAAGCAAGTAATCAGAATTTTTTTTATTATTTTCTGATAATATCTTCAATAACTCACTTTTATGATTATTGTGAAACCACATAGCAGGAAATATTTCTGGGTAATATCTTTTCAAACCAATCTCTCTAGAGATTTTTGTATAGTTTTCATTCATACCGTGCATAATGTTCCAATCAACAATAGGACCTAATTTTTCGTATATGAGATTCTTATTGCAGAAAACATTCAAATCCCATTTAACCTCAACAGGCTTGTAATATTTTACATCATTAATAAAATAAGGACCTTCATATCTGTTATTATTTTTAAGATATTTGTACATATGTTGGGTAACAAAGTGAATCATTGAGTTTTCTTCACCTTCTTTTTTTAGTATCTGAATGTAATCTGATATTACATCTCCCTTTACGACGAATTGTATATCCTCAGCAAGATAGGTAAAATACTTTCCGTTAGACTGATCTAGAGCTTTATCTAAAGATTTGATAAAGGGAACCCACCACATTTTATCACCTGTTTTCTGGTCATAAAAATCTTCAAAATCACTATAAATTTTTAAAAGTTGTATGTTAACATCGGGACTAGGTTTGACTAACGAACTAGTGCCATCAAAATTTACAAAATTATTTAAATCTAGATTATCTATCCATGATCTAACTTTTTTATTTTGACTTGATTCTATTAAGACCAGTTCAACAGCAGGATAAGTATTGTTAGCAACAAAAGATTTAATTGCATTTTGAAACATTAAAATATTTTCTATTTTTCCTGTGTGTAGACATATCGATACTAAGTCTTTCATTTTATTTCTCCTAAATTAGATTATAACAAAAATAAAAAAACTATTACAACTAAATTAAAAAATTTTTAAAGTAGTAATCAATATCATCAGATGAAAAAGGCTTAACGCCTACTGTATCTAGACAAGTTGCTGCACAATAATTAGCAAAATTA
>CEOA01005064.1_pt1 | contig 13554 bp, 18 predicted proteins | sample 530251 | NCBI WGS metagenome assembly CEOA01 (sample SAMEA2619838, study PRJEB7988) | marine metagenome | biome: marine biome (ENVO:00000447); feature: surface water layer (ENVO:00002042); material: "saline water (ENVO:00002010), including plankton (ENVO:xxxxxxxx)" | depth 5 m
AATCGTCTTGTTTACTTCAGGCATGATAGCCTCATCACGGCGCAAACGAATAAGGTGCTTTGCAAATTGCTTGTTACCCTCCTTATGAGAGTTAACCTGTGAAGCACTAGTAGGGATCCAACCTTCATCCTCCAAGATACCCAGAATCCTAGTAGTAGGAATGAAGGTATACTTCTCAGAAACCGTCGAAGCGGCTTTCTCTGCGAAAATGGCGGGATGCTCTTCTTTGTTTAGAATCATAATTAATTTTCCTCGATTAAGTAAATTTCTGCGAACGCTTCTTGTCTTGAGAGGCCTCTTTCTTTTTGTTGTTTACTGATTCTGAATCGCTTGCCTGTCGCTGCTGTGTACTCCTCTATAGAAGCGTACTTTGGAGCAGCAGGTCTCGCGTCCTCGTTCTTTTCTGTAAACACTTTGGAAAAGGCCTCGTCTATGATGTTGCTCAGAACACCGAAGAAGCTATCATCTCTGTCTTTCTTCGCCATATTATACCTCTTTATTTATGTATTGCAAACTTAAAACGCTTTTATTTTTCACTTGGCTCTAAGCTGTTTAGTTGCAGGTAGTTGGGGCTCGATGCCCACCTCAAGCCTGAGTTTAGCGAACTTCTCTGATGTAGCGAAGCTCTCATCAAACTCCTTGCGCTGGAACTTAACATCGCCCCAGCTATACCATGCACCGTTTTGGTCGATGGTGTTATCCAAAACGAGTTGTTTTAGTAGCCCTGCACAGGAGTTCAACCCCTCATCATACATAAGCTCAAACTCACACTCCCTGAAAGGGATGGAGACTTTATTTTTTGTGTTTCTAACGGTCCCAGCAATACCGATGACCCGCTTGTTATCGTCTTTGATTAGGTCGGTAGTTTTGTTAGATATACACTTTAGGTTTACACCCAAATAGTAATCTAAAGATCGACCTCCTGCTGCCATGGTATCAGGATTGCCGTACATTACACCTACTTTACTTCTCAGTTGATTAATAACGATAAGAGCGACCTTGTGCTTACGCATCAAGGGATTGATCTTTCTCAAACAAGCACCTGTTGCTTTCGCTCTTACCGCACCCTGCATATTGTTACCGTCGTAAGATTCAGCATCATACTCTACCTTAGAAGGAGAAACAGCAATACTATCATAAGCAATAACAATTGGAGTTTCGGGATCAGTTTCTCGAATCGAAAGAATCGTATCCTCCATAACCTGAAAGCTATCTTCTAAAGTCTCAGGTGTGGAGTAAATCAATTTCTCAGGATCAATCCCTAATGTCTTAGCAAAAGTTGGATTGTATGCATTCTCACTATCAACAAGCATCGAGTAATAACCCTTACTTTGTGCCTCTTTTAAAATGTGTGTGGCAAACACGGTTTTTGCTGTGGAGGACTCACCATGAAATTGGCTGATCTGCCCAATGGGGATGCCATTCATGTAGTTTCCAGAGATAACTTTGTTCAAGGCATAGCTGCCTGTGGAAACAAAGCCTAAGTCATGGGCTTGTTCTGACAAAAGCCCTGCGGTCTTCAACCTTTTGATTACATCTGTATTCATATATTATAATAGAAAAGTCAATTTACATTAGCCACTATAAATTACCTCTTTTATTCCATACTTGTGGATTAACCCCATGCAGCAAGGACATGGTTTAGCGAGGTTATTATTGTGACGGTAAACATAAAGTGTTGTGCCCTCAAGATTTATACCTTGTCGCACAGCCTTGTATATTGCATGACTCTCAGCGTGGAGAGTTTGGTAATCTCCTGACCCAAATTTAGGATGTGTCTTACGGCTATTGTGAGCTTTCGCAAGTATCCTTTTCCCTCGGGCTATACAAGCCCCCAGTTTAAACCTATGGTTTGATTTCTTTGATTCTTTAATTGCTAACCGCATCGGCGGGGGCGGGTCATCTAAATCCATCATTGCATTTTATCAGGGTAGTATGCCCCGTCACCCTTCACCTTGAACTTAGGCAAACTGCCTTTGAAGTGAACTTGTCTCAAAGTACCCTCCTCCTTTAATTGAGGATCACAATCCTCACAGTGAGTAGGGGGTTCTTGGTCTCTCTCAGTCATAGTTTGAAAAATTTCAAACACCATGTCGCACTTTGTGCAGTGCCAGTTATAAAAGGGCATAAGTCAAATTCCTTGTTGTATGTTATAGACACGCTCTACTTGTTTTGAAATCCAATTGTATGTTTTTTTCATACCTTCTTCTAGGGGCATGGATGGAGCCCAACCTAACAAGTCTTTTATAAGTTCGTTATCACTATTCCTACCATTAACGCCAACAGGGCCATCAATGTTTCTAATTTTTACATTCTTACCGCTTATTCTTGCTGCCATCTGGGCGAGACCGTTAATGGTAATCATTTCGTCTGACCCTATGTTTAGGACTTCTGTTACATCGGAGTCCATCAATCTTCTAACTGCCTCAATGCACTCATCTATGTAAAGAAAAGATCTAGTCTGGTTTCCAGGACCCCACACATCAATAAGCAAGCCTTCCTCGGGCGTATCCTCTGCCATAGCTACTTTTCTGCACATAGCAGCAGGAGCTTTTTCCTTTCCTCCATCCCAAGTGCCTTCAGGACCAAAAATATTATGGAACCTTGCAATGCGAACTTCTAATTGGTAATTTCTGGCGAAGGATCTCCACATCCTTTCAGAGAATAGTTTCTCCCATCCGTACTCCGAGTCAGGCGCGGCTGGGTATGCTGAATTTTCTTTGCAGTTTGGGTTGTCAGGATCCTCCTGATTGTGTGCAGGATAAATACAAGCAGAGGAGGAGTAAAATACTTTACACTTGATGGCTCCAAACTTTCTTTGAGATAGCTCTGCTACAGCGTGAGCAAAATTCAAATTAATCATAGCAGAGTTATGCATCACATCTGCATCATGCTCCCCTGTGAAGATATATCCTGCTCCTCCCATGTCTGCGGCTAGTTGGTAGATCTCATGAGGTTTTTCAACTCCCACTAAGTTCTCTACAATGAACGGAACTCTCAGATCATGCTGAGTCAGATTTTTAGCATCTTCATGCATCTGTTCCCACTCATCTTTGGGTTTAATATCAACACCCACAACTACATAACCTTCGTCAAGTAGTCTTTTAACTAAATGTCCTCCAATGAAGCCTCCCGCTCCACACACTAACGCTTTCTTCATCTAAAATGCAACCTCATTACTTTTCGCTCTTTACCGTTCGCAATCTTACCTCCAAAATGAAATAAATCAGTATCGAAAATGAACATTGTCCCAGCTTTGCCTGTTATTGGTACTGCGTCGGAGGCCTTATAGCCCAACTCAGGGAAATCGACCTCCAAACGATTCTTCTTTTCATCATAGTCCTTCTTGTTGGAAATAAAATCATCTACATACGATAAGCTGCCCTGCTCTCTTAGTTTTTTACCAGTCTTATGAGAACCAGGAACATAGTGAAAGGCACCAGACTCCTCATCGCAATCAGTTAAGTAAATAAAAAACTTAAGAGTGTGAAGCCTATCAAAATGAAGGAAGCCATTTCGATCTAAACCTTCGTCATTTTTATATTCATGCGTTAAGAAAACCTCACAACCCACGCGCCTATCAAAATAAGTGGATATAAACTCCATAACTAACGGGCTGGTGCATAACTCAGCGACAGGTGTGCCTACCCAATTATGAAGACCTCCCGTATTATAAGCCTTGCCAAATTTATAATCACTGTCATTTTTAGATAGTTCGTCTAAAGAAGATAGGAAGAACTCCTTTTGCTCTTCGCTAAGGATATCATCTCCCAAGACACAAATCCCATCTCTTTTAACAGTTTCAAGTATTTTTTGATTACTTAAGGTCATATTCACTACACACCTTCAATAGTTTGCTTACTCGATCCTTACAGTATCCCAACTTTTTAGCTTCCTCCACACGCCTGTTAACTAAATCTTTTAGATCAGGTAATTTACACCAATAATTATTATAGAACAGATTTCTAGCATCCTCCAAATCAATATCATCATGATATGAAATGCAAGATCCTATTATATCAACCATCTTATTGAATTCTTGAGGCCAATACTCTGCGTTCAACCACACATCTTGCGGAGGGAAGTGGTTCTGCAACGATCCTGAATCAGTATCAATTCTTTCGCCATCATCACGAACTAACCAAGGAAAATCACCTCTATGTCCGTTACCCCAACAAATACTTAAGTAACCTGTAATCTGCTCTGTAACTCGGAAGTTAGTCGGTTTTACGATGTTAATCATTGACCAACAAGCCTTTAGAAATTTAGTTTGTGTAACATTGTGCCAATTACCATGAAACCGATTCGTTTGATCTAATATTCTGTCTGCACATGTTTCTCCCTTAACGGAGTCTGGGTATAGCGTGTAGATGTTTTTCCCTAGCATATCATCTATCCTTCCTCTTGATGATGACCAACCACCCTCCTCTAGTGTTTTCAGGCACTCATTTAATCCATCCATATGGACAAAATCATCATTGTCCATAATCATCGTGTAAGGTGTGTCTATCTTAGATAATCCAGAATGCATCTTCTCATAAAACAAATCAACATTTTCATCATATGGATACCGTAAGTAATCATAATCTAAATTCTGAAAGTGCTCTTTTGATTCTAGCAAATCTTGAATTTTTTTATCTTTACCACCATCAGCTAGGATAATTTTATACGGACATTTAACATGAGCCATGTACTCTAAGAAGCGCAGAGTATATTTAACTCTATCTTTTAAAGGAACGAATATGGTGAGTCTCTGGTCTGTCTGCATTACTTTATATGATTTGCCATTGGTCCATGACCAGCCTCGTCTCGTACCGCTGTAGAATATTCGCGTCCCTCAACCTCATGTGATTCGGCTGTATAGCACTGTAAATACCAACGCCCGTCAGGACTATCCCACCTCTGTCTAAGCCCACGATCAATTTTTGTCACCGTAGGAACACCGTGATACATAGTGGGATACACGCAAATAAAATCACCCTTTTTGCACAAGTTTTCTAGGTGTACTCTTCTGTCTTTTTTATCAACTAGATAAAAACCATTTTCACCATAATCATAATCTTCACCTATTTGAGACATAAGCATACCTAACAAAACCTTTTGTGCTTTAGGTGAATCAAAATGTTTAGTTATTTTCCCTTTATTTATGGGATATTGCAAAAAAGTAATTCTATCAATCAAGCCATCAGAGGGAACATTGTTTTTGTATGCATCTTGTGTTTGACCACTTAAAACTTTAATCGCTGCCCAATACTTTTCTAAAGGATGAAAAACATTTAAAGGGTTTTTGTTATGTCGAAAGAAGACATACGAGTGTTCTAAACTAGTGTAGCCTCCAGCGGGACCTTGAGGAGTATCATAAACACAATGATAGTCTGGGCAACCATCACGCATCTCATAAGACTTATTTTCAGTATTTATTGACCACTGATATACTTTATGTTTCAGATCTTCAACAAACTCGCTACCAAAAGCATCTTTTAATATGTAAGCATCACCAGAATAAATGGAATCTACTAAATCAGATGCCTCGCTTTCATCTGCATTCAATACTTTTTCAACAAACTCATCAGCATTTACCATGATAATGTTTCTTACATAATGAGGTCTGGTCTTCACATTCTCTTTAGACTTCCATAAGTCACTAAAAATTTGGTGTGTTTTCATAGGGGAAATCTTTTTACACATTTAATTATGTCATTCAAAGCTAATAAGTTTTTTCCTGTTAAAACTGGATACATGTCCTTTGCTTTTTGACCCCCGTTTCTAAAGCTCGTAAAGTATTCATGTTTTTTATCTTTGTCGTTGTATGCGGCTTCAGGCCCTAATAGGTCGCCTCCTGCACCTGGGCGAAATAGGAGAGGCATACCATGAAATTTATTCATGCAAGGATAAAAAATATCATTATCATTCATGATCTCCTGCATTCTAGCGTCCCGAACTTTTCCAGAACACAGATTCTGATGCATCTCCACAATCAAATCCCTACTGATCCCTGCTGCTTTCTCTAAAGCCTCACTATCTAAATCCAAAAAATCTTTTCTAAATTTAAGGTGTGGTTTCCAATCAGTTATCTTTTCAGCGGCTTGCTGTATGTCCTTCTTTATACTTTTAGCGTCCTTAATTCCTTCATTATTATAAACACTATTCTCAGCATTTAAGGATGTTGCTGCCTGTTCATCGCTTCTAACTATGTAAAAAACAGGTAGGGTGGCGATGTTTCCATGCAACGCTGTGACAAATGTAAGTGTTTTATCGTAGATCATCATTGCATTGTAATGGTCATGTTGCAGATGAAACTCTTGAATCTTTTTTTGAACTTCAGTTCTCATAATATTGTGAACATTAGCTCCATTAAAGTAAGTCCATGCTCTGTACACTCTCTCCTTAACATCATCGCTCTCAAAAAGATCAAACCTCTCCACCAAATAATCCAAAGTCTCAAAGCTCATGAAATTATTTAATAGGGCAACTTCTTGTCCTCTGCAAGCAACATAATTGTCATGTTTCTCTAGGAACTCAATGCAATATTGAAGACCCTCACCAACTAAAAAATCATCATCACAAACTACCACTGAGTATTTTGTATCAACCTCCTGCAAACAATCATTTATCTTTTGCACATATGTCTTACCTGGAACATGCCTATATTCGTTAGGTGCAGCAGTGAACGCTTTTCCATAAGCAGGGCCTTGAGTGCTATCTAAAAATATAACTCGCGCAGGAAAATTCTTGTAGTGATTCATAACGCGAGGAAGTGTATTACGACGGTTTCTAATCGTAACAATAACAGTTAAATTGTCTCTAACTAAACTCATAACTTTCTCATCTCAACTTCAAGCATTAGGTCTCGATCACCTTTCCATAAAAACCTATCTATCTTAGGTTGTCCAAAACCTAGGACTTGACATATGGCTTCAATTTTCTTCTCCGTGTAAGCGTTCTTGTGGAACTGCCCTTCTCCATTCTGTGGACCGAAAATACTTGCCATTAAATAACCCCACCTGTTTTCTGTGGAGTACGAGTAGTTACCAAACCAATGTTTGTTTTCTATAGCTTCGTCATCATTTCTAAAGAAGTCCTTCCAATCGTCTTCCGCATCTAACCACTTACGAACTGCGTCTTCAAAATCAGGAACAGAGAATCGCAAAACACCTCCTGGCTTTAACACTCTTGCTGCTTCTCTAAAAAACTTAGGCTCTTCTAAAAAAGAGAAGTGCTCTAACAACGCATCTGCTCTTACCTCATCCACCGATTCATCATCAAAATCTAAATTCAGTGCATCACCCACCAAGAAAGCAATATTGTCAGGAACCTGGATGTTTGGATAGCGTCTCTTAATTTCATCCAATGAGTCCATGTCTATGTTGATGTAGTCTGGGAGCAACCTAGATGCACAACCTAAATTTAATCTTATTTGTGTCATTTCTTTATCAAGCTTCTCATTTTTGTGATGTTCATCGTCGTGTCTGGTGCAATGTTGACATCATCAATATCTTCTTTACTTAATTTTTGTGTCGTAGAGTCGTGTTCATGTGCAAAATCATAAACAGTTCTTGCTTCTCCACCCACATTTATTATACCCTTTTCATTTAGTAGTTTTAGTATAATCTCAGCAGCCTCATCATTAAAAAGCAAGCTCTTCTTGACATCTGTTGCGGCTTTCTTGTGTGGGAAAGGCTTGTCGCATATACAAGCTCTCAAAATCAACGAATTATCATACATTTTGACCGCACATTCGCCTCCAAGTTTAGACCAGCCGTATTTAGTTAGCCCATCGTTATTGCCTGTGTACGGAGATAAAGGGCTGTTTTCGTCATAGTCTCCATCAGTCCCAGGATAAACATAATCTGTAGATATGTACACTAATTTACAACTGCGCTCCATGCAAGCTAAAACTACATTGCAAGTTCCTATGATATTAGTTTTTATGCTTATGTCAGCGTTTTCCTGGTGCTTGTTCATGGGTCTGGTGTAGGCACCTGCATGAAGCACTATATCAGGATTGATCTTACTTATATAATCTCTGACTGAATCAGCGCAAGTTAGATCCATGTAATCTCTATTAGGTGCATAAATTTTGTACTGACCACGGTTCTTATTTATTATCTGTCTAGCGAGTTTACCTGCACCACCAGTAATCAATAACTTACGCATTGTCTATGCCTGATAAAGCTTTCAAGGTTTTTGAGATTGAATGAAACAGATCGTCCTCAGGACAAAACCCTAAAGATTTAATCTTATCATCATTAACAAAATACGAATGTTGATTCAACAAAGGCGTATCAACATAATTAACCTTCACAGACTTAACCTTTGTTATGAAACTAACTATGTCTTTCAGCCTAGTATTGGTAGACAAAACATTGTAAGTTTCTTGTGATCCTACCAAGTCCTCGTTGTCTATACACAAAGATAAAGCATCAACACAATCGTTGAGTCCTAAGTAAGGTCTGTATTGTTCATAGTTTTGTTTCCACACAGTTAGCGGTTCTCCTAGTGCTGCCTGAAAGCAAAACTTGTTTATAGCTGTATGAAACCTCATACCCTCACTATAACCGAAGATGGTGCCAAAACGCAAAATAGTAAACCTACCATCATTGGCTCTGAGGTAGTTTTCTATGTTAATCTTAGCCTCCGCATACGGGCTTTGTGGGTTGAGTGCAGATTCATCATCCTCAAACACTTCATCAACTGCTTTTCCATATACACTGGTGGAGGAAGGAAAAATGACCCTACATCCAGCAAGACGGCAAGTATCAAAGAACCTCTTAGTCTTTTCAACATTAGTTTTTTCCAAAAGACTAGGATCTTTGAATGTACTTGGTGCATCTGTTATGGCTGCTAGGTGAATAACGACATCAAACTGCTTCAAATAATCAAGCGTCAAGTCACCGAAATCTAAATTAAAAAACTTGATGTTCCTATCCAAAGAAAACAAAGAGCAGTATCTTTGAGTCGATAAATTATCAACAACGGTAAGATCGTGCTTCTTGTAACTTCTAATAAACTTTGAGCCTATGTGCCCACAACCACCTGTAACTAGTATCCTCATTCTAAAGAACCTTTTATCTTTTTGAACTCATCATAATTGTGTATGTAATCGCTAGGATCCCACTTTGTACTACAAATAGACAGCAAAACTGAATCCTCCGATCTATACAACTGCTCATCCCAAATCATTTCAGGCACATAAAGTGCTTGTTGTGGGGACTCAAGAAGGAATTGTCTCTCATTCTCGCCGTCTTTACAAATCACCTGTATCTTACCGTTTAAACAAATAAGAAGCTGTTTTGTTTCGTAGTGAGCGTGACAACCACGAAGTTCCTCACTCCTTACACCATAAACATAAAAAACTCGTTGAATAGAGAACGGTAAAGCCTCATTCGATTGTATCGGGGTCAGATTGCCATTCTCATCCACAACAGTTCTCATGTTGTAAAACTGAACATCATCAACGGTTACTTGTTTTCTGTTTCCCATTTTTCGCCAAACGCACCTACCTTTGCTCTAATCTCATCCTTAGGATTGTATTTATGCGTCAAGTGATACATCAAGATAGAGTTTGGCTCTAAAGCCTTGTAGCCATGATACACCCCAGGTGGAATCTCCAACACCTTATTAGTTTTCTCTGACAGATACTCCCACCTTATAGATCCATCGTCAGTGGCTAAACCAACTTTAAATGAACCTTTTAAACAACACCAAAAATCACTTTGTATGTCATGTTTATGCCAAGCAACTATATGCTTCGTTGAATTAACAAACGAAACATTTAATTGTCCTTCTATATGAGGGAAAACATTTAAGTACCTCTGGGCTCTGTCATCCTCATGATACTGAATGTCTTGAAAGACAGGTTTTTCTATTAACTCACTCACACGAACCTCACGATTGGAACATGAGTGATAAACCTACCACCGCGCTCCAGAAAAGCTGATTCTTTTTTGGATATCTCATCCATGAAGTTCCAAGCACCCAAGAAGCAATAATTAATATCATCTTCAATCAACCCTAAAGGTTTTGTAATGGGAATGTGCGTACCTGGAGAGAGCTTACCTTGCTTTTCTGGTGTAGTGTCTACGATGTAATCAATCAACTCTGAACCAATATCGCAATAATTAAAAATTGTTGTTGATTTTGATGTAGCACCATAACTGATCACCTTATGTCCATTATCTTTACATGACCACAAAAGAGTCTGTAGATCTAACTTTGATTGAGCCACTCTTGTGCTAAACCTATCGTAAACCTCTAGCATGTCTAACCCTAAAAGCCTCTCAAAAGATAACGCTTGAGAAACACTACTGTTTTCAACCCAAGAAGAATCCTGATGTACAGCCCAGATTCGATTAGATCCACCATGCACCGAAAGCTCATCCACGCGAATGATTCTCATGCCTACTTTTTCTAATTCATTTTTAAGAGCCAGAACAGAAAAGATGTGCGCGTGTTCATCATAAATTTGGTCGTATGAGTTTAGGTTTATCATCTTAGCCAAAGAGGGGTCTTCAAAAACAAACAAGCCCTCTTTGTCGAGAACATTCGCAACAGCGCCAAAAGTCTCCTCCAAATCAGGAATATGGCACATACAGTTTGCAGCAAACACCAAGTCCATGGTCCCTACTTCGGCTACAATATCGTTAGATAAATCTTTGTTCCAAAACCTGCTGTAAGTCTTGTAACCCAGATCATTTGTTTCCTTGGCAAAGTTACCGCAAGGTTCAACAGCGTAAGTTGTTTCTGTGCCCCAGTTCTTGATGAAAACACCATCATTGCTACCTATCTCTAGAACTTTAGGGTTTGGGTCTAGGTAAGCACCCAAAGTCATCGAAATATTTTTAAAATGCTCAACCATTGTTTTGGACATTGACCCTCTATAAGCGTAAGTGTCGTTAAACATCTTCTCTGGTGACACATACTCTTTTTGAGTCACCAGAAAGGTGTCCTCATCTAACGCGACCTCTAAAGGGAAGAAAAACTCGTTGTCGGTTTCACCCTCTTTTAGGAAGCCGTTTGCTATCGGCTGAAAGCCAAGATCAAGAAATGTTTCTTTTGTCATGTTAATAAATTATTTGCTAATTGTATGTCATAGATGTCGTTGATATCTATTGATCTCTCTTGAGGGATGCGAACTCCTTTGGTGCTGCCCTTAAAAAAGTTTCTATTCTGTATGATTGTGTCCCACCACCCCATGTAAAACGCACCAGAGGGTTTGTAATACTTCTTTAGGAACTTGCTATTTGTCATTCCCAGTTCTAAATTATCATAGACAGGCAAAACCCAATCATCTTTCATAACACAGGCAAGTTGTAGTGTCTCTGGAATTTCAGTCATGCTAATAACGGTGTCTGTGCTAGGATCCAAAGCTTCTACGCCCTTCACAATGTCCAACGGACTAATGAACGGGCAGGTAGGAAGGAAATAAGAGAAAACATCATACTCCTCTTGCACACCTTCCATGAGATCTATCATGGCATCAAGTACGGTTGCCCTAACTGTGGCATGGCTGTCGGGTCTGTAGTGCCTCTCGACAGGCAAATCTTCTACAGCATCAAAGATGTGTGATCCGTCTGTCGAGATGATAACTTTATCAAAACACTTAGAGTTAATAACAGCCTCAGTCATCCAACGAATAAGAGGCTTCCCTCCTAAAGGGAATGTGTTCTTATTCTTTAGTCTGGTTGAGCCTGATCTTGCGGGAATTACAGCTAACCGTCTCAACTAGTCCCCCACAACTCTATGATGCCTACCCACAGGTGGGAGAGCGTCAATCATTCTCGTCTTTTTCAAGACTTCTCTGAACTGTGAGACGCTTAATTGACAATCTCCATCTGAGACCGCATCATTAGGTCTAGGGTGAATCTCTGCGAAAACACCATCGTAATTAAAGAGGTTTGCAGCCATGAAGTACCTCTCCGCTAGAATAGGATCTCCTTGTTTGCCGTAAACACCCCTAGATCTTTGAGTCGCATGAGTGCAATCGAGTATGACCTTATCATAATATTTTTTAAGCTCATCAACGATTCCAAAATTCACGAAAAGATCATAGTAACCAAAATTGGTGCCTCTGTCGCAAATCCAAGCCTCGCAATCAGGATTAACCTCTTTTACTTTATCCACAGACTTAATCAAGTTGTTAGGGCCTAACCACTGCCCTTTCTTAATGTTAATCTTATCGAAATGCTTGGCGCACTCAACAATTAAGTCTGTCTGCCTACCTAAGAACGCAGGGATCTGAATAGCATCCACATGGCCCACTAACTGCTCAACTTGATGGGTTTCGTGAACATCCGTAATGAACTTAGTGCCAGGGTATAACTCCTTAGCTTCTGCCCATACATCCTTACAGTAGTCTAAGCCAGGGCCTCGACCTCCATGTAAAGATGTTCTATTCGCCTTATCGAAACTGGCTTTCATGTACCAATCATCTTCAGGTGTCATTTCAGCACTAATCATGCTTAATGTAAACATAAATGTGTCCCTATCCTCCAAAGAGCAGGGACCTAGAAGCCATACTTTATCTTTCATTTTATTGTTTTCTCCAGACAATTTTTTATCTCAGCCTTGAAAAAATCGTCGCGTTTAGGCCAAGGCATTCTATCATAGTCGCACCCACATCCTATTTGTGATATTCCTTCTCTTAAAGATCTGTGCCATCCAAATTTCATAAAAGTTTCAAACAGGGTAGTTTCTTTCTGCAATAAGAAATCGACCTCTTTAGCTTCTTTGGTGTACTCTTGATCCACTAAAGAGCAGTATTCAAGCTCGACCTCTGGTGCTAAATTACCTATCCCACCCAAAAAGGCATTAGCCCCTGCGTGTCGAAGGAATTGATGTCTTCTCATGCTTCCTCCTGCAACGATGACATCGAGGCCCTCATCCAACCTACTTACAAACTTAAAAGCAGAATCTAGTGTGGAATGCTCCTCCTTAATACCTTTTATGATTCCTTGAGCATACATATCATTTATCAAGTCAGCAGTGTATTCCCAAGAACCTCCAGTTCCATTACGCATACCCATGTCATGCAAATACACTGGACCCTCAGAAGCATCGCTACCTGCTTTAAAATAATCAACTAGTGTTTCGGTGTCATAAAATCTATCAGGATAAAGAAGCATAAAACATGCGTTTTTTATCTCTTTACCTTTGATATCGTCTATGAAAATCTGCATGTCAAAGGTGTTGTATGCAGGAACACCTAAAATCTTTCTTCCTGGAAAACACGCGCCAACAGTCTCATTAAAATGACAAATCTCCTGATTATTCATCATATTGAATTGAGATGTTCCTGCGGTTGTCATAACTTCATCTATCCCTTTTGAGTATAACCATTGGAGATACTCAAAGGTTTGGTGATGTTCTATCATGAGACCCCCTTTGTTAAAAGAGGGAGGGATGGGAATAACTGTTTTTGTCATTGGTAAACCTTTATCTTTTTAGCTTGCGACAACTCCCGTAGAAGTTGCTGTTCTTGTAGTTGATCATGTCCAACCATGTTGGGGGCTTCTCTATCTTGCCAATAATGTGTTCCTCTCCTATCCATATCCA
>CEOA01037291.1_pt1 | contig 13487 bp, 23 predicted proteins | sample 530251 | NCBI WGS metagenome assembly CEOA01 (sample SAMEA2619838, study PRJEB7988) | marine metagenome | biome: marine biome (ENVO:00000447); feature: surface water layer (ENVO:00002042); material: "saline water (ENVO:00002010), including plankton (ENVO:xxxxxxxx)" | depth 5 m
TGTGCATCATCTACAGGACTCCATATAATTGGACTTCCTACTTCTCCCGTAGCAACTAATCCTGTTAAAGTTGCACTAGCATTCGCAAAAACAGTGACTGATATTGTGCCTAAAACCGCTGTTGCAGACACTCCAGTTAAAGTTACTGTTTCATTAGGGATGATAACTGTGCCTAAAACCCCTGTAGCAGATGCTCCTGTGACTGATACAACTGCATCAGGAGATGGAGGTACATCAGAATATGTTACTTGACTATAAGCACTAAATCCAAACATAATTTAATATGACCAAATCGTAGGTCTTGGCCTCTCCTCCGTGTTTTGTAAAGTGTCTAAATGGATAAAACGTCCTGAACCTTTTTGTTGTATACCAATTCCAGTAAATCCTTTACTTAATGCTAGAGATAACAAATGAAAAGCATCTTCTCTTGATATCGCTATATCTGCGGCTTGTCCTGTGGTATGAGCTCCAGAAGTTTTTTTCTTTGCTTCAATTGGATGAGTGACATCTCTAAACCCACTTGTTATTATCATGGGTTTACCAAAAGCTAAACGCAAATCATTGAGTTTATCTATAAAATCTGGGTTCATTTCACATTTACCAGTGTGAGAGCATTTAAACTCATGCATTGAAAAATAAGTGCTTGTGTTCCAATCCATCATTTTTTTATTAACCCCTTAATTTCTTCTGTTTTATCTTTACTACCCACCGAACTACCAAAATAATATGAGCATACTAAACCTACCAAAGTTGTTAAATTCCCTAATAAGAAAATTAAAATATCTTTGTTTGCAGGTGTGACCTCTAAAAACAGTATGACCCCAAACAAAGCAAAAGCAAGTCCCACGATTCCAAGTGCGAGTAGGCTGGTTATAATTTTATTTAACCAGGGACTATGTTCACTGGTAGAGATAGCCATTTCACGCTGTCTTGCGCTATCTTTATCAGCAAACTCAGCTTCCATGCGTTTAAGACTTCCGTCTTGCTCCATTTGTTTTAGTTGTTGAAGAGCTTTCGCCTGTGCCTGTTTGTCTGGTATTAGGCGTTCTACTAGCTTTTCTCCTATTGGTAATAACCCTGATATTAAATTAAGCACTTGTCTTTTCCTTTTCTACTTTGTAAAACAATTTCTCTAGTTTACAACCTTTCTCTGTTTTTGGCTCAAACCAGTTAAAACCTCTTTTACTGTTTGCACACCAGTAATAGCATAAACTTCTCTCTACCCACTGTAACTTACAATAATACTGATCCACATTTGGAACTAATATACCCATCCAAAAAGCTATAGTAATCATTTACTAGATTCCAATATTGCTGTCCATAAAAAATGTAATAACCAAATTAAAATTAATACGAGGGTTCCAATTGCCACACCCATTTTTGTGTTATATAAAAAAGCTTTCCTTCTTCGCATCTGATTATATATTTCAGCCTTGCGTTTGGCTCTAACCTCCCTACGAATTTTAACGAACGCCCGATATCCATAGGGTCCGTCCATGCCCAGGTGGTGCAGCTTTCCCCAGGTAAATTCATGGCGGATTGCGTCCTCCATCTCTTTAATCTTCTTTTTTGCGATAAGTTCATCAAATGCCTCTGCCGTTTCGCTTTTATCCCATGTCAGTTTTTGCCATAAAGTAGGTTTCTTGTACTTTCTTTCCTGACCCATCCATTCTTGTAAATCAGAAACATGACCGCTCCAAGTAGAAAGCTGCTTGAATATATCCTCCATGTCTCTTCCAACCTGAATGGCTTTTTTGACACCATTGAAAGCCAGACTTGCCGCTGACAGTAAAGTCACTGGGTCCATGTATCTTACACTCCACTAGCAGAACTTCCATCTAAACTTATACTAGGCCAATCACTCCATGTTCTTGGGTCTGCACTACCTATGGTAGCAGGAACATTTCTTAATGCTTGTCTATATGTAGCCATAGCACTAGGCATAGCTGTGCCTGTCTCTGCTTTTCTAATTGCAGCCCAATCTGTATCTTTTAACATACTATTTCTTTGAGAACGTATATTAGCCATAGCACTATTTTTAGCTGAAGTTATTTCATCAGCAGTCATATCTGTTTTTTCTACAGTAAATACATATGTTCCTGATACATAAGGTGTAACACCTGTTAGTCGCTCTGTTAGAACATTATAAGGTTTAAATTTATTTATTTTTTTATAGCCTCTAAGAGCTAACTGTTCATCGGTAGGCACACTACGAAACACTTTTGTGTAATGTACTATTTCACCGACAACATTTCCATCTACTTTTGCAATATACATTTTATCTCCTATTTGTTAGCAAAGGCTTTTGTTGGGGCTGTAAAGTTTGAAGTATATCTGGCAACACCTTTGGTTATTCTAAAGTCATCTAAATAACCTAAAAAATGTTGAGAAGTATTATATCTTTCACCTATATGAGTATCTCCTACGGCTACATAATCTCTTGTATCAGAAGTATCTGATGTTCCAGTAGCAGTTCCATCTAAATAAAATTTAGTAGTGCTTCCATTTTTTACTAAAGCTACATGATGCCAAGTTCGCACACTTAAACTAGAAATATCTATATCAGCTCTCATTGCTCCTGCAGTATAAAAATCTAAAGAGTTTCCGCCATCAAAATATATAACTATTGATGTTTCACTATAAGAAGAATTCCTTTGATCTATGATAGTTCTATATCCTGAAAAAGAAGATTGGTCATAATACATAAAAAATTCTATTGTCCAATTTCCTGTACTCATAATTAAATTTGGATTATTTGGTAATTTTAAACTATCATTTGTTCCATCAAAGTAGATACTACCAGTACCAAATTTCTTTTGTATAGTTGAGATTCTTGTATTACCTTCTGTCTCAAGGTTGTTACGCATTGTGTGGTCAATAATACCTGCGTTAGTAGAATTCATAAGTAACACTGTGTTTGCATTTGCAGTGAAAGGAGCAGTGGGAGGTGTAAATGCACTATCATAAATATAGTCGGCTTTAACTATTCTAAATGAACCTAAATATAAATTTCCAAAAAAATTAGCACTACCGCTTTTATATCTTGAAATTAACAAAGGGTTTGTGCTATGAGTCCATGATGGACTCCATGACGTTGTACTTGTTACTAACGCTCCATTTCTAAATAGTCTTAATGTGCTATCTGAATTTTTATGTGTGAACGCAAAATGTGTCCATTGATTTGCTGGTAATGCTGTTGGATCTTCAATATCTTCTGTCGCCCCTGCATCAGACTCACCCATTCCAATTTTGCTTGTAGTAGTATCAAAACGAATTGCCCAACTATTAGCATCTAACTGCATAACTCTGGCATAATTTGCAGAAGGGTTTATCATATACAACCAAAATTCTACACACCAATCTGTATCGCCATCTAACTTAAAATCTTCTTCCGTAGTTTGTTCAATGCTTAAATAATCAGCGGCGGCATCACAGTATACACTACCGCCTACCACATCTTTACTATATGATCTAGTTGCTGCAAATGGACTAAATGGTGTTACTTTTGCCGTACCTTGAGGTAAACTAATTGCAAATCCATTTGTAGAATTATCAATAAATTTATTTGACTGACATATTAAAACATCTGTATTTGATATAGCTGTAAGAGGTTCTGAAGAAACTGTAAAAGCATCTGTATAAACTGTGTCATTTACAACTCTTAAGTTTGAAATATAACCTTTATAATCTCCTGAATTACCGCCATCATTAAATACACCTACTCCAAAAAATGTACTGGTTAAGTCTAAAGCAAATGTAATTGTTTTTTCTAATGCACCATTAATATACATTTTAGTTTGATTTGCTCCTGTACCCTCACGAACTACAGCTAAATGAGTCCATTCGTTTAAAGGAATATCTGTTGTGCCATCAATTCCTGATATTTGAAATTTATTGCTATTTAGTTTAAATATAATTCCATCAGTAGCTCCATTAGCTGACCTAGAATCAATCAAACATGAATTGCTTCTATTATGGGGGAATACCCACATTTCCATTGTAAAATTGCCAGTCCCAATTGTAGCTGTATTTGTTAAATTTAATTCATCATCACTTCCATCAAAATAAACAGACCAATACCCATCTTCTAAACTAAATGGGCTGAATGTGCCTAAGCTTACATCACCATTACGAGTGATACGATGATTATATTTAGAGTCATCTACAAACCCTACATTACGAACTGCTCCTGAGTATTGGCATGTAAGAAACTTAGTATTTGCATCAGCAGATGTTGTAGATGTCGGGACGGTATACCCAGAAGCATCATATTTTGCTGTGCCAACTACTAAATTACAATCTGCGATGTATCCCGTAATTTCTTCACTAAAATCATCTGCTCTAGCACCAACAGCAATTATTGTCCCTGTCCAATTTTCACTATTAGATACAGTTCCTATTTGCGTTCCATTGTGAAATATACGAACTGTGCTACCATCTCTAACTATAGCAATATGATTCCACGAATGTAGTTGTAATTGATTGTTTCCAGACTCATAATTTGTGCCATCGGTGTCAACAAATTTTAATTTGCCATTACCATCAGAGCCTACATTAAAACCCTCACCACGAGAACCACTTGCGTTTACAGCAAAAGGTGCAAGATAATTTGTAAAAACTGTAGGATAATACCAAAACTCAACTGTCATATCTCCTGTTCCAATTGCAGAAGATAAAGTTGCATTTAAATAATCATCAGTACCATCAAAAAATCCAGAACCTACATTTGCAGTTTTACTTTGTGTAAATGGTGTGTTGGTAGATATTTGTGGATTATTTTGAAATGTAAATGCATTTGCTGAACTAGAGTTATCAATAAATCTATTTGATTGATTTGTAAGCAATAAAGTATCACTGTCACTTGTAAATGGTGAAGTGCTAGGTGTAAAAGCAGAAGTGTATCTAGCTGTAGAAGATATCCTTAAATTTGATATATACCCATTCCAATCATTGTTACTAGCTGTTCCACCAATAACACTAACTTCTCCAATTCCAGTACTTCCAATTCCATACCAAGTGCCACTTGCTTCTAATACTCCATCAACATATAACTTTATAGTTTCTGAAGCAATGACTACAGCAACATGATACCATTGATTCATTGTAAAATCACTTGAACTTGCTAAAGCTCTTTGTGATCCATCAAAATGATATGCTACAAATTTTCCTGTAGTAGTATCTGAGGCAGATGAAAGACCACAATTAAAATACACGTTACCTTTACAAAACCAAGCCATTGCATAATATTGATTTGCATTTGTTCTAATACTTGTAGGATATACCCATGCTTCAATTGTTTTAGTAGATGATGATTTATTTCCAGTAGTTAAATCATTAAGAAAAGATGCAGGTAATATTTTATGATTGCAATTACCTGCTGAGTCAGAAGCAGTATTATAAAACTCAGACCAATAACCATCAGCATAATAATATGGGCTAAAGTCATTACCATAAGCATTGCCATTTACAGTAATAGCAAGAGGTGATGCAGAGTTATCTCTAAATGCTTTGTAGTTTGGGTCACCTAAGTTTGGAGTATCTCCTGCTCCTTCAGAGCCATCTGCATGAAGAAGTAATACAGTTTGATTAAAATTAGGATCTGTTGCTTCTTCTGCAGCACCTAAACCATAACCCAGTGGTTTTACACCTGACCCTCCTTTTAACCCTTTAAGTGGCATTAGTAAGTGACCTTTCCAAACTGAGTTTGAGAAGCTAGACAAGTGTATTGTGCTGTACCACTACCTCCATCTGCTCCTCTAGTTATGTTAATCAAATAACTATCTATGCCAGCGGCATTACCCTCCGATGGTGCAGTGGTTCCTCCTTGCCAGTGAACAGGTGAAGCCGTGGCTCCATCTATTTTTATAGCTGTTAAATAATAAGCCGTGCTACCCATACTAGATTCAAAAGCAAATGATGTTGTTTGACCTACTGCTACAGTTGCAGAAAAAGCGGTGCTGGCATTTCCTCTAAAATTAAGTTCAAAGTTAGCCGCCGCATCGTTTGTTCTAAGTTCAACATTGTGACTTAATATGTCAAAGTTAATTGTTCCAGTGGCACTTGTAGTATTTATACTAGTTCGTTCTCTTAAATTATTTTGAAAAGCAACCTGACTAACCATTGTTGATATATCTGCTGTACCTGTTCCTAAAGTTACATCATCAAAAGTTTTATTTGAGATTGTTTGTGTGCCTGTATCAGAAACTAAAGTAGCATTTGCATTACCTATAGTGTCTCCTCCAGGTAATGTTAAAGTATTAGTAGCTGAAACACCGTGATCTGCTGCAGTAATTATTTGACCGTGTGTATTAACAGCACAATTAAGTTGTATCTGTCCCTCAGTAGAGCCAGAACCCTTTATTTCAAATATCTGTGTAGCAGGATCTACTGTTAAGTTACCTGATGTATTTTTAAGATCACCTTCTACATTAAATGTGCCACCTACAGAACCGTTACCAGATATATTTAGTGTACCATCAGCAGATACATTACCCGTAATGGTAGCAGTAGCTAAATTAGTTTCCCCTGCTACATTTAAAGTGCCACTAGCAGTTACATTATCTAACGTAGTATCTCCTGTTACATTTACGGTTCCTGTAATAGTAGCAGTAACTAAATTAGTTTCTCCCGCTACATCAAATGTGCCACTAGCTGAAAGATTAGCAACGTCTGTATCCCCTGTTACAGCAAGTGTCCCACCCACTGAAACTGCGCCAAAAACACCTAAAGCACTTCCTAATGAAACCTCTCCGTTAGCATCTTGTATTACTGATTTTGTGCCAGGATATGTGGTAAAAACATCTTTTGTACCTGCCCCCCAATCTACTGCACTGTTAGAATTAGAGGATGTTATAACCGTAGTTCTAGCTAAAGTGGCAGAATTACTAAGAGTTCCTAAACCTATCTCATAATCTGTGTTGTCAGTTATAACGTAGTAACAAGTATTTGCACTACCGACACCATCATTAAATCTACGAAATCCTGTAGTTGCTCCCGCTAAAGTAAAATTTCCAGTTCCTGTTGTAGAGGAAGTTTCTTTTACTCTATCTGCTTGTATTAAAGCCATTTTACTCTCCCATTAAGCAATTCTAATAATCGCTGTACTAGCCGCAGCACCGGGAAATATAATACTAAAAGTTCCGTTTGAAGATGTTTTATCTGATCCAAAATCTAAAACACACACTGCTTTGTTACTTTTAGATGAATTGTAGATAAGAGCTCCTCTTGCTGTGATACTAGAACTAGTAAAATCAGTGTCAGAAAAATCAGCAAATGCAGTCGTGCCACCAGTAGTTGGTGTTTGATTTGTTAAACTATTGCCACCTGAAGAATATCCTGTTCCAGAAGCCTCGTTTGAAGTTGAAAAGGCAGTAGTAGTAGCATCTAAATTAGCAGAACTTGTAAACAGAGCTAATTTAAAAGTATCTTGACCATTTGTAAAATTGTGTGTGCCAGTTAAAAGTTCTTGCTTAAAACTCGTACACATTGCCTGAGTAATTGCCATTATAATCTCCTTAATAAATTTGCAGCGTTTTCTTCACCTCCTCTTATACACAATTGTATGCAAGTATCTCTTTCAGATTTCGCTGCATTTTTTAAAAATTGATAAATTAAATTTTGTAATCTATCTTGAAAAAAATAAACTTGTTCTTTTATTTCAGGAGAAGCTGTTTCTGAAACAGATATAATTTTTGAAACACAGGCTTCAGATAAGTCTTCCATAGACAAACCTCCGTCTACGCTAGTCTTTACCATAGGACTTAAAATATTTCCTGTTTTTACTTCAAACATAAAATGTTCCCCTTAAAACTAAATTTTATAATAATTAAGGACCAGGAGAAACAGATTTTATAGGAATCCTTAAAGCTCCATCTCTATACTCATCTCTTCTACCTCTTCCTTGTTGCTCAACTCCTAATCCTTGAATCGCTTGACTATAACTTTGTTCAAAATATTGAAGCATCTCTAAAGGTCCTTTTGTATAACTATGTGCTTGAATCAAAACTGCATAAAAGAGTGCCTCAGGAGCATTTGTGCTTATCCATGTAGTGGTGTTTGTTGATGACAACTGAAGAGGTCTTCTTATATAACCTAATTGAGTGACATAGCTTTGATCTGGTGTAGGAGCAATGTAAAACGTATCTTCATCAAAAACAGCGTAATATTTAGGAGTTGATGTATTTGAAAAATTAGGCCAATACTCTTTCATAAAAGATTGATCTCTAAATTCTAAAAAAACTTGATCGCCATTACCATCCGTAAACATAATATAACGATGAGTTAAAATATCTGTTGGCATAGATAAAAAGCGATTTCCAGATGTCATATTTGCTGATACTTCTTCTTTAAAAACATCTAAATCTATTTCTCTTAATATTCTGTTTTCCGCAAAGGTTATAAAAGTGTCAATTACCGCGTCCGTAAACACGTTACTATCCACCTCAGTGTAATTTCTTAAATTAGTTAAAAGTTCACTATAATTCATGTTATTGTCACCGTAACTGTTCCTACTGATCCAGAAAGCTCTATAGTTTTTGCATCAGATTTAGGTTGCATACCGTCAGATTCAAAAGTTGTGTCTCCAGTTCCTCCAATAAAAACTTCCAAAGGTTCTTCTCTATCAGGTCTAGGCTCATGTAAGGCAATTGCATCTGAATTAAACCTTAAAGGTTCTAATTGAGGTTCCTTTGGCTCGTAATCCTCAGGACAAACTTTAAACCCTTTCCAATTTTTTTTAAGATCTTGATAAAAAAATCTCTGCCCACAAACGTCACATAGTCCGTATGCATACTTTCCTGAAGCATACCCAGACATTTTATGCTCCTACCTGTGGAACAAAACTTACACTAGCCGTATCTCTGTCCTCAGCAGCAGCTCGAGCAAACTCTTCTTCATAAAGAGTTTTTAGAACGGCTGTTCTATCGGGTGCAAATTTTAAAGATAAATAATAAGCTAATCCTGCCGATAAACATGGAAGAAACCTAAAGTTTACGTCTAATGTGTTTGTATAGTTACCAGGATCTTGTATACGTCTTATTCTGTAGTATTTAAAAATATATGCTTTGTCAGGAGTAGGGTACAAAAAAACTTTAGGAACATTTGTTCTTTCAACATAGTATTGTGCGGGTCTTGCCTCTGTGGACTTGTTTGGAAGATTTAAATACTCTGCCCTACTTATTCTGTCCATTGCGATGTCGTTTGTATCATTTATAACTGCCGTTAAAACATTTACTATGTCAGTTCCTAAATTGTAACTAGTGGTAGAAGCTGTTAAAGATATAGTGGCTTGTTCAATTGTCCAAAGATTTAATCCTCTATTTGCCCAATCAAGAAATAGTAAATTAAGAGATCTTCTAGCAGAGTTTAACTGATAACCAGAAGTCATACGCATACCACAACGCTCGTAAGACTCTTCGATTAAATCGTCTACGTTTAAATCAAAATTAGTTGTATTTGAGGTAGCCATTATGGTTTTCTCTTAATCCTTTTTATACCTTGTACAAGACCACCTTTTTTCTTGAAGCCCATTTTAGCAACAACTTGAGGAGCTACTTTTTTTAACTTAGCCAAACCTTTATTTCCTTTTGGTATTGGCTTTCTGTTTCCTTTTAGTTGTTTTGGCATTTGTTTTCTTGAAATCGCCATTTTCTTCCTCACTGTAAAGATTATTAAATGTTACATCAGGATCCATGTAACTGTCATCCTGTTCTGCACAATGCGTATGTTGACTAGGGCGAAAGTCTGGAGCACCTTCTCCAGTAGCCCATAATGCAGGGGAAGTAACTCTAACCCTGTTGTTCGGTAAAGCGACCATATTGCCTTCCCATTTTCCTTCAGTTAACACAATAACATGACTCTGTTTGTGTTGGGCTGGACAATCTGCGATTTCACTTTCGGTATAGTCGACAGTGAATAAATACCGTCCACTATAGAAATCTCCGTCAATCTTGCATAACCAGGGAGATGGTTTACACCTCTGAAGTTCCAAAACTGTGTGATGGTGTGATGGACAATCCCAAGGTTGAGCAAGGTGTGTTTCCATTCTTTCAGGCCAGTCATCGAATGTGATGTCTCCGCAAAGGGCTGTGATTGGCATACGAGCCCACATTGCTCCTCCGGTAACATTCGGTTCTTCTGTTCCGTCTGTTTCACATCCGGTGAAGATGATCTGAAAACTAAGGCATCTGTCGGGCATTGTTGTGACCGCGACTGCCAATCCGTGCAAAAATTCACCGTGGTATTTTTGATGTCCATGTGTAAATTCTTTTCTAATCCAAACCTTAGTATATGGAATATTGCTCGTAAGATAAGCCATTAACTCATCTTTCTTTTTACTGCACCACCTTTAGCAAAACCCTTTTTCATCATGCCGCCGCCCATCATTTTCTTAACAGCACCACCTTTAGCCATCATCTTTTTAACAGCACCACCTTTGGCCATTTTAGTTTTAACAGCACCACCTTTGGCCATTTTAGCTTTTACAGCACCACCTTTAGCTTTTCCTTTAGCCATTTTAGTTCCCATAGCCATTCTTTTTCTTGGACTTACGTTCATGTTTTTCTCCTTAAAAATTTATGCTTTTACACTGTTAATATACTTCCTGTAAACACTAGCAGCATCTCTTTTGCCCATAACTCTAGCCCTTTGTTCCATTGCAACAGCGGCCTGTATCTTATGCGCCTTTGATTTACCACTATTTCTAATTTTGGTCACACTTTTTACTGCGTCTTCCTTCGTAGCAAACTTTAATCCTCTTATTGTACCTTTTGGATTTTCATCTGTATACAAATCCGAATGTTTCTTAGATTTAGCAGGTTGACCTTCTTTTCTAGGTATTCTAGGATTTCTTTTTCTTACGGACATTACGTTTTTTTCCTAAAATAGTTTTTACATTAGTGGGTTTGCTACCTGTATTACCAGCGGCTCTCTTTCTTTGCACTGCCGACTTTCTTTGTGCCGCGGTCATTGATTTTGCTTTTGCTCTTGGAACACATTTCGGATAACCACGTTTGCTCTTCTTGGCAGACTTGCGTCCACAAGCTTGATATTTCCCTTTTTTTTTAGGAGCTCCGATATCTACCCAATCTCCTTTAGGTCCTTTACCAAACCATTCTTTAAGAGACATTATGCGTAACCCCCTCCTCTTTTCTTGTACGTACGTACTAAATATGCATTAGCATAAGCTGACGGATATTTATCAAATTTACGCTTTGTCTCCGCTTTTACTCGAGCATACAAAGCAGGATTCGTAGGTTTAGAACCTGATTTTTTTGCAGTTTTTTTCTTACCTCTTTTTTGTCTTACACTTGTAGTAGCCATTATGATACCGCTCCTCCTCCTCTAGTGGCAGCACCCATACCTCGTCTGCCTTTGTTTCTGGGTTTTTTACAAACTAACCCACCGTCTTTTAAACCAATATCAGTTATATCATCAATTCCAAGGGGATGATCAAACTCATCTATTTCAGGAATATCATATTTTTCTCCTTTATTTCTAGCTGCAGTTTTTCTCGCTCTATCAATACCAGCTTTTTTCGCTGCTTCTCTCTGAGCATCAGTTACATTAGGATTTTTTCCCTTTGCATACTTTCCCTTTGCATATTTATTAGGATCAATCGGTATACCTGTTTTTAAATATCTTTTTCTTTCCTTCTCAGCAATTTTAATTATTTGAGCCTCAGTTTTACCCGCAGCTTCAAGAGCCTTAACATTTTTACCGCGTAAAATTTTATAGGCAAATGACATTCCTTTACCAACTGCCTGAGGAGCTCCCATTACGCTACCGCTCCTCCACCTCGAGTCGCTGCTCCCATACCTCGTCTACCCTTCTTTTTCTTTTTAGGTTTCTTTACTACGACTTCTCCGCCTTTTTTAAATTCTCTATTCTCTCTAGGGCTAGTTTGACCACCTTTAGATATAGCTTTTGCTTTTTTATCTAACCTTTCACGCTCTTTCATTACTTCAACATCAGTTTTACCTTCTTGTGCTTGTGTAAGTGTTGAACCTTTTCTCTCTACAGCAACTTGCGCTGCTGCTCTTTTTGCTATTTGTAAATCAGAGAGTCCTTCATTTTTTAAGTATTTTACTTGATCATCCCCCAAAACTTCTTTTGCAAACTCCATAGTTTCTTGTGGATCATCTTCAAATCTCTTTTGAACAGACCTTTTTTTCGGTTTACTGCTCATTAAAGCACGTTTAATAATACCTCTAGCCATTTTACTTCCCCCAAAAAAGCTGTTGAATCATAATTAAAAAAGCAGTCACAGCACTTCCTGCACCTGCCGCCCACATAAGTGTTTTCCAACCACCTCTAGCTTCTGATAATACTTTATCTATGTTAGCTAAAGATTTTTTTATCTCCTCAATATCTTTTTTCATGTCTTCTACATCGGCATGAAGATGTTTTATTTCATTCGCTTGAACAGCAACTTTACTGTTTATATCTTTGCTAAAAATGCGTTGGATATCTTCTTTTTCCATCAACACTTCCACCTTCTTCTAGCTTGCCGTAAGCGACTATTTGGATTTTTTGCTGCTTTTGGAAATTTTTTCATTTGCCCAGCCGATCTTGCACAAAAAGACTTGCGTCTCTTCGCATCTTTAGAGCCAGGTTTGACTTTTCCAGTTACAGCAGTTTTGAGTTTAGAACCAGGATTGGCTCTGCGATATGCAGCTACTCCCTTCTTAGTCATTCCCGCCCCACTTTTCGTAGGGCGAAAATTACCGGATTTCACGGAAGTTTTAATTCCCATGCCTTTCCGTTTTTTCTCAGCCACTTTAAGCCTCGTAAAAAATAGTCAGACTTGGAATATTTCCCGCAGTGGTTGCTGTTACTAAAACACCATCTGAAAATAATATTCCTTGATTTGGGATGTTAATAGTTTCAGAAGCAGTAGCCCCATCAGAAGATGAAATCGTCAAAAGGTTTGCGCCTCCAGCAGATCCATTTCTAAAAGTCATAGCAGCACTGGCTTTACTTGTAAAATATAAACCAGTTAACCTAACTCTCCCTGATATAGAAGCTGATCCGCTAGTCGTAGTAACCGCTTTCGCGTCAGAAAGATAACCCATGACCTACTCCTTATGAGTCAGTTACATTTAAATTAGCATCTTGTAAATATTTAACAGTTACATCTGCAATTCCAAGTGTTCCTGCCACAGTGGCTATAGGTGTATATGTAGCTATTACATCTCTATCAACTGTTCCAATATTTATAGAAGCTGTGGCCATTCCAGTACTCTGAGTTAAACCAATAGCTTTAGCATTTGTGGCTCCCATTAAAGCAGTTGTTGCCCCAGAAAAACCAATTGATACCGTAGCGGCTGAGGCATTATCAGAAGCCTCAACAATATTTAAAGTAACCTCAGTTATTTTAGAGTTTGCTGGTATTGTTCCCACAGTAGTTGTGGCAGATGCTCCCGCAATATCAATCACAGCGGCTTGAGCCATAATCACAAAACCAGTATTTGATTTATTTGTACCAGGAG
>CEOA01066313.1_pt1 | contig 13404 bp, 19 predicted proteins | sample 530251 | NCBI WGS metagenome assembly CEOA01 (sample SAMEA2619838, study PRJEB7988) | marine metagenome | biome: marine biome (ENVO:00000447); feature: surface water layer (ENVO:00002042); material: "saline water (ENVO:00002010), including plankton (ENVO:xxxxxxxx)" | depth 5 m
GCTATAATTATCGTAAATATTAAAGGAACTCATATAATATATTTATATCTATGAAGCTGAATTATAAAGATTTTAACAAGATGAATAGAAGAGAACTGTGTAAAATACCCGGAGTAGGTAGAACCACAGCTGCAAGAATAATGGGATTCAGACCTTTTAGAAATAATGATGATCTTTTTAAGGTAAAAGGTCTTGGAATAAAGACTTTAAAAAATTTAGGAATACAGAAAACTAAAAAGAAAAAAAAGAAATGGTATACAATTGATGGTATTGATTATCCTGATAATTGCTTATCTAAAGACAAGCGTTACGGAACTATTGACTTCTTTTGGCGTATAGATAAAGATAATAGAGAGAGTATTAGTGAACCTACATCATGGATATTACAAATGCGTAGATTGAGTGAACGAATTAGAGCTGAAGGTCCTGATGGACCAAGAAGTAGGTATGTAGATAACTCGTATATGTGGGAAGAAGGTTTTAAGTTTCCATGGGAAGATTGATTATTGCATAAAATATAATAACATATATTATGTGCGCTATTTTTGGTTCTTTTAATACTTCTATGTTTGAAGTCTTGTACGAAGCAAATAAACAAAGAGGTAATTTTGCTAGTAGTATAATTAGTCTGTCTGAAGACGATCAATTTATTAAAAAGAAAAAAGGTGATATAGATTTCGATAAGTATACACATCAACCTAAAACTAATTATTACTTAGGTCACGTACAAGCTCCTACCTCATCAATGAGAGAATATAGTTACGATACATCACATCCATTTGAATCATTATCGTGGCTTGTATCACATAATGGAGTTTTAACTAATCATAAAAAGTTAAATAATATGTACGGTCTTAAAACAAAAGTAGATACTGAGACTATAGTGAATATGTTAGAGTATTTTACTCACATTGAACATAAGAAAGGTAAAGTTTTAGTCAACCCTAAAAAGATAATTAAAAGAACATTAGAGCAGTTATCCGGTACATATGCGTTAAGTATAGTTTTTTGTGATACGAATGAAGTATTTTTAGCTCGTTCTGGATCTTTATTGCATTACAATAATAATGGAGATTACTCTACATTATCAGGTGAAGGTCTTAAACAATTACAAGAAGGTGTATTAGTAAAACTTAATAATAAAACTCGAAGATGGAATAAAGTTTGCGAGTTTCAACACGATTCACCTTTTTCATTTATATGATGCAAAATATGATATTTTCAGCTACTGCTGGTAAAGACATAGATACATTACTTTGGAAAACTTCTGAAAACTCTCAAGTAGTATTTAAGCAAAATAATACCGACTCTTTACATAAGGTATATAATAAAGCTATTGATTTTGCTATTCAAGAAAATGTTCAAAATTTAATATTAGTACATGATGATTTAATTTTAGAAAATTTTTCTGATGAAAGACTAGAAAAATTATTTAAAAAATATGACTTAATAGGTTGTGCTGGTTGTTCTCAAGTTAACTTATCACCACCGGCACTTTGGCATATTATGGGTGGTGGATTTGGATCTAAAAATTTACATGGAGCAGTAGCTCATGGGGATGAAAAAGAAAAACATATGACCCCATTTGGTTCTTACCCACATAGAACTATTATTATTGATGGGGTTTTTATGGCTATAAAAAGAAAAGTATTTACAAAAATTAAATTTGATGAATCATGCCCTTCAAAATGGCATTTTTACGATTTAGATTACTCTATGCAATGTCATAAAGCTGGATTTAAAGTAGGTGTTGGTGATATTTTAGTGACACATAACTCTCCCGGTCTTACTTCTTTTACAGAAGAGTTTAATAAAGGTCAAGAGTGGTTTTTGAATAAGTGGAAAACTAAGTAAAAGAATATATTATATTATTGTGAGTAAATTAGACTTAGATTATTTTGAAAATGTCTTAATCTATAAGTCTCTTACTGACGGGACTTATCTTGCTTCTGTAGCTGATTTTGTAAAGCCTGAATTTTTTAAGAATAAATCTATAGCTAGTATATTTGCTATTATTAAAGAGTTTTCTGAAAAACGTAACAAGCTCCCTACTACTACTGAGATTAAGTCGCATTTAGTATCTGATGAACAAAAAGAATCCTTTAAAGAGTTAGTAGTATCGTTTAATGATATTGATAAAGATTTAGATAAGGACGAATTGTATGATAATACTGAACAGTTTCTTAAAGAAAAAGCTGTTTATCATACTATGCTTAATGTAGCTGAAGATGTATCAAGCGGCAAAGTTGATACATCTGTTGTATTAGATAAATTTGAAAAATCTTGTAATATTAATTTAGTAACTGATTTAGGTTTAGATCTTTATAGTGATATTGACTTACTTATTGATGATATTAACTCTGTTGAACGACATGTTCCTAGTACTTGGGACTGGTTAGATGAAACTCTAGGTGGTGGCTTCCTCGAAGCTGGTAAATCTTTATACGTATTTGCCGGTGAAACTAATATTGGTAAGTCTATCTTTTTAGGTAATGTAGCTACTAATATAGCTCAGCAAGGTAAAAATGTATTACTTGTAACTTTAGAGATGTCAGAGCTGTTATATGCTCGTAGAATATGTACTAACGTAACTAAAATTCCTATGAAGGAATTAGCTGGTAATGCACCTTCTATTAGACAAGCCGTTAAAAGTGAAGAAGGTAAAATCTTTATTAAAGAGTTTCCTCCTTCTACTATTACCCCTAGTCAACTAAAAGGGTTTGTAAAGAAGTTTCAAGATAAAGGAATTAAATTAGATGCAATAGTTTTAGATTATCTTAACTTAATGCATTCTACTATGGGTAATAATTCTTATGAACGTATTAAGCATGTTACCGAGCAAGTGCGTGCTATGAGTTATATATTTGAATGCCCTATTATATCTGCTACTCAGTTAAATAGATCAGGATTTGATACTGATAATCCGGATCTTGCTACTATATCTGAATCTATTGGATTAGCTGCTACTGCTGATGTTATTGTATCTATATATCAAAATGAAGAAGATAGAGAACTTGGTATAATAAGACTTGGTATGATGAAAAACCGGTATGGTCCCCGAGGAAATACTCAAGCTATGCGTATAGACTATAGTACTCTATCTATTGAAGAAGCAGATGATGTGGAGTTTGAAGATGATGGCAATGAGACTCTTAGCGCGTTAGTAGGACTTGCAACATAAGGAACTTTTTATAAATATATTAAGTGAATATCCAAATATGGACTGATACCGATCTTCATGGAGCCGGTGGTGCTCTAATGATAAAGTGGTTATATAAAAACTCTAAAGCATTTAATATAAATGACGTTACTGAGTCTACTTTTACAGGACGATTCAAAGGAGCTACAACATCTCTTGATCATTATGATAGAGTTTTTATTATTGACTTAGATCTTAATACAGAACAAATAGAGTTGGCTGATAGAGAAAATGTTGTAGTAATTGATACGCATGCAAATCATTACAAAAACAGACATTTATATAAAAAAGCTAAAGTTATAATTGATGATAGTTTCTTTTCTTGTATTAAGTTAATTCATAGCAAATTTAAAACACATTTAAAGTTAACTAAAGAGCAGTTGAACCTAATTAATATAGTAAGTCAATATGATTGGTATAAATCAAACAATGAATCTTTAAAATTAAATGCAATTTACTACAACCTGAATGCTCCTAAAACAGAAAATTTTATTAGTAATTTTTATAATGGTTTAACAGAGTTTACTATAGAGCAAAAAAACTCTATAAAACTTTTTTTCAAAAAATTTAAAGAGCAAATTAATACTAACGGAGTTTTTAAAGGTAAAATTAAAGATTATAATGTTATAGCTTCGTTTGGTAATTATGCAGTAGGAGAATTAGCTCATTTTTTACTTAGCAAGTATAATGCTGATATTAGTGTTATAGTAAATACAACAGCTAAAACTGTATCCTTTAGAAGAAAAAAGGATTGTAGTGTAGATGTAAGTTTAATAGCTAAAAAATTATGTGATGGAGGGGGACATACAGCTTCTGCGGGAGGTAAGCTAACTAACAGATTTGCAACTCTAACTAAACAATTTACACCATGCTAAATAAAAATTTAAATCAAGCTCCATCAAGTACTTTAATAAAAGATGAAACTGAACATCTATTATTATGTTTTTGTACTTTTTGCTCTCAATTAAAAGGTAAAAAATTATCTCTACAAAATATTTTTATATTAGTATTACAAGAAGAAAAAATAAGGAACGTACTTAAGGAGCTTTTAACCATTGAAACTAATTTTGATGTAGTTAAACTATTTATAGACTTCGAGCCATCTATTACTAAATCAAAATATATTACGAAGTTCCTTAATTCTCATTCAGATATAAATTTATGATTACAGAAAAAGAGAAGTCAATATATAATAGCTATCTATATGCTTCTCGTAAGGCTAAAAATAAACCAGTTAGACTAAGGCAAAATTTTGATGGTTTAGAAAGCAAAGATGAAGTTGCGTTAAAAAAACTAAACTTACTTTTATCAAAATATAATCATATAAACTATAGTGATTTTTTTATAGCACCTTATAAAGTATATGGTTCAGATAATTATTTTGATTTATCATTTTTTAATACTAGAAGAGCAATAAAATGTTATTCTATTTTTTGTAAAGATAGAGAAACAGAGAACCCAGATAGCGAAGAAAGTATCAATACATTAAAAAAATGTTTAAAGTTTATATTTGATTATTGTAATAAAGAAAAAATAACTTTAGCAAAATATAAACAATATACAGGTGTAGATACTCCTAACTCTATACCCATTATATTTACACATTTAAAAAATCATAAGATAAATTTTTATCTGCTTCATTCATTAAAAGTTGATCATGTAATTAAGGAACAAACTGGAACATTAACATGGATAATTTCCGATTTTTATGACCTATATGCACAAACTAGAGCTAAGTTCCTTAGTTCTAAAAAGTTAAAACATAAAGCTACAAAAGGTCTCAAAATAATAGAACAAAATCTATTGAAGTTTAGTTCTTAGTAATTATAATTAGCGTATGAGTACTTTTAATAGTTCAATGTTTCAATCAATAAAAGATGCACTAGCTACTTCTGATAGTAAGGGGTCAGCTAAGTTTAACGAGATTATGCCGACTAAGTCGGGTAATACATACACGGTAAGACTCTTACCTTTTGCTAAAGATCCTAGTAAGACTTTCTTTCATTACTATAATCATGGATGGACTTCTTATGCTACTGGTCAATATGTTCAATCGCTTAGTCCTCAAACTTTTGGTGAGCGTGATCCTATTGCTGAAGAACGTTTTAAAGTTCTTAGAACTGGTAGTGAAGAAGAAAAAGAAAGAATGAGTGTTGTTCGCCGCTTAGAAAAGTGGTTAGTAAATATATACGTTATTGATGATCCTACTAATCCAGATAATAATGGTACTGTAAAGATTCTTCGATATGGTAAGCAGCTTCATAAAATTATTACTGAAGCTATTGAAGGTGAAGATGCAGAAGAGTTTGGTCCTCGTATTTTTGATCTAGGACCTGAAGGTGTAAACTTTAAAATTAAAGTGGAGCAACAAGGAGATTATCCTACTTATGTATCTTCTAGATTTACTCCTGCTGGTAAAATTGATCTTTCTGAAGATGAGCAAAAAGGTATCTATGATGGAGCTCATGACTTAACTGAAGTGTTTACTATTAAGTCATACGATGAGCTTAAAGATATGCTTAATGAGCATTACTATTGTAGAACTGAGGAGCCGGCTCCTACTACATCAGCTCCTGTACCAAGTGAGACTCCTGTAGAACCTGAGCCAGCTGTAGTATCAAATGATACAGTTGAAGAAGATATTGATGAATTATTGAAAGATCTTTAAAAATGACACCTGAAGAAAAAGCAGCTGTTATGCAACTTATGGGTCAAACATACGGGCAGATGCATAAGCAAGATCAAATGATAGTAGGTGAGTCTAATAATCTAACTCATCAATCAAATAATATGAGACAAGTTTTTGAACAAACTGCACAATTACCTACTACACAAAATAATCAACAACCACCACAAGTAGTCCCTAATCCTCCTGCACTTGAAGTACAGCAATCAGCTGAACCAGTAGCTACTGTTACACCAGAGCAAGCAGCTCAAGAAATTGCAGCACAACGTACTATTAGGACAGAACAACCTTCAGCTGTTAATGAAGTTGACCCTAATCAAATGGAATTTAATTTAACTGAACCTTCAAAAATAGATGAGCTTTTAGATCTAGTTAAAAAACAAAATTTGATTTTAGAAAAAATTAGCTTATTATTAGATAATGGTAAGAGCGCTAAGAATAAAAAGTAAGAGTGAATATCTAAAGTATTTAGATACGATATCAAAAATTAATGATACTGGAGTAATCTTTGAAATAAAAGATGATAAGTTAGTTAGTTTAGTATCTAGCTTAGATAGTACTTTAATATTACATAGTGAATATAAATCTAATTTTAACTTTAATACAACTCTTAATATACCTGATGTTAAAAAATTAAGACATGTTCTTGATACTATTGAAGAAGAATCTTTAGATATTGAACTTAATTCTAATAATTTACAATATAAAGGTAATGGCGTAAAATTTAAATATCATTTATATGAAGAAGGTTTTATAACTAAGCCTAATATTAATATAGATAAAATTAATAGTTTCAAATTCGATACTAATTTTAATTTAAATAAAGCTACTATTCAAAGACTCTTTAAAGGTAGTACGTTTGCTAGTGAAACTAATAAGATATATTTTTATACTGAAGAAGGTAGTTTAATGGCGGAACTTACTGATAGAGCTCGTCATAATACTGATAATTTTACCTTAAGTCTTGGTAAAGTAAATTTTAGCTTAGAACCTATCGCAATTAACTTAGACAATATTAGATTACTATCTTTGCTAAATGATAATATTAGAGTAAAAATTAATACTGAATATGGTGTAGTAGTATTTGATATTGAAGAAAACGATATTAAATTAAGATACATAATTTCAGCTTTAACACAGTAATGATTAATCAAAAAAAGAATAAATTAAAAACTCCCGGTTATTTTATTAAAAGACTTAAAGATAATGATTTTGTTACTTTAAGAATTTTTGATAAGTATAGTGAAAGCGACCCTCGTAAATGGACAGTGTTAATCGACCCTTCTGGAGCATCTGTATATGTAACTTGTTTTGAAAACACCCCATTCAAAGGTGAGTATTTATTTCAATTTAACGACGGTAATCAAATGTTCAAAAATAGTTTTAGCTTAAAAACTGACTCTATTGAAGTAGTAGTACAAAAATTACTTAAGAGTGGTGTTAGACAAAAGAATGAAAATAATTTTTTGAATAAATAAACATATGGAAGATCAAGATCATAGCTCTCATGAAGATGAAGAATTAAGAGAGATGGTCGAACGCGCTCTTAAAGATAACCTTAAAGAGAAAAAAAAATTTAAAAAACGTCAAGACTTAGCAAATAGACTCGCAAGTATATTAAGTGAATATTTAGATAGTTATATTTTATTAGGTTATGATTTTACCGGTAAACATATAGATATTAAAGCTGCAGCTACACCGCAACAAAAAGAAGCTCTAAATTCCTTTTTAATGAAATATTTCGCTTCTGAAATACAAACTATTAAAGGATTAAATCCTCCTGGTCCAGATGAAATACTCTAAGCAACAAATATATGCTGTACAAACTGGTGACTATGTTGGTCAAATGTTTGCTGTTGTTGATATACAAAACGATTTTATAGGTTGTCTTTCTATACCTAAAATGGATAATGTAATAGTACCATTAGAAGCATTTGATTCCGGAAGGAACAATGATATAATTAAATTAGTAGAAGAACTTCCTAATGATGTATATGAGGTAGTAGAGTCTCAATATAATAAAAATGAAAACTCTGATAATAGACGGCAACAATTTAATACACCGAACATATTATACAGCAAAGAATCAGTCTAAAAAAACCGAAACTCATTCTCAAGAAAAGGTTAATAACTTTCATATTTACTTTACGCTTAATGCGGTAAGCTCCTACGTGAAGCTATTTGTTCCGGATAATACTATTTTTGTATGGGATGAAAAGCCTATCTATAAAAAGAATATTCGTAAGGATGTTTTAGAAAGCTATAAAGGTAATAGGTCTAAAGATACCTCACCTCATCAAAATAATGAAGTTATTAAATCTATTCTTAGATCAATGGGTATTAATTCTATTTTTCCTTGTCAACTTGAAGCAGATGATGTAGTAGCATATATTTGTAGAGAAAAACAAGGTGAAAAGATTATAGTATCAGTAGATAGGGACTTTTTACAATTAGTTAGTGAAGAATGTACTTTATATGACCCTATAAGAAAAAAGTATTTTGACATAAATTGTTTTGAAAAGGAAACTGGTTATAAGGATGTTGATGAGTGGTATATAGCTAAGTGTTTAACAGGTGATAAATCTGATAACGTACCAGGCATACCAAGATTTGGTCAAGCTTCAGTAAAAAAATACCTAAACGATCCAGGATTTATTTTAAATGAATCTCAGCAAAAAATATTTAAACGAAACGCAGATATATTTTGTTTAGATAAATACGAAACTATTCCGGAAGAAAAGGAGTACTATAGAGAGCAACTTGAAGTAAAAATAAAGTCTTGTTATAAGACCTTTTTAAAGTTTTGCAAAGAACATTCTTTTGAAAGAATATTATCTAAAAAAGAAAACTGGTATAATTTATTTTTTATGGAAAGTCTTTATAATAAATTAAATGATATCACTTCCTGAAGATTTTGTTATACTTAAATTCTTTGAACTGGGATATTACCCTAAGTATAATAAATTTAATAATGTATATCAGTGTAGTTGCCCTATATGTAGAGAGGGAAAATCATTAGGAAAGAAAAGAAGATGTTATTATATTCCTAAAAATGAAAATATATTTTGTCATAACTGTGGCTGGTCAGGTAAACCTTTACGATGGATAAAAGAAGTATCTAAAAGCTCTGATACTGATATAATTAACGAACTTAAAGAATATGTTCCTGATACAAAAGATATACTTGAAAGTAAAGAGGGATTACAAAAGCCTATTCAGGTCGAAACCTTACCTAAAGATAGTATTAATTTGTCTGATGAGTTTCAACTTGACTATTATAATAGCAATAATGTTGTTACAGCTGTTAGATATCTTATTAAAGAACGTAGATTAGATACTGCTGTAAATCGACCTACTAATTTATATGTTTCATTAGTTGATAAAGTTCATAAAAATCGATTAGTTATACCCTTTATTAATGAAGTTGGAGAAATAGAGTTTTATCAAACTCGTACAGTTTTAAATAAAGATAATAAAACTAAACCTAAGTATTTAGGTAAAGTACAAGCAGAAAAAACTTTGTTTAATATTGATAAGGTATCTAATGATCATGATAAAGTTTATATTTTTGAAGGGCCTTTAAATGCTTTCTTTACTAAAAATTCTATAGCAGTAGCAGGTATTACTGAACGCGGTAGATCTTTTACTCAAAGACAAGAGCAGCAGCTAAACTCTTTGAAATGGTATGATAAGGTGTGGATACTTGATTCTCAGTGGGTTGATCAAGCTTCATTAGTAAAATCTGAGGCTTTACTTAAACAAAAAGAGAAAGTATTTATATGGCCTGAAAAGTTTGGAAAGAGATTTAAAGACTTTAATGATATTGCTATGGCAACTCAAATAGATGAAATAAGATGGCAGTTTATAGAAAAAAATACCTTCGAAGGACTCGAAGGTATTGTTAAGTTATCAGAAATTAAAAAGTATAGAAATCTAATTAAACATACTTAAACTGAGAATTACCTGTCTGTGCTAAATATCCTTTAAATGATTCAGTAACGCCTGCAAGTTCAGTAGCTACCCGAGCTAATTTTCTTTGCTCAGAAGCTTTCATTCTATCAAAAATAGTATCTGGTTCTGCATTAGCTAATTGCTGTTGTATTGAACCAGCTTCTTCTCCATTAAGATAGTCTAAAAATTCTTCCATCTTACCAATCCAACCTCTAAGCTCTTCTTTCATAGCTTCATTACGTTCATTAACTGCTTGAGCAGCTTTTACACTAGGATCTTCATCTACTACTGTATCATCAACCTGTGTATCTACATCAAAATCACCAGGATCGGTATTATCATCTAATTCAGCTTCAAATGCTTCTCTTTCGTCATTTTGCTCATGTAGATTTCTAAAAAAACGTCTCTCAAATTTAGTCATAAAAATATTTATTCTCTAGCATAAATAATTACATGAATGGAGCGGAATTTCCTTATAGTGTTAATAAAGATGACACGCCTGTTAATTATAAAATGTCGACTAGTGGACAAGAAATGAAATATAAAGAAGATGAAAAACATCAAAAAGCACCACCTATACTACCTTATGATTTTAATGTAATGAATGAAATGCTTGGTAATGTATTTGTATCTTTAGCTGAATTAAGAAATATGTTATCTCGTATAAAAAATCAACCTATAGAAGGTCCAACTGAGTTACCACATAAAGGTATAAATAAAGGAGCAATAGACAATATTAACAATAAAATTGATAAGATAAACGAATTAGTACTTGATATTCCAGAAGATCTAGCTAAAATAGCTATATGACTCTTTTGAGGTCTATTATAATTACTTTATTAGTATCCCTAGGTTTTAGTTTTGGTTTAAAAAATTTAATAGGTTTTTGGGAAACGTTTGCACTTACATTTGTTATTCAGTTTGTAGTAGCTTTTGTCTATAGATCTTCTAAAATTAACCAAGTACAAACCCTTACTAATGATTTTGAGCAAGAACTAGATCAGCTTTTAAGTTTAAGCGAAGCAAAAATACCCTGCCCCTGTGGTAACTATATTCATACTACAAACCTATTTTATAACTTAGAAGAAACATATATATGTGAACAATGCAATAATGAATTTAGAATAGAATTTTCCGTTACACCAACTTTACTCACACAGCCTTTATATACTGAACAAAATGTTGAGCTTAAAAAAGAGGATAAACAAGAAGATATAAAAATTACTTCTGAATATAAGCCGGGAACGGAACTATAATATAATTATATATGAATAAAAAATATACTTTTAATTTAAAAGATGGTACTACTAAGACTATGGAGTTCGATGAATTAGTTAGATGGTGCTGTTTAATTGAAGCTTTACAAGTAGTTGATAGTAAAGAGGATGTTAATACAACTAATGATAAATGGATAAAACCTCTTGCGTTTCAAAAGTATATTGACGAAAGATTTCACTCTATGAAGCATGATCTTAAAGTAGAGTCTTCTCTAGGTAATATTTAAAATCCTAAAGTATCACAATCTTCTTCGTCATCACATAACTGTTGTTTTAAAGCTGTATCCTCTGGCGTTGGTCTATCGATAGTGGTAGAAGTTTCTTCTTCCTCAAAAGAGTATGGAGTAGGAGTTTTTTTAGTTATATTAGTATTAAAATTAATATTACTTAGAAACGGTTGGGTTAATGGTAGAACAGGAGCTGGATAAAGTAATACAGGAGCTTCAATAACTGGTGGTTGTACTTCTGGCTCAGGTGCATCTTCAACAGGAACGATAGGATCTTCACCTACTGGAACACCTACTCTAGGTATAGGAGGCTTACCACAGTCTGCAGGAATAAATGGAGGTATTTCTGGTGGTGGTGTAAAAATAATAGGCGGTGGAAAGGTAATCGGTGGGTCAACTATAACAGGTGGTGGAATAATTTCTACAGGCGGAGTAATTGGTCCAGGTATACATATACGCCTAGGTACACATGTTACAGTTTCTGTAGGAGGACAGCAACCACCAGTTGGCGTTGGTATACAAGTTGTAGGCTCAGGTATAGTAGTAATATCTGGTATATCAGTTGTTGGTCCCGGTAAGCTAATTTCAGTATCTGTAATTATATCAAACGGACCAGGTAGACAAACTATAGGTCTATCAGTGTCACATATATCAGTAGTTAAAGGAGGTAGACAAGTTGTTGGCCCGGGAGCACATACATCAATACATGTACCTTGATCAACTATTATAGGGGGGTTACAAGTAGTAGTAGTCTCCGTCTCTATATCTGTTCCAAAGAGATTATCGATAGTATCAACAACAACTGTTGGTGTTTCGCAAATATCTATAGTATTACATAAAGTTGGTCCGGTAACACAAGTACCTGGTATACATATAGTATCACAAGTTTTGACTTCACATGTATCAACTGTAATAGTTCTATCTACTTCACAAGTTGAACCAGTTGAGCATGTTGTATCATTATTAAATGTAATTGTAGTATCTACCTGGCATGTAGTTTCAGGATTTCTTACTGGTGTTGTAGTTGTACATAAAGAACCACAATTTTTTATATTCACACAATTAACGAGTAAATTTGTGCAAGTTGTTGTTGGTAATTCAGGTGTTTCTTCAGTATTAGTTGAACAAAAACCTAATGTTGGATCAACATCTACGGTTACTATATTGAGATCATCTTTATTTACAGTTTCAACTGTCTCAACAGTAGTAAACGTTACAGTATTATTAATTTTATCCTCCTCAATTAGTACTGTTGATGTATCTTCTTCAGGTGGAGTAACATTTTGGTTATCAACTATTACTTCTTGTATTGTTTGACACGTACCGGTATCATTTATTACAGCAGTATTAAAAGAAGTATCTATTATTTCTATAATTTCTTTTTGCTCAAGAACTAAAACTTCAAATTCTTTCCTTCCAGTAGTACCAGCTACTCCACTAGGTAAAACTACTCTGCTACTTTGAGAAAAAAAAACCCTGCTATCTGGATCTCCGTTTACTATGTTATTTTCTAAAGTATTAGCTATAACATCATCTACTTTTGAAGCTGCTGGCTTATAAACTTGATCATATATATTAGGTATACCTCTAGCATAATCTAACATAGCTAATCTATTTTCTCTTGTACCACCAGCGTAGAGTAATTTTGATTCCTGAGTTGGGTAATTAGCATAAACTAATATTGCCTTCTCATCATTACTTTCATAAAAATCACCATTGATCGTATTCAAGACTACAACTATGCCATTACTCTGTTCTATTGATATTGCAGGATTGGCTACTTCGGGTGAATCAGGCTGGGTTAATATATTTGAATTTATTCTACCATTCCAAGCTTGATAAGTTTGAATACCATATTGTAAGTAATTTATAATATTATTTTTAACATTAAATGAATCAACATGAGCTGAAATAGATATACCTTTGTTTACGTTAGATATTGTATTATTTTCTATTAGAAAGTTAGAAGAGTTTTGAGCCATTTCAATACCACCACCTTTACCACTACCTTCTATAGTATTATCTTTAATTGTAACTTCATTAGCACCTTGTACTATAGTAATA
>CEOA01011900.1_pt1 | contig 13300 bp, 10 predicted proteins | sample 530251 | NCBI WGS metagenome assembly CEOA01 (sample SAMEA2619838, study PRJEB7988) | marine metagenome | biome: marine biome (ENVO:00000447); feature: surface water layer (ENVO:00002042); material: "saline water (ENVO:00002010), including plankton (ENVO:xxxxxxxx)" | depth 5 m
GACAAGGTAATTATGAACAGAGCTTGCATTAATGTTATTAGTTAACGCAGAGAGAGTTGCAATATTTGCTTCTAGCGCGCCTGGTTCAGTTTTGCTGGCTGGGACTAATAGTGGTAGTAACGTGCCTGATAAGTAAGAATTAAAAGCACCACTTGTTTCGTAGTTCTTTAAAGTTGTCCCAAGGGGGTTTAATATCTTACTTTCTAGAGTATATGGATTTATATTTGTAAGGTTATTTTGCTTTACAAAATATTGAGATATACCATTAATGTTCCCTAAAGAACTTGTTTGAGTGTTGGCAACTCCAGATAAAGAAATAATATCAGAAATATTATTAGCGATTTGCACATGCTTATTAACTATATCCGAGATAGGATTTAGCTCTGTACCACTTAGCTCTAGGTCTTTCTGTCGATATATCTCAGGACTAATAAGCTCAACTAATTCTACAAAATTTGTTTTGTAGAAATTTCTAGAATCAGGAGTGTGCTTATTAAAACCCATTAGTCAAGTAAAATTATATTAATGCTAAGGTTATTTAGTTGTGCAATCTCATTGAAATCAATTGGCACATTTTGATCTAAATTATCTATTGTAGAAAATCTTACTTCGTCCACTTCAAAAATTTGTCTATTCAATTCAGCGATATTAAGATCTTCCCCGAAACTCCTGTTATCAGCACTCATGTAAGTTAGAATTTTATCTCTAACTTTACTTTTGATAACATTTTGATTCTCTTCCTCTTCTTTATCCACCCTAATTGAAACTGCTAGGTCTAATGTTCTAATGAGACCGTCCACGATAGCTATGTCATCAGTAGCCATTTTCTTTTTATTTATGGCATTTAGTAACTGTGTTTTAAAGTTTGTAGTGGCTCTTTGAAGCTGTAAGTCTGACGCCTTTTCAAGAACATAAATATCAACAATATTTGCTGAGGCATAAGCTTTTCGTGTTGCAGCGGCGGCTTTTCCTACTGTTCCAAAATCACTGATAAATGTATTAGCAAATACTGCGTAGTCCTCCAGAGTTACTAACCTATCCTGTCTTCTGAAAGTTAGAGGTGCATATTTTTTGGCGTGTTCAATGGTCTCAGCGTTTGCGCCGCCAGTAGCTTTACTGATATTTGTTATAGTTCCTGGGGCTCGGGCTGTATTGATAGAAGCATTAATAGTATCCTTTTCCAGGTTACCTCTTGTCCCTCCCCCAACGCGATACTCAACTCTGAACGATGCGGTATCCTCGGGGGAAGCACCTACTGATCCATCTCCGAAGACCACAGTGGCATTGTAGTCTTCATCATAGACTACCTCAAAAATCTTATCAGAGGACCCTGATGCATAGTATACATTAGGGACCTCAGTATAAGCTCCTTGGGTAGCTGCGTTTGGGCTTGTAATAAAAACAGCGATGCTACCCTCCACTACAGGGCCTTGAGATAGCTTTACTGTTTTTACCCCCTCAGTGGCTGCAAACTCCCCCTGTTCATCAACTAAAGCACCTTCTTGAATAACAAAGTTAGTGTATACTTTTCCAGCAGGATCATCAGATTCAGTATTACTGAATAAGATATTTCCAGTATCATTTGCAGTATCAACTAAACCGTTTACAACTTTATACAAAGTGAAAGAAAGATTACCACCGTCTTCAGGAGAGGTCACAGTGATTACCCTATCTTGTGGAGTTATTTGATTAGTTGCAAAGGAGTTATCAAATACTAACTTCACATCCGCTGCTGAAGATAATGGACCCCTCATTCTTACGCCGATTAATTCAAGTAATTTTTTAACGCTAGATCTTTGCTTGGCTGTAGCTAAGAAGTTTTCGTTAGCCAACATGTCTGCTTTCATTGACATGACCGCTCCCATATATGCGGTTAGTTCTAAAAACATTAATCCTAAATCAGATTCTACGAAATACTTATAATCGTCAGGATAAACCGCCTTAGCGTAATCAATAAGAGAGTTTCTAAGAGAAACAAAATCTGTTGCGGCAAAATTAATTAGTGATGGTCTTTTAGAAACTGGTATGTTAGACAGCTTCATAAAATCTGAAGATATTGTTCCTGAAAAATTCATGCTATTGTTACTTCTACATCAAATATTTCTAAGTCAGATTTATCTAACTTTAACGATAGGATCACTTGTAAAGAGTTGCCGCCCGCTGGTCCTGCGTCTCCTGTAGGGAATATTGACAGCTTTGCTATTCTTGCCCCTACAATATAATTATTAAATGATGTTTCTATCTCTCTTCTTATATTGTTAAAAGTAGTCTCGTCTAATGGTTGAAATAAGTAACGCCTAAGATTGCATCCAAAATTTGGTAACATTACTCGTTCGCCACGTTCAGTCAGTAAAAGCTGCTCCACGGCAGCTTTTATCATATTTATTCCAGATGTCTTATTAAAGACACCTCCATTTCTGCTAGATCCCAGGGGGTAGTGCAATCCAAATACTTCTTTTCTAGCAGACTTAGGTGCTTGTATGTTGTACCTATCCTGAATAGATCCATGAACTGTTACTGTCTTATTAGCGGCCATTATATTTTAATATTTTTGAAAAAGCCTTGTTGGGCATTGTAATTCTTTTTTACTTCTGTACTATTTAGGGGTCTTGAATAGAACTTTAAACTTCCTACATGCCCACGAAGACCACTAATCACACCACCCCGATCTCCTCCCATAAAGTTTCCGTATTGATACATGCCATCAGTGTAGCCTCCACCAACAATCCAGGGAGTGTAGAATGGATAAAGCAGGGGTCCTTGTTTTAAAGTTGTAGGTCCATCAACCGTGGTTGAGGAATATTGGAAACTATTATCTTTTTTGAAGCTTGGAAGGGCAGCAGGTTTTTTAACATCAACTCCAAAAACTTCTGAAAGAGCAGAAGTAGCAACAAGGGAACCATCAGCATACATCTTCATGGTGTTCTCGTTAACGTCGCAAGCTATGTCTATCAATACAAACTGAGAAGAGACATTTCCAAAAGCAGTTGAAGATAAATCAACTTTCATTTTATGAAAATGTGGTTCATTCTGACATTTATCATTATTAATGAAAGATGCAGACGAAAGGTCTCTGGCTTGTGTGGGTGCCACAAAAAAGCTTAGAGATGATGTAGGATTATTAAATTCATTATTATTACTAAATCCAGCCCCCTCTTGAGTAATCCTTCTGTCTCGGGTAAACCCACAAATCATGCCTCTAACAAATTCTCCTCCTCGCTCAGGCTTTAAGAAGTCTAAGTCCCTAATGGTCCCTGTATGATCAATTGCCAAAGAGTTAGGATTGTGTCCTACATTTTCAGAACCAAATAAAACTTTAGTTAGACTGGAGGCTGCTGGAGTGCCGACCGCTGTGCCGCTGGCCCAGCCAAGCGCCCCATCCGTAATATAAGGCACATGCACCCAACATTCGAAGGTAAATCCATTTGACGAATAAGTTAGATCTCTAAACTCGGTGGTGTCAGGTAACTTTATGAAAGATCCTAACGCAGAAGCTGCTGGTGGATCTGAGCTTTTATTTTTTACAATACCTTCCAGGTATGGGATGCTTATGCCAGAAGCAAAAATGGATCTTCTGTTTGCACCGACTAGCTGTGCGTTATTATACATATTTTCTGTTGCACAGTTAGTTACGTTAAAATTTGTAGATGAAGGTAATTCTATGCTAGTATCTAAAAAGTTATAGATAGCAAAAAGATCTTCATACACAATCTGATCATTCAAAGCTAACACCGTTCCAGAAGAGGATCCTGAAGGTGAGTAAATGATACTACCTTTACCTATTGGGGGAACAGATAATTGATCATAAGATATGGAGGGAGCTTTATCTCTAGCGGGTGTCACATATTTTGTTTCTACAGGTAAAACAATGCCTTGCACATCTGCTTGCTTAAAAACTAAAGATCTTTGTTTTTCTAAATCAATTGATAAATTATATTTTTCAAGATAAGAAAAATCATTAATTGGAATATCTCCTGGACCAAACTCTGGGCCGCTTAAATCTCCATATATTTGCCCAGCCTTCACAGCTACTTCAATTTGTTTTTTTCTACGATTAATTTTTGTATTGTGGTTAGCAATCTCACTTATGATAAGTTTTCTTTGATTAATCACAACTGAGGAATCCTCTCCAAACTCGTCAATAAATCCCTGTAGATCAGATGATAAATCAAAGATATGCTTATCCCTTTGCTGTTTTACCACAGCAAGGAAATGGTCCTCATTGTAGTAATGCTGAAGACCTGCACTGTCGTCAATTTTATTTGGATCAAAAATATTATCAGTAAATTTATTTAAGGAGGCTATGGAAATGGCTTGTCCCTTTCCTCCTAGATTTGGGTCATAATTGTACTTCCACGCATCTCCCACAGGGACCATTCCCGAAATAGCTAGATATACGGGATCCAGCCCACCATTGTAGGAATCATAATAAAGACCATCGTTTGTCAGAACATAGGAGCCATCAGTGGATATCGGAGGTCCATACGTCAAGCGGAAAATAGAGTCGTCCTCCTCTAGTCCAGGATCTTCTAATTCAAATCTATCAAAACTTGTTCCTGATAAAAATTGATCTAGCTCCCTGCTATCTAAAAACTTAGGCTCTAATGATGGATCTTCAGTTCTGGCCGCAAAGATATCATTTATTTCAGAAATTTTTGCGTCAGCAGCTACAATAAAATCTCTGGCCTGTTCCAGAGATGCCTTGTCCGCCGCATACATGGAATTAAAAGACTCTTCAATTTCTTGCTGAGACAGCGTTGCTCTTTGATCCGCTGAATTACCCGATTGAAATTTTTGAAGTTCACTAAACTTATTCAAACAATCTTGAATAGCTTCTATCTCATTTCTAATATCTGTGTAATTTTGATAAAGCTCTGCTCCAAAAGATGCGGCATACTGAAAAGCCCCTAAAACTCCTGCTAGATTATTTTTAGTTTGAGAATCATCATTATCCATGCCCATCCAAGCTGAGTCCGATTGAAATTTAAATGTTCCTGTTTCAGTATCAAACTCTATAATGCCCGTGTTAAGCATCATTTTTTTAAAAACTTGCTTTGTAACTTCGTTTGCTTTTGCCTTCCCTGTAGCAATCTGTGATCTCACATCTGAAAGCACAGAGCTAGGTAATAGGTTTAAAGCTTGGCTCGCTAAATTTAGCATACAACTGGGCATACCATAAGACATGCCCAGAGCTTGAATGGCTCCTGTGCCTGTTTGTCCTTGAACTTTTAGGAATGTTTCTAGATCGAAAGATGCCATGTTAGTATGTGGTTACTCCTGTATTTTGATATTGGCTCTGGGGACTAGGTATAACTGGAGAATCTGGACTAGCAGTATCGCTTGCTAGATTAATGACAGATCCATCAATATCTACCCCACCACCGCATGCTACATCCATTTTTGTGCAGTTAACACTATATTTTTGACAGTCAATGTTCAGATTACCGCCAGACCTCATATTTATATCTTGATCGGCTGATATATTAACAGCGCCTTTAGTTTTAATTGTGATGCCCCCTGCTGTTCCATTAGTCTCAATCACAATCTCTTGATTAGTTCCATCCTGATTCAAGCACTCAATGAAAATTTTTCCTTGTTCAGCCTGAGTGAAAATATTTACATCCTTCCACTTACTTTGTATATTTACATTTCCAGACTCGACACTGTTTCCCCAAGGCACCCCATTAGCATTGTTAAGAACCTGTAATTCTCGGCCACCAGCCCCAACGACTATATCAGTTTGAGATTCTGTATTAATATACTTTTGAGGGCCAACAGACTCCACTTGAATTGATCTAGCAGCGAGACTTTGATTTTGTGGATCATCTGTTAAGGTAATCTTACTACCGTTTCCGCTGTCTAATATGATTGAATCAATCGTAGGAGCCTCAGTCATGGTAATTTTTTTAGCTCCCCCCGAAGACATTTCAGTTTTTGGATTAAAGAATTCGGGATTATACTCGTCGGACATGGTTATTCCTGCGCCCTGTGGACTTTTGAAAGTGTATTTCATGGGAGTCCCGCGAGCCTTGTATATCTCAGGATCTACTCTTTCAAAAGGTAAAACTTTCGCATCCTTCAGTTTAGAACCATCAACCTCTGCGGGTTCTGGTGCGAAGGTCGTGCCTAAATAATACCAGCTTGTTCCTCCAGCCACCTTGCAAACAAGAACTTGTGTTCCTACTTCAGGGACCGCTATAAACGCCCCCTCTGCGTTTGAACCATAAGGGCTGACGTAATATACAGTTTGCTCATCATTACCTTCAGAGGCAACCTTAGCTCTGAATGCGCCGCTTCTACCAGGGTCCACGCGGCTACGGACCTCGGCTAATGATATAGCTCCTTGGTTTTTGCCCTCTTGCATTTATTCCTCTGTTTTAAACTTTGGCGCATTTTTTACAAGCTTAAATTCTGATGTTGCCGCGCCAGTTGTAATGGTATGCTTAAATCCCATTATTTTATAGAGTCCACTAAAAAATTTATTTAATGAAGTTGATGGTTGTCGAGTTGATTGTGTAATAGGTTGATCCTGTCCAAAAAAGATGCAGGGTGTTCCTAGTGAAGATGTTTTAGATATATGAAAAAGAGGTAGAGTGGTTATACTCATTTGAAGTGCTTTTCTATATAACTCTTCTGTGAAGTCTGCCATGATAGAGTTTGGGTTGCCAGGAAGTTGTTGATCCACTAAAACTAACCCGTGTAGATTTTTTTCTTCTAGCTCCTCTACAATAACAGCTAAGGAGTCTGCGGCTGCCTCAGAGGAATCAACATCAAGGTCTTCTGCTAAATCAGGAGATACTCGTAGAGCTAGTTGATTTATTATATCTCTTTTTTCTTTATCTCCAAGACCTTGAGAATACCCCTTGCTTCTCAGATATGCGATAGCTGCTCCTCGCTCTCTAATAGGAAATGTTCCAACCCCTGTGGGTAAAACACCTTCAGCGACCGCTGAAGTAAGCCTTTTTATTTCTTTTTGATATCCTGCTTTTAGTAATGCAAAGTATATGGCTCCAAACTTAAATTTCATATCTATTGTATTTGGGTTTTCCGTGTTATATCTAAAAACAGGAATGCCATTTTCTTCAATATACTCTTTTTCTTTATCACTAAAAGATTCATCCTGATAAGCAAAATCATCAGGCAAGTAAGAAATGTCTCCAAAAGATCCGACCCCTTTCAATACTGGATGAGCAATTGCTCTTACTTTCTTGTTGTATTCTACATTATTCAATGCAAAGTTATCTAAGGGGTGTAGGGGCACTTGAGTAGCCGCTGCAAATAAGTAATCCGCTGAGGTAGGGTCAGAAGCCTCATTTGATTTTTTGGCCTTTTTACTAAAAGTTTTTAGTAAACCTGATTTTACTTGCTTTGCAATAGCGATGGCCGCCTTGGCTCGTAATTCATCAACAGCAGCTTTCTTTTGTTGTAAATTTACTGATCCATAAAGATATTCTTTTATTAATGCAAGATCTCCTACTATTATGGCTGAATCTCCCTCAAATGAATCATATCCTCCAAATGTGTAGAATTTATTAAAAGGACTTGTCGTCCATAAATTCATCATGTTTACTTCTGTTTCATTTACAACAGCTAGGCTGGACATCTTATAGGATTCGTGGGATAGTTTTTTTATTTTATCAAATACAGTTTGTAGAACTGCCATGTGGTCAGGAACCTGCCTGTCAGTTTTATCAATCACTGCTGTAAAATACCTTTCTTTGTAGTATCCTTTCACAGCACTACTTGATGATGGGTACTTTTCATTCTCTGCATGTTTTGCGATTGGACCAAAAGGGATTGCCTGTTTTTTTAAAGAATCATCCTTACTTCCCATATGCATTCTTAAACCAAAAGCAGCGAGAGTGCCATCTACAAATAATTCTGTCTTACCTAACTCCTTATCGGTTGGTGTAACTAAATCATTTACTCTAGAAAGTAGGAAGGGCCCTGGGAATGGGACTGATGAGGCAGCGGTTGATAGTGCATCAACAACTTTACTACTAACATAAAACTTTCTAGCTTCATCTTTAATCGCTTGTCTACAGGTAATATTTAAATTAGGCAGTAGAACAATAACATTTTTGTTACTAGTAGCTTTTTGAACATAACTACGAATGGCATCAACGACCATGCAGTGAAAATCAAATTTTTCTAGCTTTTCAGAAACTTCTTCAAATCCTAGATCAGCCAAAAGTTTTCTTTCTTCTTTTAAAGCATTCGCTATTGCTGAATTTTCACCAGCACCTGAGATGTATTCGGTGGGGTCATACGGCTTTCTAGAATTAAATTTAATCTCCTGTGATTCCCCTGCATATCGTATCTTTAGACCAAGAAGATTTAAGTTAACTTTTTCATTATATGCTCCTCTTCTGTTATTAAGATTAAGAGCATTAGGAGTTGGTGTTAAGGTTAGTGTAATTTTTCTAGCTCCCTCAACGGTTATGTCTGCGTTAGTCATAACAGTTCTATGGGGACCTGACCAAAGATCTAAATTATTACCTGTTCCATATGCAACATATATTTCTCTTTCACCTATATTTTTTTGTAATTCTTTTTTATATTGAACAACATATTCTTTTGAATAATTTTCTTGGCTTTGTTTTACATCATCTGGTTTATCTGTTATGAAGCCTTCAGTTTTTTCAATTGCAGGATTTGAAAAACCTTCAATAATTTTAGTTGGGTTATTAGTAAAAAATCTTTTTTCAAATTCATTTTTAGGATCAATAAACGATAAAACTATTTTAAACCCACCCCCCAAACCAAGACTATGTTCTAATGATATGAAATTTGGATTAGCAACATTGTCAAAAAGCAAAACATTATCTAATCCCTCAGATAACTCAGACACCAAACTTTTGTAGGTAGCGCCTGAAGAAAATAGTCTTTCCATAACTTTCTTATCGAAAGCGACCACTATGTTTGCTGTGGGTATGTTCATTATATTTTAGGAATAAAAATTCTATCGCTTTCATTAAATCCTTCAAAAGGATCATTGATACCATTAACCATCATTAGCAACCACCAATTTTTAGGAGTGCCATAAAATAAATTAGAAATTAAGTCTGGTCGATGAGCATACCCTGCTGGAATGTACCCAATTTCATATTCAAAAGCCTCCTCTAAATCAGATAAAAGAAGATCAAACTTTTCTGAATTTACAATAGTGTTAGTCATGATGTTACGGTGATCCACACGAACTTCATCTAAACTGTAGGGGCCTTTATCTGTACTAGTCATTGGTATATCCTGGATCCATGCTATTTGTTTCACCTAAAATAACTGCTTCCCAGCCAGCTAAATTATCTCGTTCTATTGGGTTACCTTTAGGAATAAACTCACCAAAGTCGCCTGTTCTAATTTCTTCTAATTTTAGATTAATTTTTAGTTGCCTGGGAAGAAGAGTATCTAAGTCATATCCTGCTGCTTCATTATAATCAATTGAATAGTCAGTGCAAATACAGGGTATATCCTGATATAAAATTCCATGGCGAAGTCTAATAATGGGAGGCCCATAGATCGGGTTCTTTGAGTAGTTTACCACACTTGATCGTATAATATTTGTCCAATAAATAATTAGATCTATTATTCTATATTTTAATTGCTGAGTTTCGTTGTATTCAATGGCGTTTTGTTGAAAACCTGTGTTTGGCCTATCCGTAACCACGGAAGTTGGTGTCTGAGCTATTTGAGATATGGCTAGTGATTCTAGACCATAGCGTGCGCCAAAGTGTTCGCGATCCTCTACATTTAAAGATCCTGATAAAGTAGATTCTAAACTATTAAGAACTTGTTTAGCAGAATCTCTTGCCAAGCTTTTTGTATATTTAGTGCCTAGCTGGAAAGCCATGCCTTTAGGTATAGATTGAACTTTGTAGGGCTCTAAAAACTTTTGCTTTTCAAGTTCTGAGTTATCCTTATCCTGCATGTAGCTAATATATTTATCTAAATTTATATCAGGATGTTCCTCAAGCAGATGGGGTAAACTCATATTGAACGTAAGATTCAACATTCTAGAGTCGGCTCCAAGATAACTATACAAATTACTTGATCTAGAGATCAAAGAATACTTTTGATATCGAGCCCTTTTGGATTCTTGAATAGCTACATTTTCAAAAAATGGCAATTCAATAACATAGTAATCATTCCCCGTGCTTGGCATGGGGAAATAAAACATAAGTTTGGCTCTTTCAGGTAATGCTCTGTCTACTATGTGTCTATTAGTCATGATTAGTTTCCAGTTTCTATTTTGCCGTCAGCCACGATAAGCTTTTGTTCGGCTCTTTGCTGATTGGCGACTTTGAGTTCTTCCAGAATTTCTGCTGATGTAGCATCCTTACCTATGCCCAAAATACCCTCGATGCTTCTGCCTAGCATGTTTGCCGTTTCATCTAAAAACTCGGGAGTGGTTGCAATCTCTGGGGTTTTTCTATTTATCTCTTTTGATTCTTTAACCAGCTTTTCCATATTTTCGTTTTGCTTTCTGCCAAATCCATTACCCTCTTCAATCTTTTTTCTGGCAGCCTCAAGTGCTTTAACAGTTGGATCATTCTTTGCCGCAGCATCCATGCTTTTTTTAGCATCAACTAGCAGCTTACCCAGGGGGCTGGTTGTTCCATCCTCACCACCCCTTTCTGCTAAAGCTTCTTTCATAGCCTCATAAGTATTACCTTCATTAGCTTTAATTCTAGCCTCCAAAGCATCCGCAGTTTTCTTAGCTTCAGCTTCTCTTGCCATCGCTCTGTCATCAGCATCACCAAATAAGACAAACTCCATGGCATCGTTGAGAACTTCTAGGAATCTAAAGAACGCCATCTTAACCTTATCAATGATGCCGCCTTCTCTGAAGACTTCAAAGAAAGCTCCTTGTAGTTTGTCAACCAGCATAGGAATGCCTTCAGTAATTATTTTGCCTGCAAAATCAAAAGCTCCTCTAAGCTTCCCTATGGCGTTAATTGCAAAATCTATAATACCTAATTGCAGATTTTTTAGAGCCTCTTTACCATCTCCAAGCCCGTCAGCAAACGCCTTAAACCTTTGTCCTACAATATTTGCAACTCCTGAAATAACATCAGCGAGTTCTACCAAGAATGGATATAAATTAGTTAATCCCTCTTGGAAAGGCACAAAGATTTCAGCCTTCAAGTTTTCCAGAGTCATACCAAAGTCTACCGCTTGATCCGACTCCTTTGCAACACGCTTTCCTAAATTGTCTGCGATGGTCGTTAGTTGAATCGCCTGTGAACCGAAAATTTCACTAGCAACGCCAATCTGGAAGAATCCATCTTCAGCACCTCCTGCTACTGATTCAAAACTACCTGCCGCTTTTACGAAAGCATCTTTTAAAATTTGTTGTGCCTCAGCAGCGTCTTTAGCCGCAGATAATCTCTCTCTTACATCACCGATACCTAGCTTAGTAAGTTTCTCGTAACCCTCCATGCTGGTATCCATCACCATCTTCATGGCAGCATTAAGAGGGCCAGCTAACTGGGGTCCTAACTCACCCTGTAGACCAGCAACGGCTCCCATCACCTTATCACCCATGCCAGCGAGCGCCTGAGCAGGGAAGGTTTCTTTCAACGAATCAATCGCATCTACTAGCTTATCAGTGCTGATTTGATATTCTTCTCCAGTTTCAATCAGGCTATTGGAAAGCAGGTTTGTCTGATCTCTAGACAGACCTAAAGAAGATTCTAATCCAGCAAAGGCCGTTGCAGTTTTTCCAAATGCAGTTCCTGTTAGCTGTTGCTGATTAATTAATCTAGCTACTCCAGCGGTGTTTCCTTGAAGACCAGCCTCCAGGCCAGCAATTGCTGCACCAAATCTCTGGTTGATATCGCCACGGAGACCTTGCATTGTACCACCTAGTTGATCTTTTGTGGTATCGTAGGTCTGCCCCAAGGCTAGAGACGCTTTTTGTGCTTTATCAGCAAAAGCTAAAGCTTGCTGAAGCTGATTAGATAGCACATTCATGGACTTAGTTAAGCCCGTTAAAGCTACATCAAGTGCTGCTCCTATCATTGTTCAACCTCATCTGGCGATTCTTTGCTAATTCTATGAAGAGGCCCAAAAATATTGGACATAATATATGTTCGGTATCCCTCTTCTGGGAGTTCGCTATTACTATATAGCGTTTCGAGTGATTCTGGAGAATAAGAGCCTTCTGGTGGAACCTTAAACCCTGTTAACAACAGGTTACCTGTTTGAGCGTCTTTAGTAACTGGCTCAGTAATAAGTAGTATCCTCATCCCCCTACTACCCTTTCCAGTTCCTAACCTGTATCTAAAAAATACTATATCCCCTGGGTCGCCACAGGAATCGCTCTTGGGGACTATACCTACTCTCAAGGAACTGTTTGCTCCAACCTGAGTAAGAAAACCAATGATTTCTTTTGAAAATTTTGCCATGTCTCTATATTATATATTAAGAATATAGAGCTATGAGTTATAACCTAGATGTAGATATTATTGATTTTCTTGATCTTATAAATGAAACACTTAGTTACTCTTTTGTAGAGAAATGGAGACATAAGTATAGTGAAAAGTTTATTAAGCACTTTCAGTTTAAGATATTGGATGCTATGACTAAACAGAAGCCTATCAAGGCTGAAATGCTATACAATTACTTAACTAAGAAGTGTAAGTATTCACATGATCAAGTACAAAACTTTTTTGTCTCTGTAGAGATTGATATCTACACACCGTTCATTTACGGTTCTTACCCGAAGACTTTTTAGCCTTTAGCTCTTCGATCTTGCTCTGAACTTCATGCATGGTGCAGAACTCAGGGCAAGCACTTTTGTAGGCGCACCAATTACAGAAGTCGTTCCTGTTGGGCTTCATGTCGTCCTTTTTGCTCTTGCGGATCTTCCATACCTCGTCAACAATCTTACGAGCGTGGGCTGAGATCTGGGGAATAGAGTATTGAACATGCACGAAATTGTTAGTCAGCGGGTAATAGTGTGCCGCCACGATCTTTGAGATGGGGACATCGTAGAGCTTGCTGATCGCGTACACATACCCCTTGAGTTGGGAGTCCTGGTAAAGCTCAACCTTACTTTTCTCACGCTTAGAAGTTTTATAGTCGATGACTAAATAACCTCCATCCTTGCCTTTGATCACGCGGTCAATTACTCCATTGAGTGTAATGTCATCTTTGACATCAACTTCGAACACAAGCTCACAGGCTACGGTGCCTTCTAGTTGCTCATTGAACTTGAGAAAATTTTGGATACACTTTAAATCCTTGCCATCGTACTTCTCTGATACCTTGTATGTGCCCTTCACTTCTTCAGCGATCT
>CEOA01021682.1_pt1 | contig 13198 bp, 25 predicted proteins | sample 530251 | NCBI WGS metagenome assembly CEOA01 (sample SAMEA2619838, study PRJEB7988) | marine metagenome | biome: marine biome (ENVO:00000447); feature: surface water layer (ENVO:00002042); material: "saline water (ENVO:00002010), including plankton (ENVO:xxxxxxxx)" | depth 5 m
TCAGGCAAAAATAAAGGCAAGTTGATGGTAAGGCCGTGCGCCAACAAGTCATCTTGGTTTAAAAAAGAAAGCAATGCTGCTAAACTCAAGCTGATCTTCAAGGGCAGTGAGCCTCCAGAAGGTTATGCACGTATAGATGACCAGCTAATCAAGCTGCTTCCTTAGGAGATTAAAATGGCAGATGGACTCGTAAAAATGTCAGACCAGTTCGGTGGTCTTCCCATGGACCAACTTATTGGTGGTCCACTCAAGGCTGCTTGTGACTCACAGGTTCAACTTGCAAAGGCAACCGCTGACTTCATTCAGAACGTTGGTCTTGAGGTAGGCGCTGATGGTGTCACTCGTACTCGGACATGCGACTTCCAGTTCGTAAAGCCTATCAACGATGGAAATGGCGGGTTTACCGACGCCAAGTACGACATGAACGTACCGCTGCTGACAATCCTCAACACTCCAGCACTACAGGTAAAGGAAGTTGAAGTTGACTTCACCATGGAGGTCAAGTCAAGCACATCTGAGAAGTCTAGCCGTGACTACGAAGCTGCGATTGATACTGAGATTAAGGCGGGCTGGGGCCCAGTCAGCGTTGACGTAAAGATTCACGGGTCCGTATCAGCCAAGAGCGAGAACACGCGATCGTCAGACAACTCTGCCAAGTACAACGTCAAGGTCATTGCCCGTGACGATGGTATGCCTGAAGGACTCAAGCGCTGTCTCGACATCGTTCAGTCTGCGATTGCCGAGAAGCCCGCTGCTGCGGCACCGACTCCAGCACCCACTCCAGCACCAAGCGGGGGCGGAAAAAAGGGAGGCTGATTAAACCTTGACACCACAAGAGGAGAACAACATGACAATACTAACTACACTCATAGGCCTAAGCCTGATGAGTTTGGTCAGCTTTGCTGAAGATTTTGATAGAGGTTCGTACCGATACAAAATCTTTGACGAAACTGTGGAAGACAAGGCCTGGATAGTTCAGGCATCAAATGGTCTATATGAATGCAAGGCTACCATAAAGTGTCCAGGCCTAAACAGTGGAATGATAATTAGGTCAAGAAAACCAACTTGGTATGACCCACTAACGATTCATTACGTTGTGGACTCAACAGTTAGAAGCTGCGAGTTCAAAAGCTGCCTGATTCCACCAGAGCCATTTTATGACTACTACAGGTAATCAAGTATTTTTGTAAGCAATCTTCACTGTTACTGGGCTTGTTGGCGCGCTTAGTGTCTGAGTGCCAGTCTGTGTCGATGCCCACATGATAATCCCACTGGTTACGAGATAGCCAGTTCCGCAATACACTGAAAAACTTCCCGACCCAGGAATGAGGTAGCAGTTGTCAAAATCAGTACTAGTGCTCAACAGGGCAGGGTTTGTTCCCCAGATGTGTCGAACATAAACCGGAGTAGTGTTTGGGTTTACAAACTCCATTGCGTAGATCGTGGTGTTTGCATTATTAAAGAGAACCAAACTTAAGCCTAGATCCGATTCTTCGGAAATAGTAGTGAAAAGATTCTCAGAGATTGTGCTTGTTGTAAGAGCCATCTTTCTTCCTACTTGATCACGAAGGTAGCAAGGACTGTTCCGCCTGGGTTGTCAGTGTCTGTGTTTTGTGGGCCATCATTACACCAGAAGGTGAGCTGATCAAAGCGTAGACCATCAGTGAAGTCAAATCGCTTAGCGGTGTTTGCTGGGATGCGAAACTGATAATCAGGGAATGTTGAACCAGCAGTGTAAACGCCAGAGCTTGTCTTCATCTTAAAGTAAACAGTAGCACTGTGAAGATTATCAAGATCGAGAGAAATAATTGATCCACCAGTACCAAGTACATCTACGTCCGTTGTTGCGGTAACTGTGGATTGGTACACGATTTTGTTTTTCAATCCACTTGAACTAGCGTATCCACTTACTTTGAGAGCCATAAAACCACCAAAAGGTTGAGCATTTTATCAATCGTATCATAGCAGGAAGATTAAATTCGCGCCCGTAAAAGATTTGAACAAGATGTAGTGTACTGTCATCCTTGACAGGCGCAACCTTGTGTCCTACGGTGATAACACCAAAAGGGGGAGATAATGCAAGATTCAAAAAGAATCGTAATAGACACCACAAACGCGCTTCAAGCGCTATTCGATCACGTTGGCGGAAGCTATCGTGAAGCGGCCAATCTCATGGGTTGTGGCCACACACACCTTTGGGGAGTTCTTAATGGTAAGCGACCACCAGCTACCGTTGACACTTTGGTCCGATACGCAGCAAAAGTAGGCAAAGAAACTGGGATCTCAATGTCTATCCTTATCACTGACAAACAACAGGTGATGTACAAAATCAAGCCGTCCCAACCATAAGACACCACGGAGAAACAACAGTGTGGCTGAAAAAAGTAGAATCTATATCTGTATCTGGAATAGCTAAAAATTTAGGATTAAGTCCAAAAAGAGGCAACTCGTTTGGGCCTTGTCCGTCCTGTGGCGCTGAAGAGCGGGGAAGCACAGACAAGCGCGGCCCAATCGGTCTTCGCAGGGACGAACTTGGTTGGAAGTGTCATCGATGCGGCATTGGTGGATCTGGTGCAGACCTTGTCTGTTACACAATATCAGGATCTAACTTCAAAAATGCTTCTGACTCTGACAAAGATAAAACCAGAGAATGGTTTGAAGAGTCTCGAAACCTTGAGGTAATCACACCAGAAAAAGCATCAGCAAAACAGAATGCTAGACCGCCTGCGAGCGAAGTCCACTCTCTATGGAAAAGCTCACTTAAGCTACATGAAGTGCCAGAAGATGATCCTATTTTTGAGTTCTTGTCATCAAGAAATCTAGATGTAGCGTCCCTTGCCAGAACAGGCGTGGCTCGCGTTACTCCAAGTAGGGCAGCATACGCATGGCCTAAGTGGTGGCCGGGAGGACGCAGTATGACATGGAGATTGATTGTCCCTGCGTTTGATTCGCAAGGCAGGTTTTGTAGCATTCATGCGCGAGCCGTCTGTGAAACAAATGGTGCGCCAAAGACATTGTGGCCCAGTGGGTTTCAGGCTGGTGGATTGTTCATGCCAAACAGGCACGCAGTTAAGATGATGAAAGGCTCATCAACAGACATTGACGGTGTTCTGTTTGTCGAGGGCATCACCGACTTCATTAAAGTATCTGCTGTTGCGGAGAAAGAATCCCTCAAGCTTGCCGTGCTTGGAGGAACATCAGGATCATTTGGTAGCGTAGGGCAGCTTTTGATACCAGAGGGTGCAGACATCTACGTTGGCACGGACCCTGACTCAAAGGGTGACGAGTACGCCAGAACAATACAGATGCAGCTTGGTGCTCGAGCTTGTTATCGTCTTCCTCTTGCTGAAGTAGAGGGAGGCCAAGTTGAAAGACCTTGATGAAATACTAAACGGTGAGCCCGACGCTCCCACCCTCTCCCAACTGCTCTCAGCCGCAAAAGAGTCTTACAACTCTGGCAATCAAACTGGCCCGCAGGCTCGCGTTTCATCGCGTTTAGAGACCACAACAAAGAGAGACGGAACGGAAAAGGTTTCTTCTACGGTTCCAAACCTTATCACTATCCTTCAATACGATAGGCGATGGGCTGGAAAGATTTGGCTAGACACATTCCGAAACGTCATAAAGATGGATGATAAGGACTTTTCAGACACCGATGCAACCAGAATCAAAAGATGGATGCATAGGCACTATGATGTCCACTTCAGCACCGATTGTATTCTTGAGTCTGTTGGATTCTTTGCCGAAGAGAACGGCAAGAACCCTCTCGTTGACTGGCTTAAAGAAATCGAATGGGACGGAACTCCACGTATCGACGAATGGCTGATCAGGGCCGTTGGGGCCGAGGACACTAAGCTGACCAGAGAAATGGGGCGAAGGTGGCTTGTACAGTGTATTGCCCGCGCCATGAACCCTGGTTGCAAAGCTGACTGCGTTCTGATTCTTGTTGGACCTCAGGGCGCAAGGAAGAGTACGACGTTCAGGCTTCTGGCTTCAGACGAATACTTTTGCGATACTCCCATGGATATTGGATCAAGTAACGCATACATGCAGATTCACAGAGCGTGGCTGTATGAGGTTGCTGAGCTTGACTCAATCAGAAGGGCTCACAACTCATCTACGAAAGCGTTCCTTTCGGCACAGGAAGACACGTTTAGGCCTCCATACGGTCGCATGCCAATCACACTCAAGAGGCACACTGTTTTCTGTGGAACCACCAACAAGGGTGAGTTCATTACCGACATGACTGGGTCTCGAAGGTATTGGCCTGTACAGATTGGTACAATCGATACTGATTGGACGACGAATAACCGAGCCCAAATATGGGCAGAGGCTGTCGTGGCCTACAACAATGGGGAGAAGTGGTACCTTGAAAATGAGGCAGCGCAAGAGCTTGAGGCTCAATCATCTGACTTCAGGCAGTACGACCCATGGCATGAAGTTATTGAAGAGTGGCTGATTGGAAACATGAGAAGGTCATCCACAAGCGAGATAATGACCCAAGCCTTAAGTCTTGAAAAATACCAGATGACTCGTAACAACGAAATGAGAGTTGGGGACATTATGAGGCAGCTTGGATACGAGCGAGTTCGCCGTAGAATCATGGGCCAAAGGACATACGTTTGGGTCAAGGAAAAAGACGACAACGTTATATCAATGGCAAAACCAGAGTTAGTAGAAAAATCTGAAAATGGAGAGAAATAGTGTTTTCTGAAGCACAAGACACCACAGGTAAAATGGCAACGTTTGTAGACAAATACTTAAGTGAGGACGACAAGAAGATTGTTCTTGGAAGACCTGGGCTAACCAACGCTATGTCTGTCGGTGGAGGGGATGAGTTTCTTCTCCACGCCGCAGCCAACAAGGTGATGAGGTTCATCGAAGATGGTCACTACGTAAAGTTTATAGCGTATGGCTTGGACTACATCATGCTACAGACATCGAGCACGTTCATGGCTGCATCTAATGATCTTGACAGCATTGATGACCTGATAGATTTTGCTGGCGCATACTTCTATGAGTGGTACCAAGAGGGATCGCTAGACGAAGAGACACTCGACAAGTCGTATACCTGGATGATGACTACGCCATATGTAGCGCTATCAATGACTGAAAATGCGCGAAGACAGATGCACAGGATCGTTGATTTTTTGTGGATGTCTCCGCTTATACCGGACAATTCACTGTACGTTCAGTGCTATGACATTGGACAAAGCGAAATTGTTAAATCAATTAAGCACTGGATGGACAACGCTCCAATACCGTATGATGGTTGTGGCTACAAAAACATCATTAAACCGCAGGAACTAGATGCTTGAAGTAACCGCAAACGAAAGAAAGTGGTCCACCAAGGACGGGTGGACCATTATCGTTGGAGAACAGTCTGTTCAGGTATTCGATGTTGACGAAGACCCAGTCATAGAGGCAATCACTAAAGAGTCAGCACTAAAAAAGCTTGAGGACCATTTAGAATCTCATAAAACCCAAGCAGAATTTGAGATTCTAATGTCCGCACTCAAGGACCCTGTAGACGCATAGCTACTTCTTTTTGGCTGGAGCCCGCTTTGTTGAGGACTTTTTAGCTGGGGCCTTCTTGGCCGTGGCCTTCTTAGCTGGGGCCTTTTTTGGCGCTGGCTTTGATGCTTCCTTCAGTTTGGTCTCAAGCTCGTCAATGTATGCATACAGGGTTGCGTATACCTGCTGCGTTGACCACGGGTGTTGAAATGACCTGACTCGAGTTACCTCGCGCATTTCTTGAACTTTTTCTTTTAGACTCATGTCTGCTCCATTTATGAACGAAGGCTTGAGTTTAAACCAAGCCACTCTCTTACAGATACTACACCACCTGTAGCTTTTTCGATACCAATAGCCAGAGGCAGAGAAGGTGTTTTTCTTCCATATTCAAGGTCTCTTAAATACCCAACACTCAGTTTCAAGTCGAACTTTACTAACTCACCATTCAGCCACTGTATAAACAGAACCCTGGTGCTTCTACCTGGCAGGCTTTTTCTGTAAGTCTCGATGATCATCTGGCACACCTTGTAAATAAAAAGTAGCGTAGCGGACAAGTTTTGTCCACATAGGGGTGTGGCCCCTTGACACACTTTACTCAAAGAAGTATCTTTGATTTAGGAGAAACAACCATGAACCAAACTGAACGCCAAGCATGGCTTGCTGAGCGCAAAAAGGGGCTCGGCGGAACAGACGTTGCTGCAATTATGATGTCAGGAGCTGATGCGGCAGACAAAATAGGATCTTTTGAAAAAAGTTTATTTAAAATCTGGTCTGAAAAGACTGGGTTGTTCGAGTCAGAAGAAAATGATGACGCAGTCTTGATGCGTGGCCGGGTGATGGAGAAATACGTATTTGAGCTATACGAGCTTCATTTAGGGGAGGGATGTCGCCTTTGGGAGAGGGGCTTAACTTGGCACCCGACCCGGCCACGTATCTTTGGCACACCAGACGCCATGGTTGAACACAACGGTGTCTGCTTTGGTATGGACGCCAAGACTCGAAGGTTTAGGAAGGGATGGGGTAAGACAGGAACAACAGATGTTCCTCTAGATGTAGAGGTTCAGATGAGAGTCTATATGGAGATATTTGATGCTCCATACTGGGATATAGCAACGCTGTTTAGCCTTGACGACTTTCGTGTTTATCGAATCGAAAGGGACAAGGAACTTGGGGAACAAATACTAAACATAGCTGATGAGTGGTGGGAGAAGTACGTTGTGTCTGAAACTCCGCCACCTCCAGACTCAACAGACATGTGCAGAGAGGCTCTTGGTAAAGTTTTTAAGGTCAACCCAAGGGTTGCAGATGAGCCCCTTAGGGTGGCAAGCGTTGCAGAAAGGGAACTGTACGAAAAAATATTGAAGGCGCGAGAAGAGCACAAGGCAGCAACAGTAAAGAAAAATGAACTAGAGAATCAACTACGAAGTTGTATTGGAGAGTCTTTAGGTATCGCTGGGGTTGCTACGTGGAAGCCATCAAAGCCTCGCGCAAACTTTGATAAGAAAAGATTCTCGCAGGACCACCCAGAACTTTACAAAGAATACGTTACCGAGAGCCCAGGCAACAGGACTCTACGAATCATGGAGCCAAAAAATGACGACAGCAATTAGCCGAAGAGACCAACTTACAGCACTAAACCAGTTTCTTGGCACAAAGAAAAACAGCCTCACACAAATTGCACCGAAAGGCGCAGACGTGGACCGAATCATCCGCATCGCAATGATGGAGGCAGCAAAAAATGAAAGACTTGTTCAGTGCTCCCCTACCTCTGTGTACTTGGCTTTAGCAAAGGCTTGCGAACTTGACCTTATCGGTGGCGGGGCACTGCACAGGGCCTCTCTGGTGCCCATGTGGAACAAACGAGCAAAGTGCTACGATGCTGAGCTTTGGATTGAATATACTGGCCTAATGGACTTGGTGAAAAGGTCTGGCGAGGTGGCTCACTTTAAAGCCGAGATTGTTTACGAGAACGACGAGTTTGAGCATTCATTTGACCTTGAGCATGGGGAGATACTCAAACACAAAAAATGCTACCAAGACCCTGGCGACATGCTTTTGGCCTACGCTGTGTGCTTCTACAAAGACGGACAGCGCCAAGTTGAGGTTATGCGGAAAGACCAGATCAATAAAATCAGGCAATCTTCGAGAAGCCCAGACAGTGGACCATGGTCACAACACACTGAGGAAATGTGGCGCAAGACCGTTATTCGACGTATCTGCAAGTACCTTCCACTTACACCAAAAACTCAGGAAGTTCTCGCCCACGACATCAAGTCAGACTTTGAGGAAGACTCATGGTCTGAGCAAAATATTGACGACAATAGTGTTTCGTCCGCCAATGGTGTTACAATCGAACAGAACGTTATAGATGTCCAACCGGACGAAAAACCAAAGGGGCGGCGGAAATCGAAGGTTAAAGACTTGGTTGAAAAGGCCAAAGAAAATAATCTTCCCGAGCCAGAAGAAGACTTCACTGAGTAGGAGAATGAATGTCACTCATTGATCAAATCGCAGAAAACGGCAAAAACAAACTTAAGATGCATGAGACGGCAGGCACAAAGCAGGGCCCGCCGAAGATGATCAAGTCTACCGACTTCATGTCGATTATTCGAGAAGTGTACGAATCGAGGTCTTTGGACAAGAAGTCAAGGAAGGATTTTAAGGACTTCCGAACTCGACTGCGGAAGGCAGAGTGGCCTCTTGAGGGAGTTATGGGTCACGTTGACCAAAAGGCCTGGAAGGAGATCTGCGAAGACACGATCACATACATGGTCAAGAACATCCGAAACTCTCAGCCAAACGGTGAGTGGGTCTTGATGGAGTATGAAGCCGACATTCGCATGAACAAGAACAATCAAGAAACCATTGTGGTTGCTTGCAAGTTTGTAGATTCCGAAAACGGTCAAGAGCTTCGCTATACAAACGGAGTCCCAGCGATTGATGTGAACGTAAATGTTGCCGACAACAACAAAGAGCTTGTAGAGGCGATCACAAAGAAGACCGAGGCTTCTGGGGATGAGGAACTCAAGGATCTCATGAAGCAATTTATTCAGGTTATGGCTGCTGACATGGTCAACAAGAAGACCGCTCAAGCAGAGCCAAAGCCTACCCCTGAACCACAGCAAGACGACGTTGACGATCTCGCTGATGGATTTGAGGGATAAGTCCCCCCTTGCCCCCTTGGCACGCCACAAAACAGCATGGGCTGTGGTTCCTACCGCCAGGGGGGTTTAGGGGCATGTGATAGGGCTATTTAGACTTAATCCACTTTTTGGTAGTGGTTCACAAATTTGATCTTGGATGGTCCGAGATCAATTTAATCCCGTGGATTAAAGCTGGCCCCACTTGAGAGTCACGACTCAAGTGGGGTTTTACTTTCCCCGATCTAAAATACGATCAAGTTTGGACACGATGTCATTGTGAACCTTGGTTCTAGCGATCAGAAAGTCTTTAGATTGATTGTCATTATTGTCTCGATACTCCTGAATGACTCTGTCGTACCGCTCTCTCATCTTTTCTGTGCGATCATCATACTCTTTACGTATTTGATCTAGCTGCTCCTGAAACCCTTCTACCAATTTATCTAGACGCTTTTGCATCGTAAAAAATTGATAGATTAGAAATGCAGCAAATACACCTAAGTGTCCATCCGCGACAAGGGATTCCAGCAACGCTTCCATTAGAACTCCGGTTCATCAATAAGCGTGTACGTAAAGCTGTTACCCCACTTCTCCCTTGCTGCGTAGCAAATGCTCATGAACTCTTCAAAGTCCTTACTGTGGCTAAATACTTGGCATCCTGCTGACCACTTATCTACCTGCGTAGACGCTGATCCAGCTTTGTGGATATTGATGCCATAATAGCCTTCAGTAATAGACTGTACATCAAGATCAACAATGTCGTCTTTATTGTCGTCTCGGTAAACCTTGACCGTGCCGTTCCTTTGGCAGAGCGCATCGTACTTCCCCTGGTGCTTGTCAATCTTCCAAACAGACCGGTACTGTCCAGGCACAAGGATAGCAGTTCCGTTTACGTTGGTGGGATTTTCAAGCCAATACTTTCCAGGCTCAGTTGTGCATTCCCATGTACGGGTAATCCAGCCTTGCTCATCACGGAACACGACACACATGCGGTCATCAAAGCTGTTTGCTTGGTGATCACGGCTTCGGATGCCGATGATGTTCAGGTTGTAATCACCTTTCTCGAATACTGTATGCCCCAACGAGGCCACATAATCTAAAAGAATGGGCCGCATTAGTCGCAGTCCGCGTTGGTTGCAGAACAAATCTTCGCTTGATTGATTGCCTGTTGCTGTTGCACCTCGAGCATTTTAGCCATCAAGTCTTCCATCTTATCGAGACGTTTTTCAACGCCTTCAATCTTAAGATCAACCAACTCTTGCTTGCCAGACTTAGACTCCAGAACTTCTACACGCTTGTCAATGTCCTCAACATCTTGAGCCGCTGACTCAAGAGAGGCAAAAGAAATACCAGCAGCAAAAACTACAGTAATCCCAGGAACTACCCATTCTTTCATATTCATTTCGATGCTCCTGATGTGTAATAGTAAGTAGTGCCTAACCCGGCAGACACAACCCCTACTATCAATATTGTTTCAAGCCTGCCAAGCCAGCGTTGAGTTGACGGTCTTTCAACCCATGGTTTTGGTTTTAGCTCAGCATCAAGCTTTACTTTGTACCAATCTCGTTCCATTTCAAGTTCAGCAACTTTAATTTTGTACTGGCTGTACAGCGCCTTACCCCACTCCTCTGTTTGAAGTAGGTCTGAAAACTGAGAAAGAGGGACAGCCACCGCCGAGCAACCTGCATTTCCAGACGGAGAAACAACCGGAGATGGAAGTGGCTGACCCTCATTTATTGAGTAAACCTTTGGGCACTCTCCGTCCAATGGTTTTGGGGCCTCTGGCCTTTGAATTGGATCAGACGCCCATGCCATACCAAGGAAAAGGAGGGTCGCGATCGTCATCGTCGTCTCGCGTTGCCAAGATCAGCAAGATCATCAGCAGCAGAGTCACCATCGGTAGCGGATTTGATTCGATCTACAGCCTCTTCAAATGACTCTTGAACAGCATCCTGTGCGACTTCAGACGCTGTATTCTTAGGCGCATCTGTTGTTTTTTTCTTGATAGCAGGGCGCTTCTTACCCAATAAAATAGCCAGTAGCCCAGCAATAACAGTGACAACAATTGCCCAAACTTTCTTCATGAGCAAGCAATCCTAACGATTGATGACGAAGATGGACTAGAGTTGGAACCAACTGATGCTGAAGTTGAGGCCCAAAATGACAACCCAGAAGAGTAAGCAAATCCTCCCGGTATTGCGTATGAGGTACTGCCATAAGCTGGACAGTACAACATCATGTGTGGGGTTCCGTTGCCATTCGCAGTGGATGTGCTTGGTACGGCGCTGGATGCATCTCGTATTTTCACATACAACGGTTCAGACCCAGGATTGCTAATTTCAATCAAATAAATTGAACCGCTAGTGCCTGCCGTAACGTTGTTGTTTACGCCGCTCTGGTCGTTTGCAGAGACAGACAGGTCTACAACAAGCTTTCCACCCAGTGATGCGATTGTAGATGTTGTTGTAGAAGCCATGATTACTCACCACATACTAGCGTGACGGCAACAGTATTTCCAGATGGCGCGGTTGTGTCCAAGGGATTTGGGTTTAGGGTGCATGCAAAACTAAGTGAGGTAAACGATAAGCCGCCAGGAATTGAATAAAAACCTGTGGCGCTACCAGCTACCGGAAGTACAAGAAACGGAGAGGTTGTACCAAGAACAGGGTTCTCAGCGTCAAATACTTTCAAATACGCTGCGCTTGATGATCCGTTGACCATCTTGACGGAAAACAGTCTACCCTCTGTCGTAGCGACATTGGTGTTAATGCTGTTTGTTGATGCGGTCTCATGAATAATTTTATGCTCAAGAGCGTCATCAAATCCGGTAGCGCTTAAACTCATTTCTTAGGCAGCTCCATATCCTTCTTATTGGCTGTGCCACCGGGCTTGAATACCATAGGATCTTTCTTGTCTGGGCTCGTTGTTTCCCGATTAAGATAGTCCATCAGCATTTGGTCTTGAGCATCACTTTCAGCATCACTGATTTGCAACTTTCGAAGATCGTCAATAATCGTTTGTGCGGTAGACTTGGAGCCTGTAGTGGTGCCTGTCGGAGGCGTGGTGGGCGCTGTTGTAGCGACCCCACCCATCGTTCTTGGTCTAGGTGAAACAGCAGGACCAGTCGGGACGGTAGAAGCTCCTCCACCACCTTTCTGAAGTGCCGGAATTGTTGCATCCGGCAACGGCTTGTTTGGGTCGTATCCACCACTTTTCATTCCATTAGCCATGTTGTACCCCTACTTTTTTGAGATTGCGCTCATTGCCTTTTCGGCGGAGTCGCCAGCAATGTAAGCAAGACTAAGGTAAAGCCACTGGTCAGACTCTAGCATACCTGCGGCAAGCAGTCCCGTGCCAAGAATAAGCACAGCAAGACGACGCCAAGAAACGCGCTTCTGTGAGCAAAAGAGTTTGTCGATAAAAGATTGCATGATGTCTCCTAAGGTCTAAGCGATTCGAGCCATTGTACTAAGACGAGAGCATCATCAGCAGACGCCAAAGCAGCATCCCAGATGGGTTGCTCTATTTTCGCACTAATAATGGTTTCATCCCAAGCTGTAGTAACTCCATCTACTCTTTGTGAAGTTTCGCCACTGTCAATACGCGCTGTGGTTTGAGAGTTGTTAATGTCATCAGGTGTCATGTTCCACTGCCTCCCCATCCACCGGGATCGGACGTAATTAAATACCGTAATCTGCAAGTAAGTACGGGCACAGTGCCGCTACTACTAAAATCGTAGGTTGCGTCGTTTGTGCCAAAAAATGCGTACAAGTAAATCTGGTTATCTGAGTCAAACGTAGACGACAGGTTGAAGTCGTATTTTAAGCCAGTCGGCGTACTTACTTGTTGGTAGGAGTTAGAAGCATATTGCGTTGCGTTCGAAATGATTGAAACGCTTTCTGAGTCTCTATTCGATCCGACAGCTGGACCAACATAGATCGTTGAATGCTGCAACCCGTGTCCAGCGTTCATTGAAGATCCGGTGTTCACGGTCTGACCAGTTTCGCCGCTAGATCGATTGTTGTACATCCTCAATGTGGGGGGATCTGCGGAAGAGTTAAGCTTATATCCCTGCATCAAAAAGTGGTTGTTTGTGTTGTCAAAATCAGATGCGTTTTGGCCAATCCCCATGCCGAAGCAAGGCACTGGTTGGCTGTTGCCGAGGTAATCGCCAGTGCAACCAATAAATTCAATTTGAAATTTTAGAGAAAACGGTGTGGTAAATTTTACTGGGTCGCCGTAGTTGTTTGTCAGAGGGACACCAAAGACAGCCATGTCTATGCCATCGTTTGTTGTATGGCTACAAGCCGTAGCAAACGTGACCACCGAGTTGCCGCCTGTCGTTGCTGCTGATGCAATATGACCATTTGGGTCTTCTGCCACAACGTCTGGCGCTTTAAGGTCAAACGTGCGCCAACCCAAATGTTTGCGCCTTCGCATGCCAACCCCAAGATTAGTGATAGCCCCTGGCACTCGGTTCATGCTGTCCCGCTCCCACCAAATCCGTTGTAGTAATCAGCTTCTACCATGTACCAAAGTCGGCA
>CEOA01056607.1_pt1 | contig 13193 bp, 18 predicted proteins | sample 530251 | NCBI WGS metagenome assembly CEOA01 (sample SAMEA2619838, study PRJEB7988) | marine metagenome | biome: marine biome (ENVO:00000447); feature: surface water layer (ENVO:00002042); material: "saline water (ENVO:00002010), including plankton (ENVO:xxxxxxxx)" | depth 5 m
TTGTTTCTCCCTAGGTCTTTTGTCATTCTATATTATTAATTTTAAAAAAGAAAGGGAAGCCGAAGCCTCCCTTTCTAATAACAAAAGTTATTTACGCTCCTGGTGAACCGAAGATTCCTCTCCAGTCACTAAACCCAAAGCTATAACGTTCTCTAGCTTTATATCTAACGTTACCAGTTTCGAAGTCTCCTTCCATACTAGTAGCCACAGGGGTTCTAACAAAATGCTTTAATCCATTAGGAACATCTGTTTTCAAGAAGAACGCGTCAGTATCTGTTAGATAATGATTTACCGCGTAGCCTCCAGAAACCATGCCCATGTTTCTTATTGCATTTATGTCGTTGTCAGAGGTATTAACTCTTCCTGGACTTTCCATAAGTCTATCTGCTGTAAATTGCAACGCAGGCGGAATAATTAACTTAGTCGCCTGTGCATTAATTTTCAAACCTCTTTCATCTTGAAAAGCTGCGATATCAATCAAAGCTTGCTCAAGCGAAGTTTCGTTAAGGTCTGCAGCTGTAGATAGCTCATTTCTTTGATCAATGTTAGCAACAGTTGGGTGATCAGTTGCACAAAGTTCTTTACCATCACCACCAGGAAAACTGGAGTTGAAAGCATTATTTAGAACGTTGGCAGCCTTCACTTGTTTTGTTGTAGACATTGAACGAGCTAAAGCTCTTGTGTACCTTGAAGAAAGAGTATCATAAAGATTGTCTTCAATAGCTTCTTCAGTTAAGGCGAAAGCTAATGCTACAGTCTCGTGAGAATACCTAGCTGTGAAAGACTCTTGCGCTGTGTCGTAAACGACTGCAGCACCCTCGCCTTTAACAGTAGCTTCTCCGAAACCACTAAGCATAACTTCTTCCTCAAAAGCTCTTTCAGAAGTTTCTGTGTCGAAGATTTCTTCATGCTCGTTTTCATAACGATCATACTCTAAACCAAAAAGTGCGTGTAGTCCAGGAGTTAACTCTTTGACTAATTGTGCTCTATTAATTGCCATTATTTATTCTCCTAAATTAGACCGCAAAAGTATTGGTCGGGAAGGTGAAGTAAGCTCTAGCATTAGCACCTATCGAATTACTCGGCGCTAAATTAAAACCTACGCATAACGCTACACCAGATGAAGTAGTTGCAGTAACACCTTCTTTCGATCTACCAGTGACAGTGCTGCCAGCAGTAGTTGAAAGAGTGTACTTGTTTCCGATAAAACTTACTGCAGGAGTTCCTGCTGTAAATTGAGCTTCGTAAACGACTCCAGGGTCGTTATATACCAAAGCTTCGGCATCCGCACTTCCTTGGGTAGCAGTTGAGGCAGTCCATACTTTCGAGAAAGTAGGCTCGCCATCGGTCGCTGTGAAAAACACACCATAAAACACACCTACAGGAGTGTCAGTAGCTCCCGCTTGTTGTACATAACCACTAGAAAGTGTTACTACGTCTCCGCTAAAAATAGAAGTTCCGTAGCCACTAGCGATTCTCATACGAGCAGGTCTAATAATTCCTCCATACATATGGTATGCTGGCGTGAACCCGTTTGGGGCATCTGTATTTGCCATAATATATACCTCTATATAAAATTATTAATCAGTCGATTCATTAGGTCGACTTCCAAATTGAACCTTAGATGATCTTTGGATATCGCTATCTTTTAAAGGCATCTTAGGATCGCTTTCCCGCAAATAGTTATGATCAACACCATTGATTTGGTCGCTTGTTTGTTGTCTAAAATAAGCATCCCGTTCCTCTTTGGTCTCGTTCGGAACTTTTGCGAGGATTAAACCACCGACCCCTATTACACCACTCCTACGTCCTTCTTCAATCGTTGGAGCTTCGAAATCAGGATATTCCTCTGCTCTCACAGGTTCATATCCCTCTCTAATACGTTTTGACATATTAGATTTATCATCTTGTCCTCTTACAGACTCTCTAATCCAACGATGATGATATCCAGGAGGGGCTTTAGGTGCGTCTAACATAGACGGCGGTCGCCATGGTTTTCTGCGAGTTTGAGTTTCTCGAGTCTCTGCAGACCTGGAGTTTCTGTTATTGTTATCTGTCATGTTTATACTCCTTGCTCAATATGTTTTGCATATTCTTCTAGTGGCACGTTTAGTCTTTTAGCTATTGCTACTTGACTTGGCGTGAGTTTTATTTTGCGCGCATTTTTCTTACCAGTAGCGCCTCTGCTACTGGCAGCAACCTGTTGCGTGGGGGCAGATTGCTCTTCCGAAAACTTTTGAGGAAAATACTCTCTAATTTTTAAGTCTACTTGATCATAGTAATTATCTGAATTAGGGTCAACGCCTTCTTCAATTAATTGTCTATGTATACCAAATGCTGCGTATGTCATAGCTTGATCATTCCCGAACCATTCGTTTTTATTAGCCCAAGCTTCTGCTTTTGGGTCGGGTTGTGCTGTTTGTTGTTGTGTAAACTCTGGGAGAGTATCAACTTCTTCCTCAGTTGATTCTTGTCTGATTTGCTGTTGCGCAGATAGACGTTTGAGGTTTTCAGCTTCTGCAGCTGACCTCGAAAGTTGTTCTGTTGCACTAGCAATTCCATCAGGGTCTCCCGTCTCTTGAGCTACTCTTAAATTATTTTTCGCTCTTTCAAGGTCCGATTGTATACGACTATCGTACTCTTTGAAAAGGGAAGAATCAGAATTTTTTAATTTTTCTTTTAGCTGTGTATTATCGCTATGAATAGTTTGTGCGTAACTTACTGCTTCATCCCGCTGTCTTTCAGCTTCTCTCATTTTATAAGTTAGCTTATCTATACGCTTTTGTACGCTCTCACTAACTTTCTCTAACTCAGCCTCCTGAGACGTTTCTTCAACTACAGGTTCCTCTATAGTTGGTATAGAATCGTCTACGTCAGCTTCTCTTACATCAACTTCCCCTTCAGGAAGTTCTAGTTCTATTTTTTGTGCTTCTTCTTGCATGGTCTTCTCCACGTTTATGATAGTATATCTTCAGGATTATCAATAACAGCCAAAATCTCATCGTCATTTAAAAGACGCATATCGCCTCCTTCAATTTTAAAACGAGCTCCAGCATATCTTCCAAATATAACCCAGTCCCCTTCTTTACACCAAGCTCCGTCTGGAAACTTGTTTTCGTCTTTATAAGCGTCAGGTCCAAGCCTAACTACATAGCCAACTACAGTTGCTAATCGTTCTTTATCAACTGTTTGTTTAGCCAAATGTATTCCGCTTTTAGTTACAGACGGCGTAGAAAAAGGAAGGATTAATATCCTATATCCTGTAGGGTGCGGTAATTTTTCCGTGTGCGAGTCTAACGTTTCAACAGTCAGTCCTACTTCCTGTTCTTCTACAGGTGGGGTGCTGCCAAAATTATCTACTCGGTTTGGAACAGTATCAGTCATCTATGTCCTCCATATTTGATTGTACGGTTTGAATTTCCTGCTCCGCTATGTTCAAACCTGCTATTTCTCCGACTACTCTTTGGTATTGTTCAAAATCTTGTACGCTACCAGTAGCCAACGTTTGAAAAAGATCTTGTTTTCTTTTTCTTATTTTTAGGAGCAAATGCTCCATTACTTTTACAAAGTCCACTAATTATTTAATATATTTGTAATAAAGTAATCCTTTAGTCTGACCGTACCCAGCTTTCATCTGAGATTCTTCACCAGTAACTTTATCATCTTTGATAATAAGTTTACCAGCTTGTACCTCTTGTGTTCTAGTATCGTCTTGTACAGCAGGGTTTGCCATAGAAGAAGATTTAGACATCGACTTAGGTGCTGGATAGTTGTCATTATTAAAATACTTATTCATAACTATTCCTCTCTAGTTGATTGTTTTACTGTTTGAACCAGTTCGTTAAAATTCTTTTCTACTTCTCTTTCGTTTTTCATTTCAAGTTCTTGTAAGTCTATAGCCGTTTTAACTTCTTGTGCGTCACGGTTTGCGTCTATACGCTCCATTTCTAGTTGCGCAGTTATTTGAGCTTTTTGCATTTCTATGTCTGCTTTACGCTGTTCGCTCATTTCTTTCTGCATTAATTCATCACGTTCTTGTTGTAATTGTTGTTCGAACATTTCACGTTGTGGATCGCTCTGTGCCATAGCTTGTGCTTGTGCCATAGCTTGTGCTTGACCAGTAACTTGCTGTGTTGCTGCTGCCGCTGCTACCGCTATTTCATTCATTACCTCAGGAGGCATAGGTTGGTCTAACGGTGGTAGTGGTTGACCAAGTGCTTGTTCGATTTGTACTCTATACAACATCGCTTGGTGTTCTTGTATGTTTGCTCCAATAATTTGTAATATCGCAGGGTTTTGTTGTGCCATAGGGTTTTGTAAAAACGCACTATGGGCTGCTATATACGCTTCGTGGTTTTGAAATTCGTATGCTTTTATAGCTTGTCCTGTTAAAGCTGCTTGTTGTTCACTAACAGGGTCTCTCGGAGGAATCTCTTGTTCAGCAGGTAATATTGAATCTATATCTTTTATATTTAACGCTAAATACATTTTTCTATATGCTTCGCGTAAATTATGAATATCTGGTGCGGCTTGTGCCATTTGAAGTTGTGTTTGCGCTAAAACTATTCTTTGCGTCATGCTAAAAATATTAGGATCGCTAACAGGGATTACATCTACTGACCTATCGAAATCTGTTTTAAAAACATTAGAAGATGCCCCTTGTACAGAATAAGGGTACTCAGGAGGTAATGTTTCACTAAATACTCTTTTTAATATTTTAAATTCTTGACGCTGTGCATAATGTAAACGTTTATGTATTGCAGACATAACGCGCTGACCTTTTTCTAACAATGCTACAGTAGTTCCGACTGGGGCTTCTGAGTTACCGTCGCTTGTAGGTTGCTCAATAGTTGCTGCAAATTGTTTACCAGAATCAATTAAAACACCTAAAAGATTAGTTAGTGTTGCACTCGGTTCTTTATACGGTAGCGGTAAAAACGAATCCGATAATTTACCTCCTGGAACATCAACGTCTCTAAATTCTCCTGGTTGTAGCGGGTCGTCATGTTTTTGAATATTTAACCCTCTAGCCTTAAACCCTGCTGGTAAGTTTGAAAGTGTTCCTGCGTCTATTAATTGTCTTAATATAGCTGTTACACTTCTGGTCAACCCGCCCATCATGTGAATTAAGCCGAATCCATAAAACCCTAATCCTGGCAAAAATTTAAAGTGGGTGAAGTGCTCTATCTTTTTACGCATCGGATCATTAGGGTCATAGTTTGGACGGATTGCCAGAATATCGTTAGTATCTTTACAAACTGTAACTATGTACGGTAATGCTATACCTGTTTCTTCGCCATTAGCGTCTTTATCTTCAAAACCTTCTATATCTAAGTCAACGTGTACCTCTAATAAAGTAAATTCTTCGTTTTGAGCTGTTCTTGATAGCCCTTCTATTTCGTCAAACTTATCATCTAGTTCTGTTCTATATGCTTCTGACGGATCAGACATATCCGTGTCTCTGTAAAAGCCTGATCGTTGTAATTTACGTAATTCATTCTCCGTCATGTACATAACATGGGTAATTCTTGGCGCAGTAAGTAAATCTACTGCGTAATACGGTACAACTAAATCTTCTGCTTTAATAAAACGCGATGTTGCGCGTCCTAACGACGGATCATAGTAAATTTTCTTAAATGCTGAACCTGAAAGTGGTAAATAAAATAATAATTGATCCATTTCAGGATCAAATTCTTCCATTTTGTACGTAATTTGGTAATTCATGAAGTTTTTAACGCGATTTGCTTTTTCTAATTTCGCGTCGTTACTAACTCCTAGTATTTCTACGTCAACTGGACCGCCCGCAGGCAATAATTCTTTATAAGCTTGCGATTGAAACTGAGTTACCGCTTCAGAAAGTATTGGATGGTGAACTCCTGACGCTCCTTCGAACGGTTCGGAGCGTTCTTCGCCTCTAATTCCTAATAAATCTAATCCTTTACTAAAAGTTGTGTACCAATCGTCTCTAGAATTTAAATCTTCTTCGTAATATGAAATTAATTCAGAAGCTATTTCTTGTAATTGTGATTCTTCGAGGGCTTCTGCTATATTTTCGCCGAAAGCCATGTTGTTTTGTTGTTGAGGGTCAAAGCCTATCGTAGCTGAACCGTCTTCTGCTATAAATACTTCCGTGTTTTGTGGATCCATCATAGGAGGCTGTTCGATTTCTATATCTAACTCGCCTTGCTCTATTGGAATTACTGAAAAAGGTTGTTTTTCTATAGCCATATGTGCAAACTCTACTACTTATTTAACTAATAATAAACCCTTTGACGTCTGGGGTAATCATACTCGTCTTCGTAATCCGTAGTTAAGGTTAAAAATCCGCCTTCTCTAAACCTAGCTAACGCTAAAGTTGTAGCATCAACTAAGTCGTCGTTTTCACCACCAGGAAAATCAGAAACTTCTTCTACAAGTTCTTCGCCCCACCTATTATCAGGTACCCAAATCCTGCCGTCTTGAAATATTGGGCTAACTGCGTTAAGTCTAGCAATCTTATCTTGCCCTTTTCCTGGAGAAAATGTATTTACAGGAATACCAACACGCCTTAATTCTTGTACTAACGGAATACCTGAAGCTTTTGATTCAATAATTACCGTATCTGGTGACCAATATTCATATAAACGTAAAGCTTCTTGTTTTAATTCAGGAAAATCAAACCGTTCTTTAATACAATCTAATAAAATTAAATGCGCTTCGTCGCCGTTATAGTGTTCGTCGCCTATTTTTCCTTCAGGATAAAACACACCCCACGTTGTTATCGCTGTAAAGTCAGCTCTTTCCGATTTTAAAAACGCTGTATCGTAACTTTGTATTAAATATTCACAAGCTGGCGGCTTATCTTGGTCCCAAATCATAAACCAGTCTTTCGGTATTATCGAAATACCTTCTCCTGTCGGTCTTTGCATGTACTGCGACGCCCATTTTGACGGACTAACAGAAGCTTTTATTGTTTGTAGTTCTTCTAACGACCAAAAATTTTCCCATAACGACCTGCCGCTAGGTAATATCGCAGGAAATTCTATTAATTTCCATTGATCAGCACCTTCGTCTTGTGTCATTTTCTTAATTAAACGCCCTGTTAAATCTTTTTTAGACCAACGCGTCATTACAATTACGATTGCACCTCCAGGTTGTAGCCTTTGTCGTGGTCCTGCCATGAACCATTCATACGCTTCTTCTAGTGCTTTATCCGACATAGCGTCTTGTTCGGAATGCGGATCGTCAATAATAAACAAATCAGCACCCCTACCTGCTAACGCACCCCCTATACCTGCCGCGTAATACTCTCCGCCTTGGCTTGTTAACCATTTACCTGCCGAACGGCTGTCCGCTTTTAGTTCTGTTTCGGGAAAAAGTTCTTTATATTCTTCGCCGTCGATTAAATCCCTAACTTTTCTACCGAAATTTATAGCAAGGTCAGCGGTGTGTGTTGCTTCTATAATTTTTAATTTAGGATTTTTACCTAATAAATACGCAGGAAATAAATGTGACGCAAATTCTGATTTTGTATGTCTAGGTGGCATATTAATAATTAGCCTTTTTAATTTACCTGACGCTATTTCATCGAAAGCCGCCGCCATTTGTTTGTGGTGGTCGCCGTCTATAAACTCTGACCACATAGCGCGGACAAATTCCATAAACGTACTTGTTGATTTTTCTTGAAATTCTCGTTTTTCAAGTTCTTCTAATAAAACAGTAAACTCTTTTGCTTCTGCTTTATTAAGGTGGTCTAAGTTAATAGTCTTTAAAAGCTTTAACTTTTCTCTTTTGCTATCTGTCAATTTATTTTAATAGTTCGTCTAACTCGGCTATACGTCTTCTAATTTCTTCAAGTTGGTTCATATCTTTTTGAGTTGCCTCACCTTGTTGACGCATACTATTTATTCTAGAAGCTTGTGTGTTTAAAAAAGATCGTTCGTCATCTAGTTTTTGTAATTGTTGAGCTTGTCGTACCCTTCTTTCAATTTCTAAAGGAGGTATTGCTTCGTCGCTTTGCCCATATCCTGGTGGGTCTCGCTTAATTGGTGGTGAAGATTTTGGTGTTGGACCATAAAAGCCTCTTTTAGTTAATTCTTCTATTTCAGTTCGTTCTAATGGGTTAGCGGGTCTCCGATTTATAATACGGTCTAGTTTATTAGGATAAATATCTAAATTAGTAATTGGTTTTTGATTAACTCTATATTTACTAGTTAAAGGTTCCTTTCCACGTCCTCCTTTGAGAGCAAGTTCTAATTGTTTTGGTTCTAATCCTAGTTCAGTAAATGTTTGTTGTCTAATTACAGGTTCAGTTGGAACAGGTATATCTCTGTTAAAAGGAAATCTAGCTAAACGACTGGCTAATATCCTTTTCATTCCTGGAATTGGTAGCAACGAAAGAAGACCAGCACCAGCAGTTATCATTGTGTCCCGACCTTCTGGTGTTTTTAAATACTCTCTAGTTGCTTCTAGTTCCGCTAACCTTCGATCACTTTGAAACTGTTGTTGTTTTGAAAAGTTATCTAAAAAAGTTCTAAAAGCACTGCTCATAAGTAAAGTAGTTTTGTGGAAAACAGTTTGGCTATAATATACCTCGAAAAAATTTTTTTGCAAAATTTTTTTTGCATAGGGACTTTTTCAAAAATACATGCAAAACTGAGGCTGAAACTAAGGCGAGGCGGAGGGTAGGACGTTTTTTAGCTACGCGGGGGGTACCCCTTTACTTTAGGGGTATAGTGTAAGTATTCGTTCAGTAGAGGGCTTTATTTTAGCTTTAAAGGGTATGTGTAAGGGTAAGTATAGTTATATAAATATTAGGCATAAAAAAAGGGTAGCCATTAGGCTACCCTTTAATTAGCTAGTTAGCTAGCTAGTTGTTACAAATAGCGTATCTAGTTCTTTACCAGATATTTTTTTGTAATCCTTACCTAGCTCAGCCAGTTTAGCGTAATGCTTAATGTAATGAGCTAGCACTTCCATTAGGTCTTGCTTATATTTACCAGTATCAATATAGCTAGCTATCCAGTAGTCATTCACATCACCTAAGACAACCTTACCGCCATTCTGTTCAACTAGCTCACAGATAATCAAGACTTGATTAGGTAACTTAGAACCTACCCTTTTGTAAAGCTCACTATTAATAGTAAGCGTATCAGTAGGATTAAGAGAACCTGAACGCAGGTTACTTATTCTATGAGTAGCCTTATCTAGGTCTAAAGTTATGCCTTTAGCTTTAGCATTAGCAACGCGGTTATGCTCGGCGTTAAGAGCTTTTGTTTTATCACTTATTTTAGTCATAATATTATTTAGTTAATTAATGTGGTCTTACGTCTGTGCCACATGACGTATTATACATACATTAATTAGTTACACAATACCCCAATCTAAATTAATTTAATTTAATTAATTAGTTAATTAGTTAAGTTAACTAATCTATTTTCCGTGGTTTTTCTCTCGTATTCATAAAACGTGGTGGGTGGGTGGGTCGCGGAGCGACCGATAGAGCGAGTGATCGAGTAGAGCGAGTGATCGAGCGATAGAGCGATAGAGTAGAGGCGAGGCACAAAAAAGGGGACCGAAGTCCCCTAATCTGCGAGCGTCTAACTTAGCTCAAGGTGATGAACCCTTCCTTAGCGAGTCTGTTCTTGTAGTAAGTCCAGATCCTGTTAGGAGTCTGTTCTGTCACAAGTCCGACTGCATCCAGTGCGCTATTCAAACCAGCCTCGTCTTCGCCTATTATCTCGCGAATAGTCAGCCTATGGTTCTTCGCTTTCACTAGGCACTCAACTATCTTTTGAGCCTGTGCTGGAAGTTTCTCTGCACCTTTAGTCGTAATCAGCTGAACTACTGTCGAAGGGTTAGTCCTTCCACGATTTTCGCTGGCTACAAAGTCTAAGTTTATTTTCGGATTTTTATCCATTTTCTTTCTCCTTTCTATTAGTTAAAAAATCGTAGCTACTAGGTAACTACAGGGCATATATTAAACGAGATTGCCGCGAAAGTAAAGGACTACTTTCAAAGTAATATTTTCCTTATTTCGTCAATTTAAGATCCTAGGATAAGGATAAGTGAACGAAGGAGCGCGCAGCGCGCGACGGAAAGAGCGAGCGATAGAGCGATAGAGCGATAGAGTAGATTACGACTAAGTGAACTCTCCCTCGATCACGTTCGACTCGGTCGCTCGTTTCTTAATCAACTCTTCGAGTCGAGTGAGTATGTCGTCCTTTGACATTAGGTCGATCTTCGCGGTCAGCACTTCGCGTCTATCGATGTAGAGTCCGCCAGCTTTGCCCCGATGGACCTCGGCGGTGATGGCTGCGGATATCTGACCTTGGTCCTTTGCCTCTTCCCGCAGGTCGTGGAGCGTGGCGAGATGACTCTCAAGAGAAACTGCGTCCCTCTCTGCGAGTGCCATTTCTAACTCGATGAGATAGTTTCGTACAACTGGGTTATGATTGAGTAGAACACTGCCCTGTGTTTTCGCACCCTTTCGATCCTTCGTATAGCCTGCTTTCATCGCGGCTTCAGTGGCTGTTAGCCCTTTGATGTATTCTTTACAGAACTTCTTTTGTTTTGAATTGAGTGGTTGCCATTTCTTACCCGTCTCGTCCATCAAGGTATTGCCGTCTTCTGACGGTACAAGTGGAGTATATGTTAGCTGTTTCATTCCAATCTAAAGAGTTTCTAATAGAGTTATTAGAATATTAATAGATTTTATAGAAATAAAATAGTTTTCTCGTGCCCTCTCTTCTTCTTACCTGTTTGTTTCTAATAGTTTAATAGAATTCTATTACTTTTGCTTTCTCACACAATCCACTGTCCACGAGCCTTTCAGCTCGATTCTATTAGTTTATTACTTCTATTAGTGATTCTTGAAAACTTTTTTCAAAAACTTTTTTATTTTCTAAAACTACTAATACAACTCTTTTAATAATCCATAAAAAAGCCCCCAATCACTTTCGTAACTAGGGGCTCGATAGCTGGTTGCATTGTTTTCCGTACCTTACCTACTCAATTTAGCTATAAGCTGTTAGAGTCGTTATGCTCTCTTATTTTATCATAGGCGGTGCACTGTTTTCGCGAACCTTTTTAAGTCTTTTAATATTTAAAGTTTAATAAATCGCCAATATCAACTCTTTCGGTTAAATGTCGCATCGCTTTGTCTAGATTATCTCCTTCAGGGTTATCGTATACAAAATGCCTAATATTAGCAGTCGTATCTTGATCATGAATTGAAACAATAATATGTATGATATCTTCATCGTTGGCTAGAAACTTATCGTAATCTTCTCTCCACCAATCTTTATCTTCAACATCTTTATAGGTTTCTTTCATAAACTGGACAAACATTTTGTTTAACTTCCCGTATTCAAATCTTTTAAATTGGCTCCCAGTTAAAGTTAACATTCCGCTACCTATAGTTTCTCCCTCTTGCCAGTCAGTGTAGATATATTCATGTTCACTGATTGGTTTTGGTTTAGAAGTTTCCTTCCAACTAATCGAATCAAACATTGGGTATAAATCAAAATAATATCTTGGCTCTACTACTATATTATGGTTAATATAACTATTAGTCGCTCTATACCAATCCTCTTTGATTTCTATTTTGCTTCCAGCTAACCAAATGTTATGTTTGGTTATTTGTATAAACTCAGGATTTCCCGCTGCTTCCAACAGTTTGTTAATCCTAGAGATATTTTCGTTGATTAAATTTTCCATTTCTTTCTCCTTTCTAATATTTCTTAAATCGCATAACTATACCCGTATCGCCACCGCCTCCAGGGAATCGGTGAGTGATATAAGTATAATTATCATCTTCACTGGCGTGAATAATTATAAATTCATTGTCACTTTCATATTCACCAATTTCCTTACCTAACGGTGCTTCGGGGAAGTCAGAGGCGTCTGCTCCTTCAAACAGCTCGCCCCCATTTCTTAGTTTTATCCAGTTTTCCATTTCTTTCTCCTTTATTAGTAAATTACGCTGCCAAACAACTGCTTGTCCTCGCGCCATCTTTCCACGTCGTACTGTCCTTGTCTAAACTCCGCCTCAGCTCGTTGGGCTAGTTGCTCCTCGTAGTCCATTGGCTCCCAGTCTGGGTTTTCTCTGTGGAACTTGTCGTTTTGTATCTGCCAATACTCGCTAACTGCGTGTTTTGCAGTCATTTCACAAACTCCTCTAAACATTTGTTGTGGGGTGAATCCAGCTTTTTCTAAAGCCCTATAGCTTCTGTCAAATCCTGTACCGTCTAACGCTACTAATTGTCTTTCACAATCTGCTTTCCAATCTATATACATTTCTTTCTCCTTTCTAGTTAGTCGCGGTAAACTCTTTACCGCGTATATATATTATAAAGGGGACTACTTTGGAATAAAAGCAGCCCCCGAGCAAAACTATTAATCACATTCCGTCTTCGTCTAATGTTTTATCTAATCTCAATACTGAACACACATGCATCGGTGCCACGTGTCCGTCGTAACAAATAGAATAATTCGCTACATAAGTATAATCATCATCCATGTAGGTCACTGTTTGTAGTTCGTCTTGCCAGTGAGGGAAACCCTTATCTTTTACTATAGGCGACTCATTGATACATTTCTTATCTTCCCAAAAAGGTGAATCTGGGTGCAGTTCCTCCGTTAAATAAGCTATCGAATGGTAGGGATCTATTCGATTAAACAACCTTTCGTAAAATTCTTTTTCCATTTCTTTCTCCTTTCTATAAATACTTTTTGTTAAACTGTGGCTCTCGAGTCATAGTATATCCACCACACCCGTCAATCCAAGCCGTCTTTACAGTATAGACATATCCGTCGTATATATATGCAATGCATAACATCTCATGTGATGCCGTATAATCCTCATCTTCCCATTGCGTCTCTACATGTAGAACATCGTTTGTTTCGATATAATCTATTTTTGCAGCTTCTAACTGGTCACACAACTCAAACCTATCTAACTCTGACCTTTCTAATGGCATGTATGCTTCACGGTTTAATACCTCAGTCCCAAACGGGCAACTGGTCTTGTCCCAGAGCTCGTCGTTTGCGTATATTTCGTATAGTTTCATTTCTTTCTCCTTTCTTAGTTATTTTCTAAATGGTGCTGACTCGTGACACTGTCTCAATGTTACATAATGATTCGGATAATCACCACCATCCATTTCTAATATTAAGTAATCATGCTCATCTTTTCGATAAGTATATATAACTAC
>CEOA01011605.1_pt1 | contig 13188 bp, 13 predicted proteins | sample 530251 | NCBI WGS metagenome assembly CEOA01 (sample SAMEA2619838, study PRJEB7988) | marine metagenome | biome: marine biome (ENVO:00000447); feature: surface water layer (ENVO:00002042); material: "saline water (ENVO:00002010), including plankton (ENVO:xxxxxxxx)" | depth 5 m
AAGAAACTTAGCTTACGATGAAATTGCAAAGCTTGAGGCTAAAGTGACAGTGTTAAATAAAAAGATTGAAGAGTTTGAAGTGCAAGACTTGATGGACGATTTGTTTAAAAATCAAGGAGGTGCATGATGGCTAGGACAACACAGCAAATACAAGACGAGATAAGACTTCTTGAGTCGGACGCACAAGACAGTGGTTTGGGGCCTGATGATCAAAATAAACTGACGGAACTTAGGTCTGAATTATCACAGGTTGGATCTGGAACATCTCCTCTATCACCAGATATCCCAGGTGGTCCCGCTCAACCTGGTGAACCTGTTACATTTCCTCCCTCAGAAGGCCCTCCCCCAGGAGATCCCCCAAAGCCTCTTGAACCAGATCCCCCGATTGTTGAACCAGATCCCCCAAAGCCTATTCCTGAACCAGATCCCCCGAAACCTAAAAGAACAGCACGAGAGATACAAAGTGAGTTAAATCTGCTTGAGACGGATTACAAAGAGGGATACGAGTCAGAAGAGTATTATAATAGAAGAAAAAAAGAGTTACAAGATGAGTTAAAAGGCATAACACCATCAGATCCCAAACCAGACCCAGATCCTAAACCAGATCCAGATCCTGAACCAGATCCTGAACCTGAACCCCCTACAGAGCCAAGAGATCCAGATGATCCAGATAAGCCAGTTTCAGAATACATTCCCACAGGAGAAGAATTAACAGCTACTCAATATCAAGACTTTTTGTTTCCAAGTCTTCCACCTGGAGCAACGGTAACTTCAAAAGATATGGAAATAAGCCCTGATGAGCTTCTTACTTTAAATGAAGATCAGGTGCTTAATGACATTGAATATAAAACTGCAGTTGTCGATAGCGAAAAAGATGAGTATAGAGTTGCGTCTCCAGACAAAAAGGCGGCTGTTACCTACGATCCTGTAGATACAGCGGATATTCCAAGTAGCGCAGATTATACTTCTGTTGGTGTACTTAGCACCGTTGAACAACTTACGAACGGTGAAATTTCTGCAGAAGAAGGTGGAAATAAAATAGGTGCTCTTGTAGGAGATATTCAAGGAACAGTATCTGATGAATCAATAGCAAAAGCAGCAACTGAAGAACTTGATCAACGAGCGACAGTTCAGTTTCAAATGGAACAACTGTTTAAGTCATTTGAAGAAGGAGGACCACCTCCTCCATGGGCATCAGGGGCTATGAGGGCTGCAGGAGCAATAATGGCTCAACGAGGTCTTGGACGTAGTTCAATGGCTGCTGCTGCTATCACACAGGCTACTTTAGAGTCTGGTATACAGATAGCATCACAAGATGCTAACAAGTATGCAACGATTCAATTAGCTAATCTTAATAATAAACAACAAGCAGCTTTACAAAATGCAATGACATTTGCAGCTATGGATAAAGCAAACCTTGATGCTCGTATGACTGCAGCGGTAAATAATGCAAAAGCATTTCTTTCAATTGATCTTGCCAATTTACAAAATGAACAGGCTATGAAAACTCTTGAATACAATGCAACCACTCAAAAACTATTTAATGATGCAGCGGCTGCAAATGCTGCAGCACAATTTAACGCAAAGTCAGAAAATCAAGTAAATGAGTTTTTTGCAGAACTTGATGTTCAGGTAGCAAATGCAAACGCTACTAGATTGGCAGCAATAGCTCAATTTAACGCTGACCAAACAAACTCCTCTGCAAAATACTTTGCAAAATTAAATGATGCCAGAGATCAATTTAATGTAAACAATCAATTACAAATAGCTCAAAGTAATGCAAATTGGCGTAGATCTGTAAACACAATTAACACTGCAGCACAGAATGAAACTAACCGTATTAACGCTTTAAATGTTCTTGGCATATCTCAATCCGCTCTTGATAGGCTTTGGCAAAAGTATAGAGATGAAGCTAGTTGGATTATGCAAGCTAATGAGAATGATTTAGATAGAGCACATCAGGTTGCAATTCTTTCACAACAGCAAGATTTTAATGCAAGTCAATATGAAACTGCTAGATCAGATGCTTTTTATAGCAGTTTAGGAGATGTAGTCATGAAAGGCATCTTCACAGTACTGGAGTCGTAAATAATGACAGATTTAAATGAAACAATAGCAACTTTTAATAAAGCTTGGAACGCAGGAGAGTATGGGGATCTTGGGTTGGATTCTGGGCTGGCTGACGAGACTGAATATCAACAAAACTATGCTCCGCAAAGAGCAGCGATTCCTGAGACTTTTGCTGCTGATTACAACCCCAGACCTGCACAAGCAATTGAAAGATATAACTACAGTTTTATGGACCCTGGATTTGGAGATGGGTTTGATGCGGAAGAGATAGCAAATATTGAACCTAATATTTTTCAAGAGATCATCGGGGGTTTTGAAACTCTAGGTGAAAAAGGAAGATCCTTTTTAGCAGATCTGTTTGGAACAGACCCAGAAAAAGTAGGACAATTTTTTAAAAGTTTACAGGGAGTTATGGGCTATGCAGGTTCAAAAGGGGGATCTTCATCAGCAAGGCAGTTAGTTCGATCTGCAAAGACCACTGCACCTACTCCTAGAGCATCTGGATTTAGATCTACTCCTGTAAGAAGAGCTACTCCTGCACAAAAAGCAGCTAGTAATACCGCTAGTTTAATTCGACAAGCGCAACAAAATGGAACTTCTACAGCTAGAATCCAGAACGCTAAACTTGCTAACCTTTTAAGAAATGTAGTTCAAGTTTCAGAAACTAAACCACGAACTGAACGTCTAGCTTTGCCCCAACAGTCTATAAGTATTAGAAGAAGAACATAAGTTTAAATAGTATAGGAAAGAAAATGCCAGAAGCACCCATTAGACCAACTTTTGATCGTTTTAACGCACCACCACCAGGACACTCATTAACGGATGAGCCTGGAAAATGGGCGTGGGAGAAGCCACCAGAGTTTGCTGATCCTGCAGAAGCACTTCAGTTTGTAATAGAAAAAGCAGAGGAGCCTGAGAACGAAGAAAACTTATTACGACTTATGGCCTCTGGTGCTCCCATAGAGGCAATTGTAAACACAATCTGCTTTGGTGGATTTATGCAAGGCCAATGGACCCCTGACTGTGCAGAAATTCTAAAGCCCCCTGTCACCCTGCATTTCTTAGGGTTAGCTCTTGAAAACGATATTCCAGCAACTGTGTTTAATATTGATCCTGAAAAGAAAAAACAACAACGAATTATGCCAGATGAAGAAGTTCTTGCACTTATGGAACAAAATCGACCTGATATGTATGAGGGTCTTATGTCAACTATAGATGTTCTTCTTGAAGATGAGCCTGTAGAAGAAAAAGAAGAAAAGCCTAAAGATGTTAAACAGGTTACCTTTATGGAAGCAGAAAATGAACCTCAAGAGCCAGAGGAGCCGACTGGTTTTATGGGTGCTGAAGAAGAGGAGATTTCACGATGAGCTTTAGGCTAATGGCATTTGTTGGTGGTGCTGCAAGGGCTGCTAGCGAAGGGTTAGATAGACGTGCTGCATTATTAAGAGAAGAAGAACTCCTTGATAGAAAAGAGGCTCGTGAAGATCTTTTGTTTGAAAGAGAGATAGCGGCTAGAAAAGATGCTGCAAAACTTGTGGCTGAAGGAGAGGATAATAGAGCAGATTTAAGGGCTAAGACTTCTCGTTACGTTGCAGACAAAGGTTACAGCGGAACTGTAGATGCTGCAAGAATTAGAGAAAGAGCAAATCGTGCTAAAAATTTTACAAGTATGGGGCCAGGACTAGGCGAAATTAAAGTTAGGAGTACAGCAAAAGAACAATTTCAAGAAAGGTTAAATTGGTTTCAAAACCTCACTCCTGAAAGATATGAAGAGCTTATGTCGGATGCAAACACTGCAGAGGCTGTAACCAACGCTGCTAGAATGTTATATGCAAATGGAACTCAATATTTTGTGACTACTACTACAGATGCTTTAGGAAGAGTGATTAGTAAAACTCCAAGGCCATTGGAGAGGTTGCCAACCATTGCTAATAAACCTGGGTTAGCTAAATTTCTTAAAGATTTATATGAGGGTAAAGAACCTGAAAGTATAATAGCAACAACCGCAACAGCCCCCGTTACTAAAAAAGTATCTCCAGATATGAAACCTTTATCCCGTGAACAAAAGACTATGTTTAATGTGATACACAATAGACATTTTGGAGAGCGTAACTCTCCAGAAGAAAAATATAAATACGGAATGAAAGTTCTTGGGACTGATGTTGATAATCCTGTATTTATAAAAGGTCTTGCTAGTCCTCTGGGGGAAGCTTTAAGGGGAGACTTAAATTTTCTTGGAGAGGATCGAAAACAAAAAGTCTCTGCGTATTTATTCAATCCTGCAAATGGATTTGTAGATAAAAATGGTGCATTAAACTCTAATTTTGTTAGATTTGCAGATGTTTTTGGCACTCAAAAAGAAGTAGCAGAAGGAAGTAAAAATATAAATTATAGAATAACTCCTCAAACTGTTAATCAAGTAGCGAAAACAGATTTTAATGTTAAAAAGATGCTTGAAAAAGATAAACCAGAAGCAGCTAGAAAGGCACAGGTAGCACGAGAAATTATAAGAAATGTGGATGCTGCTGAACGTGCTATAAAGGCATTAGGGTCTGGTTCTACTTTAGTTTCAAGAATTATAGAAGGTTCAGCGGGTATTAAAGAAGTTCTTAATATCGGCCTTGGGCTGTTTGAAAAAAATAATGTTTTTGATCTTCAAGGATTTAAGACTGTTGACGGTGTAACTCAGGATGGAGAAAAGATATATCAGCTTAAAAACGGAGCAAGGTTTACAGAAACCGCCTTTAAGAATTTACAAGCAGCATCAAACGTTGGATCAAATCTTTTCAATCTTCCCGCAGGAAAAGAGAGAGCAGCGGCCCAGTTAAAATTTTTAGACACTGTTCTTATGTATCAGCTAGCTGCTCTTATTCAAGGAGAGGGTGGACGAGCTATTTCCGATAATGACGTTAAACTATTCCGTGGAACTGTAGGCGATATATTTACCAGTGTGGAGGGACGTGAAGAAAGATTTAAGTTTATAAGATATATGTCCCGTGACGCATTAAGTAGGAATCAGATATATAACCTTTTAAAAGGTGATTCAAATTCTGGTGTTCTTAAAACTGTAGATAAATCTCTTTCGTTATTAGATAATATAGATTTAGATAATTTTACAGAAAAAGCTTCTAAAATGATACCTCCAAGAGCCAGAGGTGAGGTAATAAAGAAAGTTAGAGAGGATGCAGGAAAAGCATTTAGAACTGTAAAAGACGCTGTAAATGAAATTATATTTAATCCTTCTATGGTTCAGGATGGTCTTAGAAAAATAGACAGTAAAACACGAAGAAAATTATTTCAAAACCTTACAGAACTTAGACAAGGCCAAAGAACAAATATAAGGTTTTTAGATGGAAATAGTCTTGATAATAGAAGACTTACTCAAAATATATTTGCAGTAAATCTTACTCCGTTAGGTATGGTAAAAGAAGAGTATAAAAAACTAACAGCACGTAGGCTTGGGCCTAAATTTATAAGAGAACGTGTAGCAGAAGTTGCACAAGAACAATATCAAAAAGTGTTTAAAGATTCTAATAAAAAAATATTTGCTTTTAGTTTAGACTCTAATTCTGATTTAAGGCAGATACCTCTTTATTTTAAGATAGGTAACGATGGAACACCTTCATACACTTTTAATAAAAACGCAGAGGGTGTCGTGCTTCCTGATTATACAACTAATAAAACATCTGATGCAGGAATCGTAAACACTGCGGTTAAAAAAGCAGAAGCAGTGGCTAACAAGCTATTTAAGTAAGGAAAAAAATGGCGTATTCAATACCCGATGAATTACAATTAGATCTTACACCACCCTCCGTGTTAAGCTCAGAAGAAGAAGACAAAAAAGAAGATATTGCAAATATCGCTGCAGGGTTACAAAGAGCACAGGGACTAATACCTGAAGAAGCAAGATCTATTCTTGAGGCTACCCCAGAAGAAACGCAACAAAGGGCTGCTCAAGTAGAACAAGCTATTGAACAGGCTGCAGGTCCATTTGGAAAGATAGGGCTAGAAGAGGAGGCTCTGGGTCTTCAGAGGACTGCTTATAGCATATGGAAAGATATTGCAGACGTTGCTAATCAATTTACCATGGGAGTTGCAGTGCCTATTGCTCAAGCGTTTGGAATAGAACCAGAGATAGATCCTGAAGCTAGTAGTCTTGCTAAAAAAAATAAAGAGTTTCTTCAAAAAATAAAACAGTATAAAAAAGAACAAACTTATCTTCTTGGTGATGATAGTCCTACAATAGCATGGAAAGCTGCTGCAAAAGGTTTTACAGAAGCTCCTGAAGTGGCAGAACCTGCAGAATATATTCGTGATGTTATAAATAATGCGTCTAAAGAAGTCGGGGGTGATTTACAACTAACTGCACAGGAAGCTGAACAAATTACCAGATGGGGCCGACCTGAAGCATCTATTCTTGAACAAGCAGTGCGTTCTATCCCTGAAGTAGCAGCATTTGCAACCGCTGGCGTTAAGTTTGCTGCTCGTGGTTCAAAAGAAGTTGTTGATCGTGCAAATCGAATACTAAAAGAAAAAGGTTTTAAAAATGGTATTCTTGATGCAGATGAAGGTCAAATTAGAGATGTTGTTCAACAGCTTATGGAGGACGTTGTAAAAGGAGGAAATACTGCTATAGGTTTCTATACCAAAAGATATCTTATTCCTTTTTTCAGAGGAACCCGTTCTAAATTGTTTGGACGCAGAGCTACTCAAATAATTCGCCAAGAACAAATGAAGGGTGGACGATACGCAGAGGCTAGCCGTAAAATTGAAGAAGCAAGAGGTAAGGTAAAATCTGCAAGAACAAGCGGTGATAAAAAGTTAATTGATCAAGAAAATGCAAAATTAAAGTTATTGCAAAGACAAAGAGTAGGGCTAAAACCCACTATTAAAAAAGAAATATTACTAACAGAAGTAGGTGCTACCGCTGGTGCAATTGCTGCTACAAAGTATTTTGAGGATGACACGTTTGCTCCCATATTTGGTGCGCTTGGGGGAGGTCTTACTACTGGCATTGGTTACGATGTTATGAGAAGTTTTGCTACTTCTGGCAGTAGATGGGTTGGTGATCTTATATTTGATGCTGCAGGGGCTACATCACTTCTTGATGATAGTCAATTAGCTCTCATAGCTAGAACAGGAAATCTCAAAGAGTTAAGAGATATGTCTAAGGCTGAAAAGAATGCTCTGCGTGATTTATGGCAGGGTGTGAGAGAACTTCCAGAAGAGGCTCGTGCGGCTGCTTTTAATTCTTTAAAATTCTTTAGACAACTGCAAAATGATCTCAGTGAGTTAGGTATACCTGATGAGGTTCTTAGAGAGACTGTAGGAAAAGCCTCTGGTATTGCTCCATTTATGGCTGCGAGACAAGCCATGGGTATAGATCTTGCTGCAAAGAAACCATTTGGTAAAAAGAGAATAATGGAGAATCTTGAAAATGCCATCAAAACAAGAACGGATGGTGCAGTTCTTCACTCTAACTTTAATAAGGCTATAGAGAATCTAATAGAACAAGTTCCAACTAATAGATTAGGTGAAGATGGTCAAAAGAGGTTCACTAGATTTGTTGAACAGATGAAGCAAGCCTCTAATACTCTTGAAACTGAGTTAATAGATGAAACGGCAGCAATGACACAGTTATTTGGTCAAGTTGCTAATCTTGTTAGAAATAGGTCTATTGAAAATGCGTTTGATGACAAAGAGGCTCTTGAAAATATTTTCTCTGAACTTCACAGGATTAAAGAAAGTGCAGCCACTCAAGCTTCAGGGGATAGTATACAAAATAATCTATTAACCGCTGAAATTGATAAGATGATGGAACTTTCTGAACAATTGGTTAAGGGAACAGATTACAATCCAGAGGGTGCTAGAGAATTTATGAGGCTTAGTTCTTCTGTATTTGAAAAATACTTTGATCCTAATAAACATCTTATTGATCTTGAAGGTGGGGCAAATGCTCTTGCTTCTTCTGCATCGAAAAAAAGAAGCGAGGCTACAGGCAAGGCTTCCTCTATGTTTGAAGATTTTATTGGTCAAGATGTAAAGGTTAATGTAACAAATTTTGTAGACGATTTGTTTCAAGCAGAAGATACGGCAAGATATACATCTATAATACCAGGGGGAGAAAAAAGTAGAGTTTTACAAAGGTTAGCAGGAGTAACTATTCCTGACTCTCCTGATCTAAGACAACTTGCTCTTAGATTAAGTGGAGATTCTATGAAATTAGCTCTTAGAAATAACAAACCTTTACGAGATGCAATACAAAGCCATATGCAAGAATTATCAAGGCGAACAGACGGTGCGTATGCAGCACCTAACTACGTTACTTTTGACTCTGTAAAAGATCTTTTAGAAGCTGCCATTATAAAATCAAATGGAGATAATATAGATAACATGGATGTTTATAGATATCTTAAAGCTTTTGAAGATAGAATTGATGGTTTACCAGAGCAGCTAAGACTTGAATTAGATCCTATTGACATACAACAACTTTCTAGCAGCTTTGGAAAGAAAGCTCACATAGCCTATTCTCAGGGAAATATGAACGTCTATCGAAAGTATAAAAGTCTTAATGAGAATATAATAGATAGTCTTGATAATGTGACTCTTGAAGAAGGGTCTACCATGAAACAAAAACTAGTTGCTGCAAAGAATTTTTATAAAAAGCAGGTAATAGAAAGATATGATCCTGAAGTAAATAAATTTGGATCTAATCTTATTAATCTAAAAGAAGTCAATAATGATTATGCCGTTGATCCTAAGTACTGGATTGATTTTGATAAGATATTAAAGGGTGATTCTGCTTATGGTGATGATCTAGCTAGACAACTTGAAATAACTTATGGAACTTATGATGAAGTTTCAAAATCTTACGTTCTCGATGAAGTTACTAAAAGTGCGATTAGAAATAATTTACAAGACTACATCACTTACATGATAGGGCAACAGAAAGAAGTTCTTGATAATGTCGCGTATTCAAAAGGAGTGATTGGAGCAAAAGATTCACCCCTAATATCTGCTAGTGTAGAAAGAGAACTAGGAAAAGATGAACTTCAAGAACTTCCAAAAACAATTTTGAGAAGTAATGCTTTAAATGCTTTAAGCGAAAAAGGACTAATAGATATTAAAAAAATAGAGGCGTATAACGCTGATGTTGAAAAGCAGTTAGGTGGAACTGAGGTATATAAAAGAACTATTTTACAACTTGAAAAGAATTTAGACAGAGTAGAAAAGAAAGCTGTTAATATTTTAAATAGAAGAGAAAAATCTTTAAGAACAATTTTAAGACAGACCCCTCTTGTTGAAGCTGCTAACAAAATTAGTCTTGCCACTGCCTCTGAAGATACATATACAACATTTCTTAACTACATTGCAAAAGGTGTAAGATCAGAGAAAAACTATGAAGAAGCTGTAAGAACTATCGCACGAAATTCAAAAGTTTCTGAAGAAGTTGTTCGTGATGATATAAGAGCAATAACATTAAAAGCCCTTTCAGAAACTGCTGTTGGAGATTCTGTTGAAGTAACACCAGGAAACTTTGTAAAGAGTTTAAATGGTAGTGTTCTTGCAGGAGAACTTGCAACAAATTCTGCACAATATCGTAGAATATTAGGAGATGAGATATACGAAAACGTAAACAAAATGGCTCAGTTTCTTAATATAAAAGAAAGAAACATGATGGCACTCATGACAGAATCGGGGTATATATCAAGAGTTCCAAGAGGTCTTTCCGTGGACGCTCTTACCTCAAGAACCTATAGCATTATGCGAGGGGTTGTGAGTCCTACCTATATAGCTGCAGAAGTAGGGTTGAAAGCAGTAAGACAAAAGAGAGCTAACACAATATCTAAAGTTCTTGCAGACCCTAAGACTACAGATCTATTGATTGATTTTATTGAAACTGAGGGAGCAAACATAAAAGAATTTAATAAGCAGTACACGCCTATTATTCTTGAAACTCTTGCTGAAATTAGACAATCAGATAAACGGATTGAGGTTGAGCAACAACTTCAAGAACTAGAAAGAAAAAAATATGGGAGTGAATGATGACAATACTTAGTTTAATAACATGTATTTTTGCAGCGATAGGGCTTTTCTCTGTAGTAGCTGCCTTTACACCAAATGAGTCTGACAACGCTTATTTACAGAAGCTATGGGACTTCATCAATCTTCTTGGGGCTAACGTTTACAAAGCGATTAATAAGTGAACTTAATACCCTATGAACCTGTGATGTTACGCATCACTTATCACATGCCAGATCATCCTCATGTGCTACAAGAGTTTATCTGGCAATTTCTTGATTTTGCGCCTGTATATCCAAGAATGAATCATTTTGTTAAATATTGGAGAAAGAATATTGAAGGGCCGATACATACAATAGAGTTTGACTGTGGAACAAAAGAAACTACAACAAGACAGTAAATACAATCCTTTAGATTTAGATAACGATGGATGTGTATCCGATAGAGAACTTGAGATAGCAAAAGCTGTAGAACAACATGAGAAGATGGATGCACAAAGAAGAATGGCATGGACTGCAATGATAGCAATGTTAGTCTTTACAGCCCTGGTATTTTTGCCTCTCTTTCCTGATACTAGAATAAAAGCCCTTGGTGATTTGTTTTCACTCTTTTATATCGGTATGGCAGGATGTGTGTCTGCATACTTTGGTGCTGCAGCCTTTGTGAGTAAAAAGAAATGATACAAGCCTTGTTACCATCAATACTACCTGTTGTTACGGATGTAGTGGGTAGATTCCTGCCTGAAGATAAAGAGAAGAAGGCACAGGCAGAAAGAGAAATACGGGCTAGCTTAGAAGAAAACTTAGCAAAAGTAAACTTAGCCCAGGCTCAAGCTAACATAGAGCAAGCTAAACACCCTTCTATCTTTGTAGCCGGAGCTAGACCTGCCATCATGTGGATATGTGCTTTTGCTCTTGGGTGGCAGTTTATATTAGCCCCCATACTGTCTTGGATTATTGTTACTTGGTATCCTATGGTTACTCTACCTATGCTTGAAACAGGTGAGCTTACTAGTTTAGTTCTTGCTTTGCTTGGACTTGGCGGTATGCGTACAGCAGAAAAATGGAGAGGCGTAGCTAGAAACAGTATTAAATAAACTTCTCCACACCTCTCATAAAATTATTTTGATAGTCTCCTAGGTATTCAACTAGAGAGACTATTTTTTTTGTCTCAGAATAGTCAGGGTTCCATACATCAAAAGCTTCTTCTACTAGCTTTGGATCAGGTGGCTTGCTAGCCTCAAGAACAATCTCTCCATCTCTATTTAAATGAACAGATAGCTTAAATAAAGTTGCATTTGTGTCACTCATCTTTTACCTTAACTATTCTCAATGTCTTTGATTTTGATCGTGTATGTATTTAATTTAAATACAAAATTACCAGATGCAGACAAAGACCCTGCATGGTTTAGCTTTGCTTTTTGCATAAACTCCTTTTTCTTTATCTTACCAAGATACCAGCCCTTGGATAGATCTGATAGAACACGAGCAAATGCATAATAGTCGCACTCTTGCTTTGTGCTATGTTCATTGAGATTACACTCGTAGTGCTCTCTTGGTGTAGAGTTCACTGCTTGCGTTTTAACGTCTACGGTAGACCCATCATCAAGAGTTAGATCATAATTGTATGTGTTACTTTGAGTAGCAGTGAGAATATCTCGCACCGCTATCTCGCCTACAAAGCCTGAGAGGTTGCCCTTTCCTTGCAATATAGAGCCACGTAAGGCTCCCATCTCCTTGGCCTTCTCTTGGGCCTCAGAGAGCATCCTAGGGCTAATCTCAAAGCTCTGAATCATCACTCTGTCTCAATTTAAAATCCATCTCTTTTATAATTGCACTCGTGGTTGATGGAAATAGCCCTGGCACTATAGCGTGTATGATCGCAAATGCCATTGCAAATAATAGATAGGGAATTAGGCTAATTGCAAAATAAAAATGTTGCCAATAGGACATCTCTACTTCTTGCAAGTGTTCTTTAGTTCGCCCAAACATCTGACCAATCTCCATTTAGCGCACCCTTTGCATAATCCGTAGCTCTGTTCTCAAAGAAGTTTGTATGAGTAGGAGCATTGATCATAGTCTCTACCCACGGCAAAGGATTAGTCTTTACTTTGTATATTCCTTTCATGCCCATAGATATTAGCCTACGATCTGCTATATATCGAATGTAGCTCTTAACTTCATCAGATGATAGTCCTTCCACTGCACCCATTTTAAACGCCAGATCAACAAATTTGTCTTCAAGATCAACCATCTTTTCTGCAGTGCTATATATTTCTGATTTGGTTTTATCATTCCATATCTCTATATTTTCTTCTACATAAGTTCTAAATAGTTTAATCATGCCCTCTGCATGTTGTGTTTCATCTACGATAGACCATGTAACTATTTGTCCCATGCCTTTCATTTTACCATGTCTAGGAAAATTAAGCAACATAATAAAACTGCTAAACAATGCCAAGCCCTCAGTAAAAGCAGAGATAGCTGCAATCTGTAGAGGTATTGGTAGCTTACCTGATGTTACATTTGCCTTAAAAAACTCATGCTTATCTCGCATGGCTTCATACTCGTTAAACTCATTGTACGTGCTTTCAGGCATACCAAGAGACTCAATGAGATGAGAATATGCAGCTACATGTAAAGCTTCACGAGAAGCAAAACCTGACAACATCATACGGACTTCAGGTTGTGGAAAGTGTGGCAGATAATTGTTTACATATCCACCGGATACATCAAGATCAGACTGTGTAAAAAATCTAAATATGTTAGTGAGAAAATATTTTTCTTCTGTGGTTAGTTTGTTCTTCCAATCTTTAACGTCTTCAAGCATTGGAACTTCTGTGTGTAACCAATGGCTTTGTTCATGCTTTAACCATGCGTCATACGCCCATGGATAATGAAACGGTTTAAAATAATCTCTTTCATTTTGTAGTTTTAAGTTACTCATGCTCTCCCCCTTTTGCTCTTCCTAAACCACCTGTAAATATTTCTGGTTTATCTTTTGCTAACTTAAAAGTTATGGCGGTTACAAATAGACCTGCTATTAGTAGTATATGTGCTATTGCAGATATACCAAATACAACAAAAGATCCAACAT
>CEOA01003213.1_pt1 | contig 13153 bp, 19 predicted proteins | sample 530251 | NCBI WGS metagenome assembly CEOA01 (sample SAMEA2619838, study PRJEB7988) | marine metagenome | biome: marine biome (ENVO:00000447); feature: surface water layer (ENVO:00002042); material: "saline water (ENVO:00002010), including plankton (ENVO:xxxxxxxx)" | depth 5 m
GTCAAAAAGAATTTTGGAAGATAAAATGACAGAAGAAAACAAAAAACACAAAGAATTGGTAGAAAGGTTAAGGAAGAAAGATCCATTTATCTACAAATGAAAAATTACAACAAACTAAAATTAAAGATATCCCGTATTGAAAAAATGGTCAAGTCTATAAATGATAAAACGACTATTAAGGTGAAGTGTTGGTGTGAACACTGGGCTGGATGGTGGGCATCTTTAATTAAAAAAATGAAAGGAGGAAAAACCAATGCCACACAAAAGAGGACACAAAAAAGGCGGTAGAAGAGGCGGCAAGTCTATGAGACGAGGCGGTGCCAAAACTTCTATGAGAAGAAAAGGTGGAAGAAGAGGTTAATTGGACTGAATATTTCGCCAGCATAGTTTCTGTCTGTCCTTGGTCAAAAGCATATTGGTCTAAACAAAAGATTGATGTGTGTGAATGGACAGGTAGTATACAACCTTTGGGTGAGAACGTAGCGAGAATATACAAACATCCAAGGGCCAGTGCAAGATTACTAAAAAAAATTATGCACAGGATGAATGACGAGAGACCAACAGAAGAATGGTTATACTCTCATCCAAGATATGGAGGTCATTCAACTCCTGTGCCAGTATTGATACAACAAGATTATGAACTGCTACAAAAAGCAAGAAAAAGTAAAATTGAAAGTAAGTAAAGTAGATATGCGTTTGAACACACCCGCATACAGAAGATGGAAACAGGGTGACAAGAGATATGTCGCAGAACAAGGAGTAAGTTAATGCCAAGACCAACAGCACAGATGAGAGCAAATGCCAAGAGGGCATTGAGTTTGAGAGACAAAGCACCATCGAGCAGAAAAGGAATGACTTCAGTTGGATTGCAGAGGGCAAATCAATTTGCCAAAGGAGAAAATGTTTCATTGGCTACCGTTAGGAGAACATTCAGTTTCCTATCAAGAGCAAAGGCCTACTACAAGCCAGGCAAGAACACTCCAGGCACACAGGCGTATCTTGGTTGGGGAGGCAATGCCGGTTTGAGTTGGGCAAGGAGAATATTAAAAAAATGATAGGTGAATTAGATGGCAGGTGTAAAGAAAAGCAAAGGTCAACAGACCTATCATACAAAATTTTACAAGGATGGTCAGGAGTGGCGACCTGCGAAAGTGGTTGCTCCAAAGATGTTTTCAAAAGGAACTAAAAGTTATATGGCGGCACAATCAGTGCAGACCGGAGACCTATACAAAAATTCACACGGTAGAGTTGCTCCGTGGCACAGCATACAATTCACCAGCATCAAACCAAACAATTTAGATTAATGAAAAGAAGATTATATAGGCATCCTGTGGAGTCAGCAAGACACGAACAATTCAAAAATTTATGTTTGGAATATTTTTCCAATCACGAAAAGTTAATGAACAATCCATCACAGAGATTTGCAACCAGGGCCAGGAAGGCCTTGATAAAATTAAAAAAAGTTGCCCACGAAAGGGGATTGGAACTTTTAAGTTTGTATGCTCCTTCGCAAAATGAAGGAAAGGAACCAATCAATCCATTTAACTACAAAGATGGCCGGGCAAACGGTAAATACAATTAACGAGGGACAATCCAAACCTTGAACAACAAAAAGGAGTAGTTTACGATGGAACAAACACAAACATCGCCAGACAATACACAACAGGTCACTGAGCCAGTTGCAGAAGTCTCAAAAAATACGACACCTCAGGGAACGGTTGAATCGACAACTGACAAAACATATTCTCAATTTGAAGTTGATGCTATTGCGGCTGAGATCCGTAGGAAAGCAGAGCAGAAGGTATCAAAGAAATTTGAGGGCGTGGATGTCGAGCATTACAGGTCTTTGATTGCCAAAGAAGAAAATGAAAAACTTCAGAAGCAAAAGGAGAAGGGTGAGTTTGAAACGATCTTGAAAGAGCAGGCTGAAAAGTCACAACAAAGGATCCAACAACTTACTGGTGAACTGACAAAGATAAAAGTGGATGGGGCATTGATTAATGCCGCGTCAACTATGAAAGCGATCAATCCTGATCAAGTTACACAACTTTTGAGGGACAGGATCAAGATGTCAGACACAGGAGAAGTTGAAGTTGTTGATCCGAGATCAGGTCAAGCAAGATACACTGAAAAAGGTGCGCCTATGTCGGTCCAAGATGCCGTTAAGGAATTCTTGAATTCCAATCCGCATTTCGTTGCCGGAGGCCCAGCAGGAGGTGGATCCCAATCCAACACAAGACAGAGTGGTGCTAATAATGTTGATGTGACCAAACTGGATATGAACAATCCAGAGCATAGAAAACAGTATGCTGAGTGGCGAAAGACACAAGGCTACTAAACATTAACCTAAATAAAAAGGAGTTAGCACAATGGCTAATGAAACTACAACAACTACTTTGAATGATCTGATATCACCGATCGTTCAAGAGGCTATGTTTGTTGCAAGTGAAACTGCGATTATGCCAGGTCTTGTAAAACAATTTACAGTTCCAGCAAATGCAGGTAAGGTTCTTCAAGTTCCGATTTACTCAGCACAAACAATATCAAGTGACGTTGGTGAGAACAGTGATTTATCAAACACTCAAATCTCAACTGACAAAGCAGACATCACTTTAACTGAAGCAGGTATAATGACTACATTGACTGATATGGCGAGAAACCATTCAGTATCAAATGTTGTTGCTGACCTTGGTAAGTTATTTGGTGAAGCAATCGCAAAAAGACACGACAGAGCATTAACAGGTCTATTCTCATCTTTCTCATCTCAAATTGGTGAAGATTCAGATGAAGTAGAAGTTAAGGATCTATTCGAAGCATATGCGACGTTAAAAGCAAATGCAGTTCCTGGACCATACGTTGGTGTGTTCAATCCAAAAGCAATTTACAATGTTAAAAAAGCATTGACAAACACTTTTGTGAATCCGAATGCGTCAAATGTTGCGAACCAGGCAATGACTGAAGGCTTCATCGGAAGAATCGCAGGTATCGACATTTTTGAAACATCAAATGTTGTTGAACCTTCTTCAGGTGTGGCGATCAATGCTGTATTCAGCAGAGATGCTTTGGGTGTTGCGATAGCAGACCAATTAAAAATTGAAACACAAAGAGATGCTTCTTTAAGAGCAGATGAAATTGTTGCTTCTACAAGATACGGTGTATCTGTATTACACAATTCATATGGTGTTCAATTAAAAGGTGATGCTACAATCAACTAATATTTGATTTACATCATTCCCCTAAAAAGAGCGGCTTTAATCGGTCGCTCTTTTTTTTTGCCTAAATAAAATTATGACAATCATTTGGTTCAATGGTCCTTCGGGTGTCGAATTGATGGCGAGCCTGCCACGACAACCTTTTGAGATAGGTTGTAATCTCATACAAAACAACAGAGATGTGGATGTGGTCTGTGCCTATGACGTAGACACAGTGACTAAGATTGAAATCAAACCAAACACTGAATATTACACCAGAGAAGAAGCCGCACACAGCAAATGGAACATTATAAATGACCATATTATCAAATCAACAAACTCCGGCCTGTTGGCCTGTTATGTTGCCAAAATTAAAAAACAATTTCCAATCTACATATTGGGTTGTGATTGGGGTCTCACAAAGATAAGCATATTTGAAAAAGAATATATGCACACAAAACCGCAAAGGAAGTATTGGCAGGCACATAAAAAATTTATTTCAACATTGTTTGATGGTTTGCCTGTGTATGTGGTCAACGATCAACAACCAGATATCAATTTACCTATCATTTCCGTAAAGCAGTTCATATCTGCAATTCAAATAAATAACAATAGCAGGAAGGACCTGCAACAAACAAGGAAGGACCTTTAAATGGCGCAATTTAGCACTGACTCAGATCTTTTAGAGTTTGAGCCCGATATAAAAAACTACGGTATTCAAGACTTTGAAACTGATCCAAACTTACACGAAAAATCCTACGATGATATCATACGTCTGTTGAACATCAAATGGGCACCCACATATGGACTTGGAAGATACGATGCTTCTGTTCTTGGTGCCAGCATCATTGATGTTGATCCAAACAAGATACAGACATCACAGTTCAAGAGAGCGAGTGTGTATCACGTGTTGGGACATTACATCTATCCGAGATTATCTACATTCGATCCTGCTGGTGATGCCTTCCGAGAAAAAATGAATTATTACGTGAACAAATTCAATGAAGAGTTTGATTTCATTCTTCAAGAAGGTGTAAAATATGATGCTGATTCAGATGGCACAATAGCCGACTCTGAAAAGCAAACATATTATCACAACAGATTACAGAGATAATGGAAGATGTCAGCAAGAGAAAACATAGCAAAAAATATTGTCCAACAACTTGAGAATATGTCTCCACCTGCCCCAGGCAAGGTATCGAGAGAATTCTTTGATGTCACAAAATTAGCGATAACACAATTTCCTGCTATTCTTGTTGTGACTTCAAATGAGACAAGGACAGACATTTCAACAGATTTACGAGAAGCAGTTATAGAATATCAATTGAGGTCATATGTGAGAGGCACACAGATAGACACATTGAGAAATGAATTGGTTGAGAACATCGAAGAGACATTGGAGGTCAGCAGAGACAGAGACATAAGTCAATCAATCACGAACATCCATAACGTGACAACACAAATAACAAACATTGAAGTGATAGACAGAGAACTGCCTTTGGGTGAGGTTGTCGTAACCTGTCAAGTCACTTACAGATACGCGAAAGGAACTTTATAATGGCAGTAACTATGTATAAAGGAAAAGATTCTAAGGTTGTCAATAACCGAGAGGTTAGGCAACATAGAAGAGACGGTTGGACCTATAAACCATCCAAAACGGATCTACAACAAAAAATAACAAGACCGAAGAAGCCAAGGGCAACACTCAAGGCGACTCCGGCTGTTGAAAAAGTTGTGGAACCAAAAATAAACATCGATCTTCCAGGTCCGGAAGATTTCAACCTAAACATAAAGGAGTAGGAAAATGGCAGTTAATACAGGAACCTATACCGGAGAAGCAGGCGTCGTGAAGTTTTCAGATGACGGTTCAGCCGTTGCGGCTGTGGCCAGTGTGAGATCTTTTACGGTGGAGCAATCTATGGACACTTTGGAAGACACAGTAATGTCATCAGATGGTGCGTTCAGAACTTACAAAGGTGGTTTATCAACTTTCTCTGGAACAATAGATTGTTATCTTAGAGATGATGATGATGCACAAAGATCGTTCTTCACGTCAATAGGAAACAACGCGGCGGCTATCGAGTTATATCCGTCAGGTGAATCAACTGGTGTAAAACTAACCGGAAACGTTTTGATAACTTCACATTCAATATCGGCTTCGTTCGATTCTATGACGGAAGTTAGCATATCTTTCACCGGCAGTGGTGCACTAACTCGAACGGATTTATAATTTTAAATTATGATTTCGATTCAAGTCAAAGGAGTTGAAAAGGCCGGCAGGGCCATATTCAAGAAATTGGATGACCTTGTCAGCAAAGTATCCCGAGATGCGTTTGCTGAAGCAAAACGTATCACACCGGTCCGATCTGGTCGAGCCAAAAAATCTTGGAGACTGGAAAAGAAAGGCAAGTTTAGCACGGAAGTAGTAAACCGTGTTCCATACGCCGCCCGATTGGATGAAGGATACTCTAAAAAAGCGCCACGAGGTATAACTCGGCCAGCCTCGAAGGCAGTTGCAAAACGTTATAGATAAAGGAGATAATAGACAATGAACAAAGCAACAATGATGAGTAAAATCACTAATCACTATCAAACAGCGATCAGTGATGCAAATATGCACAAGATCCACATCAAAGAATGGGATATGGATATCTATTTTAGAAACACATATTCATTCAAAGATGAGGCGAGAGTAGTTGAACTACAGAGCCAAGGAAAAGTGGTAGAGGCACTCGTAGAAAGTCTTATTGTGAAAGCGAGAGACAAAGAAGGCAAAAGGATATTCCAGGATGCCGACAGAGTCACACTTTTGAATGAGGCTGACCCTGCTGTGATCACCAGAGTATGCACAGCGATTTCAAATGCTAATTTGAGATTAATAGGTGACAAAGCAGTAAAGGAATCGAATCCAACACAGAGTTAAGACTGCTTTTGATGTTGGCCGATAGGCTCCACAAGAGCCTTGAGGAGATAATGCAGTTGTCAGTGTTGGAGATAGATCTGTGGTTGGGATACCTAAGGATCGAACAACAAGCCGCCAGCAGGCAAATGAAGAACTTGAAGGGTAGGAAAAAATGAGTCAACAAATTCTATTAGCGATCAAGGCACAGGATCGTGAAATTAAAAGACTCACTGGAGAGGTCAATAGATTAAAAGGATCAATAGGTGGTATTGGGCCTATAGCCAAAGTTGCGGCTGGAGCCTTGGGTGCCATTGGACTTGTTTCACTTGCCAAAAATGCTGTAAACACAGCGGCCAGATTTCAGGATCTACAAACAACTTTAGCATCAGTAACTGGATCAACCAAGGCAGGTGCAGAAGCATTTGAATTTATAAAAGAATTATCAACTTCAACCCAATTCGGCATTGAAGACCTTTCCAAAGCATTTATAAAATTAAAAGCGGCTGGCATCGAACCAAATGTTGAACTTCTTACAGTTTTCACAGACACAGCGGCCATAACCACAGACCAAGTCGGATCATTAGAGGCGGTAACAGACCTGTTTGCAAGAACGGTCCAAGGGGGTCTGGGTTTAGAAGAGATTGAACGATTAGGAGACAGAGGTGTTCCTGTTCTTGATATTCTTAATGAAAAGTTAGACCTTACAAGGGGTGAAATATCAGAGTTTGGTAAAAGCGCCGAAGGAGCCAAAAAACTTGTTGATGCTTTTGCGGAAGGTATCCAGGAACGATTTGGCGGAGCAACACAGAAATTATTAGGAAACCTATCAGTTCAATTTTCAAATTTGAACATAGCAATAGACAACGCCAGTTCGGCATTTGGAATGTCTCTGGCACCAGCATTGGGTGAGTCTGTTGTAGGACTAACAGAATTTATCGTAAGGAATGAAAAATTAATAGCATCAATAGGTGAAGGTTTAGGAACAGCAATACAATTCACTGTGGCAAACATTGATCTGCTCGCTTCTGCATTGGTTGGATTGGGACTTGCAGGAATCATTGTTTTATTTGGGAAATTGGCCCTGGCAATAAAAGGTGCCGCCCTGCAAATGAACATATTCAACAAGGTAGCAGGCAAGAATCCTTTTGTAAGACTTGCCACTGGTTTGTTAGCAGTAGGTAGTGCAGTAGCGACCTATGTTACACTGAACAAAGATGCAGAAGAAACACAGGATGATGTCAATGATGCAGTTGACGAGGGAACAAAATCTTACAAAAATTATGAAGATGGCATAATACGAGCGGCCAAGGCTCAAAAGAAAGCGGAAGAGCAAGCCAAGAAGAATGCCAAAGCACAAAAAGATTTAGCAAAAGCACATAGAAAAACATTCGACGAAATAATGAAGTTGAATGAGACAGAATTACAAAAACTTGCGAGACAGCAAAATGAAAAAATGAAAGAAATCAAGGATATGCTTCGAAATAGAAGCGTGTCTGAAGAAGAGGCGGCAAAAGCAAGGCTTGAGATAGAAAAATTTTATGGTGGCAAGGCCAGAGACATCAGAAACAGAGAAGCACAAGAGGCATTAGAAAAACAATTAGAAGCAAGTAGAAAGATTGAAGAGGACAGAAAAGAAAAACTTGAATTATTCAAGCAAGGCAAGTTCAAACAAGGTAGTATTGAAAGAGCAACACAAGAAGAGATGCTTGACATTGTTATTGCCACAGGATCAAGAACATTAGATATACTTGCAACACAAAACAAAAAATTCTTCCAATTACAGAAAGCAGTCAAGATTGCATCTGCTATCCAGAACACATACGAAGGTGCTACCAAAGCCTTTGCACAGGGAGGTTTCCTTGGATTTGTGACATCAGCACTTGTCATTGCGGCAGGTTTGGCACAGGTTGCACAGATACGGGCACAGACCTATCCAGGTAGAAGAAGAGGTGGTCCTGTTATGGCTAACAGTCCATTCATTGTTGGAGAAGAAGGAGCAGAGTTATTTGTTCCACAATCATCAGGCACGGTCATTCCGAACGACAGGATGGGAACAGGTGCGGTAACAGTTAATTTTAACATAAGTGCAGTTGATAGTTCAGACTTTGACGATCTATTGATGTCCAGACAGGACTTGATCGTCAGCGTCATAAACAGAGCATTAAGAGAAAGGGGGAGAGCGGCTATAACCGCGTAATATTATGAGCGGAACATTTCCAACAGCGGGTTTCACAACCCTCAACTACAACAACAATGTAACGGTGAGGCAGACCGAATCTGTCAATGGCAAAACACAGAGATCCAAGACAGGTGGCCAGTATTGGTCATTCACTTTGGAATCACCACCATTGGAGAGAGCGGCATTCAACGCCATATACAGTTTCATTGTGCAACAGGATGGATCATTTGAATCATTCACGATATCACCTCCAGTTGTTGGTTCAACAGCGGGCACGGCATCAGGTAATTTAGTGACCAAAGAAATGAGCACGGCACAGAAACAAAAAGGCAGTAGCACAATTAAATTTGGCAACAAGGCGGATGGAAGTCCAGTCACAGGCACATTGAAGGTTGGCGACTTCTTCAAATTGGCCAGCCACGACAAGGTTTATATGATTGTTGGTTCAGACATAACTTTTGATGGATCAACCTCTCCAGAGGTCAGCATATATCCACCATTGGTGCAGACCATAGACAATAGTGATGACGTCACATACAATAGTGTGCCATTCAAGGTGCATTTCACCAGTGACAGGCAAAGTTATACGGTGGATCCAAGTCTGCTATACACATATCAAATAGAAGTAAGAGAGCAACTATAATGCCCAGAGATATTGCCAGTGCTACGGTTACCAAACTTGAAGCACAAACGGTTCACATCGTCGAGTTGATACAACTGCATCTGCTGGACAGCAATGGCAATGACCGGGTTTTACAACTCAATACCGGTCCAACGGATTTGATTGTGACCACACCAACTTCAGGCACAACATTATATACGGCACAAGGCCAATTCCTGAACTTTGGATCACTGAAAGAAACTGCTGACTTGAGTGTGCCAAGTTTTGAGATTTTATTCACAGCAGTGGACACAACAACATTGGCGGCACTTGTGGCATCGGACAACAGCGGTAAGGCCATAAACGGCAGACGTGCAGTTTTCTACAGGGTGGTTTTGGACAGCAGTTATAATTTTTCCAACGACGATGTTTATATGATTTTTGATGGAACCATTGATGGTTTCAGCATCACACAGGATGACAACACAGCAACCTTAAGTTTGACCTGCACATCAAACTTCGCAAAATTTAGTATGATAAATGGAGTAAAAACAAATATGGGAAGCCAACAGACAAGATTTCCGGATGATATGGGTATGGAGTTCGCTTCTTCAATAAGACAAGATATAAGATGGGGACAACCGTAATGTATGTGAGAAAACTTAACATAAAAGATTTCAATAAATTTTATGAATTGCTTTTGAAAGCATTCACAGAAAAAGGTTTCCTTGATACAACTTTTGACAGAGAAATGGTAAACATAGAAGCCAAAAGATGCATCGTGGCCGCTGATCATTATGTGATTGGTCTGTTCGTTGATGATGTGTTGCGAGGTTTCGCTATCCTTATGTTTGGACAGAACGTCTACAACAGAGATGAATATGTGCAGGTTGATATGATTCACACTGACATTGACTACAGGCACGACATACATCTACAAACAATTTTTTCAAACATCAAACAAATTGCACTTGAACACAATGCCAAGAGGGTGATTTGCAATGATAATGCTTTGAGTTTGGACAAAGAGACCAAAAATGTGATCTGGTTAAAAAATTTATTCTTCCAGACTGACAAAGTTTGGGAAGCGGAGATATAATGGGACTTTTAAGAAGAATCAAGAGAGCGATAAAAAAAGTTGTCAGCGGTGTAGCCAAGGTTGCAAGTTTTTTGATTGGTCCAGTATCAACTCCATATCAAACCACGCAATCGATATCACAGACCAGTGCGTCAACAGGTCCTGAAAGACTTGATGGAACTTTGGTCAATTTCCAAGGTGGATCTATTCCTGTGCCTGTGGTTTATGGTTTCAGGAAAATTGGTGGCACTCGTGTTTTCGTGTCAACGAATGGCACGGACAACAAATATCTTTTTGTTGCCATTGTTTTTGCAGAAGGACAATGTGTAGGATTGAGTGAGGATGGTGGCTTTGGTGAGGACCATAGATCTCCGCTCTACATAGATGATACCAACGTGCAACTGACAAGTTATTCACACGGTGTGGTGGCAGAACCAACAAAAGGACCTTACAAGGACAGATTAAAAGTGCAATTCTTTGACGGCAGGGAAATACAAACAAGTGCCTCAACTAACAATGGTGTTTTTTCAAATCTCGATGGTTCAGGTGGTGCTCCAGGTTGGACAGACAGGCACAAACTGGCAGGATTGTGTTATTATGCTATGAGATTCGAATGGAAAAAAATTACAACACAAGAAGATGCAAACAACAATCCATACAAAGGCATTCCACAGATCAAAGTGAGATTATCGGGCAAAATGATTTTTGACCCGTTGGAGATACAATCAAATCACGGAAGGGCGATGGATGGCACTGATCCGTTGAGGTCTACACAAAGGGCATCTTACTTGAGGGACATCTATCCACAAGGAATATCAAATAATGTTACATTCACAAACAACTTTAGATCAAACGGAAGATATATGGGTGATGATCCTGTGGCAGTTTTACTGGATTATCTAAGAAACCCCGACTACGGTAAAGGCATAGATGATGACAGGATAGATTTTGATAGTTTCAAAGATGTATGTCTCAAACTATCAAGAACAGACATCAGTAGATTGTTCACTTGTCCAGTCTACATTGACACCAGTCAAACTATGATGAACAACGTGAAAATTATTTTGCAATCATTCCGAGGATTCCTGCCCTACGCAAATGGCAAATTCAAATGTGTAATGGAAGCACCGGAAGATCAAGGTTTGGTAGGGGGTGATGAACTTACCCGTTTCAGTGGCACAATGGCAAACATCGTGACAAAGAAAACATTCAATGATGACAACATCGTTGGTGGTATAACAATTGAAAGACCTGACAAGGCATCAAGATATAATCGTGTGAGGATAACTTACACAGACGGTATAAAACACGGAGCAACTGCTGAAGCAATCTTTCCGCCGGACACAACAAGTGCAGACTATGACGGATTATTGTCAACAGACAATGGAGAAAAATTGGAAGGCAGTTTCACCATACCCTGGTGCACATCAGAAAATAGAGCAAAACTTTTTGCACAATTATTGTTGCGTAGATCAAGGAACAACAAGGTCATAACATTTGCAACGAATCTTTCAGCAAGTGATCTCATACCAACTGATTTGATAACCATACAAAATGATGCTTTTGGAATCGATGGTCCTTTCAGGATCCAAGAAATGACAATCGGACAGGATGGACTGATTGTTATTACTGCCGTCCAGCACGAACCATCGATATATGTGCAGGATTTAAACGTGTTCACACAACAACAGACCGATCCTGTATTGAATCTACCAGATCCAAATCTTGTGCAACCACCAAGTGGTCTCACTGCTGACAGCAGTCAGGCACAGGCATTGTCGGATGGCACAAGGCGGATAAAGATTTCATTCACGGCCAGTCCGGATCCTTTCTTGGAGGATCACCACATACAGATAAAGAAATCCAGTGAACCTTTCTTCACCACCATAGCACAGACAGAGGACACAGAAGTTTTCTATGGTCCTGTTGCGGTGGGCGACAAGTTCGACATAAGGGTATTCGCAAGGAACGAGATAGGAAGAAGCAGTGATAAAATTAAAATTACAGCACACACGATCGCGAACACATACACACCAGCCAGTGGAAGTGCGACAACGGTAACAGGTAATTCAGTGTCCGCCAGCATAGGGACAGCGGAGTTGGGAGCATAATGGCAAAGACAGGATTTTACGATAGTTCACAGGAGTTATATCTACCCAAGGACACACTAACTTGGGATGATCTAAACACGTCTCCATACGCAACCTGGGACAATTGGACCAGTTGGTATCAAAATTTATCGGCTTCAACAACGGTTGAATTCACTTCAGACATCATAGACTTTGGTTCCAGTAGATCCATTGTGCCTTTCGTAACAATATTCACTAAATTGGATGGTGCAACAGGATCAGCAAGTTTCAGCAGTGACAAACCTGCTATAACCATAGAAGGCAGTGACAATAGTGATATGAGTAGTGCAAGTAGTGTGACATTGACGAGGACAAGTTCACCCAACTTCACTTCATTTGGGGCAAAGAGATATTACAGGATCACTGTCAACATAAATTCAGGCACAAATGCGGCACCACAGGGCATTTCCGGTATAGACATAAATTTGAGTGCAGACACCATAGCAGAAGAGATAGAAAACGTCAACACAACCACATACGATGATGGTTCCAGTGTGACAAGGACGATTCCAACGCGACAGCAATACACAGCAATCAGTTATGTGGGAGTGACGCCAACATCAACCATCACTGACACCAATGCCACTGGCACGAGTGCCACAGGCAACTATGTGCAACTGGACTATGTGGCTGAAGGATACTTCACGGAAAGTGAGGCCAGTATTACAACCAGCAACATCACGATTGTGCCAATGATACAATTGGTATCAACGGGCACACAAGAATTCACGATAAGATTATTCAAACCCAACAGCGGAGACGAGACCGATTGCCAGATACGGGCATTGGTAAGAGGATTACCATTGGTGTCACAAGACACAAACGGAAATATTGTGCAAAAATAAATAACATAAAGAAGGAGAAACAAGATGGCTTGGCCAGCAAACGCAAACAACATATCAACCACACACTTAGATTCAGGTAGTGATAATCCTGCATCCAGTCGTAGCGACCTTAAGGCGGCACTGGACGAGATAACGAATTTAATTAACGGAAGGAACGAGGCATCAGGTGTGGCCGGGCTCGACGCATCATCAAAGATATCAAACACACAATTACCTGACACCATCATC
>CEOA01002053.1_pt1 | contig 13133 bp, 15 predicted proteins | sample 530251 | NCBI WGS metagenome assembly CEOA01 (sample SAMEA2619838, study PRJEB7988) | marine metagenome | biome: marine biome (ENVO:00000447); feature: surface water layer (ENVO:00002042); material: "saline water (ENVO:00002010), including plankton (ENVO:xxxxxxxx)" | depth 5 m
TAAAAAGACCACACTACTCCGTATTGTTATCTCACCTATCAACATACTTTAATGATTCTATAATTGTTGATTTAGGTACACGCGATGGTGACAGTGCAGTTGCTTTAGCTTATAATAAAACTAATCGTATATACACTTATGATATTTCTCATAGTGCAGATGCCGCAGAAAAATTTGACAACTTTGATAATATTAAGTATATTATAGGTAATTGTTTAGAGTCTAATTGGAATGGAATGACTTTGGATGACGATATACCAAGAAAGGTATATTTTTCAAGTATAGGCGATAAAACTGACATAAAAGGTAATCCCAAACAAGCTATAAGTGATAAGGAAATATTTTTATCAAGCAAACTCATATTTCTTGATGTTGACCCACACGATGGTTTACAAGAAAAAATAGTATCAGACTTCTTAATTGAGAACGATTGGAAAGGGGTAATGGTTTGCGATGATATTGGCACTGGTAGGGAAGTAGAAAACAGCCACCCAGATATGTTAGCTTGGTGGAATAGTATTGATGTAAGAAAGTATAATATTGCAGATAGTATATACTCTGCTGGTACAGGCACTGGTATCATCTGTTTTGACAATCAAAAGGTTATAATTTAATGAAGACATTTCATATACTACAGTTAGCAGGGTATGGTGATACTTTATCAGCCATTACAAGACTACCTGCCTTGAAAGAGAAATATCCCGACTATAAAATTAAATTTTGGTTAGGTGGTTTTGGTAAGTCACCACAATTCTCTAAAGAGCAATTAGAGAGAGAGGGTTACGAAGCTGCTCTAATTAAAAATCTAACTTTTCATAATCAACTGGCATCTATGCGTGACTTCTTATTAAACAAGGTCGTAAAGTCAGATGATAAGTTTGAAGATTGGTCATTTTGTGAAGAGATATTTGAGAATAAAAAACCTCACTTTGCACCTTACGATATGCAGTTTCCTTATGAGTATAAGACAGGTGAACCTACAGAACAAGCAAAAGATATTGTTAGGCAGGTTAAAGAAAAGAGTGGCGTAGCTATTCACCCATTGACCAAAGATGGTAATGCAGAAGGTTTTGAAAGTGACGTAAACAATGGTAGGTTTTGGAAGAAAGAGTTTTGGCAAGAGATTTGTGAGTTATTGAATGAAAAAGGTTTAACGCCAACATTTGTTGGTATCAATGATGAGGATTGGGGATTAAGAGAATATTGTGATAGACGGCGTATAGATTATATTGATGCTATGGGTGTTGATGTAGAAAACACTATTCATATACTTAAAAATGTATCGGGATGTATTGCATGTAATTCATGGGATTGGGAAGTTACTAGTCGTCTTAATATCCCTACTGTTGTATTTTATACTAAAAATCATTTCTTTATTCAGAACCATACACCCCCAACTAATCACCCATTTTGGAATACTTGTTATATAGAAACAAATTGTGTTCAAACTAAAGTAGCCACAATACCTGCAGGTGATTCAAGTTTAGCCGGTAGAATAATGAAGGGGCAAGAAGAGCCGTCTGAAATCTTTGATAAGTTTTTCTACTTATATGAAAACAACAAAAGACCAGATACAAAATATTCTGTTTGTATGATTACGTATAACGATGAAGAATGTGTAAGAGATACAATGGAAAATGTCACACCATATATAACAGATGATTTTGTAATTACGGATGGTGGGTCAACAGACAAAACGATAAGTATTATAGAGGAGTATAACGCTAATCTTATTCATAGAAAATGGGATGATAATTTTGAAATTCAAAAAAATAATTCACTGGATGCAGCAAATCAAGAATGGCGAATTTGGATTGATGCTGATGAAACCTATGAGCCGATATTTTGGAATCAACTATGTTGGTATATCAGAGATGCAAATAATCGTGGTGTTGATTGTATTAATGTACCACGCATTAACACAGTAGAAGGTATAACTCAAGAATTTGCTGATCAACAAGCTTGGAATTTAAGTTATTTTAATTGGGTTAATTATCCCGACTACCAACAAAGGATTTTCAAATCTCATTGTAGGTTCGCTGGCAGAACCCATGAAAGAATTATCAATGTTAAAAAAGATGCAGCTATTGTTGGTGTTCATTGTAATCACCCAAAAACATTAGAGAGACAAAAGGCCGGTATTAAAAGAGAACAAGATCAATATAAGATGACAGCTCAACAGGTTAAGAAAAATATAAACCTTGCTTTTAATAAAAAACTTGTTGTTCACTATCTTCATCATTTAGGTATTGGTGGAACCGCCAAGGTTGTGCAGATTTTATGTAAATACTTTAAGAAGATGGATAAGGATTTTCACCATGTGTTGGCATACAAAGCACACGGTGAGTTAGAAAGAGAACCATTTTTTGAAGAAATTCTTGGTAGAGAAAATCTAATACCATATGCATCAGTTCCAGAGTTTTACGAAGTTATTAAAGAGATAAAACCGTTCATAATGCATCGTCAAACATCTGGTCAACCAGAAATGCCGTTTGTTCCACCTATAGTTGAGCAGTGTAAACACGTAATATCTACCTCTATATTTGGTCACGTAGATGAAAGTATTAATCTAAGTAGAGCTATATATATCTCTAACAATATGCAACATTGTGCAGGTGTGTTTAATCATAATACAAGATTGATAGCCATTCCTGTAGAAGCTCCTCTTACCAATGAAGACTTACGAGAAGAACTAGATATACCTCAAGATGCTTTTGTATTCGGTCGTTTGGGAAGAGATGATAATGATATTTATGATCCTATTAATCTTGTTTCGTTCGCACAGTTAGAAGATGATAGTTTATATTTTGTAGCTTTATCACCGTCAGAAACTCTGAAAAGAAAAGCTGAAAGTTTAGGTATAACTAATATCCGTTACGTTGATAAGACCTTAGATGACGTTAGAATCAGTAAGTTCTACAACACACTAAATGTATTAGCTCATAGTAGGAAAGACGGTGAGTGTAATCCTGGCAACATTTGGGAGGGTTTCTCACACGGTAAGCCAGTCGTGAGTCATTATGGTATACCTTACAATGGTCACATACAAGAAATTGGTAACTGTGGTTTTGTTGTTAATAGAAGAGATAACTTTCATAATGTGTGGCAAGATTTAAACCCATCTAGTATTGTAGATATCTTAGAGTATTCACGCAGTATAGGTGTTGCTAATTTTACTTGTGAAGACAGCACTAACTCCATTAAGAACGACCAAGATGAGTATACGAGAATTATGAGGGCGTTTGCAGATGGAACAATAGATTACGATACAATGAGTAAGAATTGTGTTAGTAGATGGGAAAGACAGGCTAAACCAGAAGTTATTACTCAACAACATTTAGATTTATATAAAGAATTATCATAATAAGTTTTGTTTAAAGGAGAAAATATGTTTGACCCAAAAGATGTGCATGTAATACTTATTGGATGCCAACGAACCCAAGATTATCGACACAACCTTGAAATTATGAGGTATAACTATCCAGACATAGGCACTAAGTTATGGATTACCACCGTCTTTAATGGCGATCAAAATCACTGCCCATCTGGTGTAGGAGAAAACACTTTTATATATCTGCCTGAAAATACAGGTTATGGATATGGAGCTTTAGATTCTTTTAATGCAGGTTTGGATTTTGCACGTTGTGGATATAGACCTTATGTAGCTATATTTAATTTTGATGTTTGGTTTCTGACACAAAATGGTTTTAGAACAGCTATGAGCGATTTTATTGAAAGTGGTAAGCAGTTTGCGGCAGGTTATCACCAAACTCATCATTGGGCTATGACAGATTGTATGTTTTTCCGAAGAGAGTTTTTAGAAAAACTATTACCCATACAAGATAAGGTTTTGAATAGTCGTAAAGAAAATGATTGGCTTAAGAAACAAATGAGCGGTACTCAGCTTGGATTTGAAAATATGGAAGAGTGGATGCTTTATTCCTTAAATCGTGCAGTAAGTGATGGCATTCCGCGTGTTCTTGTCAACAATAAAACAAATGATGATCTTATGAATAATATTGATCCTAAAATTATAGAGGCGTGGTTTCAAATGGAAAGGGATGGTCACCCAAGATATAGGTATACAGAAAAATATAAGCTTATCCATGAACATGATGACGAAATTAAAAAGCAATTGTTAAAGGATAACAATGCTACCAAGGGTCATAACATCTGTAAATATTTGGGTGTGAAGATACCACATAAAGTTTTGAATGATGTTCGCCAACCAGATGGTTCAACAATGGCAATCTAATGTTACGATCAATATCTTCACTATCATTACAGACATCTGATATATCAAGAAGAAAACCAATTGTGATTCACCATCATAATCAACTTACGATGGGTGGCACAGAAAAGATGAGTCAAATATTTTGTAGACACTTTGTAAAAGATAATACTTTTGAACATTATGTAGCTTATAAAAAAGGTGTAGAAAACACAAGAGAACCTTACTTTAAAGAAATAGTAGGGGCGGAGAAAATGTTATGTTACGAGTCTCCTTCAGAGTTGTTAAACATCATAAAAGAAAAGAAGCCGTTTATATTGCACAGATATTCGGCTGGTATACCCGAATTTCCCTTCGTGAAAGAAATAAAAGAGCATACTCGCCATTTTGTTTCAACTGCCGTATTTGGTAATCAAGATAATACGATTGATATAAGTAAAGTAATTTATGTATCAAAACATATACAATGGTTAGCTGGCACTCAAGACACAAAGAATCATCATGTAGTTAGAAACCCAATTGAAAGCCCATACTCTACAGAAAACTTAAGAGAAGAGCTTGGTATACCCGATGATGCTTTTGTGTTTGGTAGAATTGGTAGAGATGATGAAAGTATATATGAAAACATAAATATCAGAGCTTATGCGCAAGTAGAACGTGATAATGTTTACTTTGTATTAGTTGCGCCTTCCGATAAATGTCGAGATGATATTAGGCGACTTGGTATTAAAAATGCAAAGTTTATTGAACGAACCACAAGTGAAGTTCGTATTTCACAATTCTATAATACAATAGATGTTCAAGCTCATGCGCGCCGAGATGGTGAATGTAATTCAGCAGCACACTTTGAAGGGTTTGCACATAGAGTTCCATTAATATCTCACTACGGGGAAAACTTTAATGGTCACATGGAAACTACTGGTGATGCAGGGTTTATAGTTCTACCTAACGATGTAGAAGAATATGCGAGAATAATGAAAGCTTTCATAGACAAACAAATAGACTATGAAACACTAAGTAACAATGCATATGTGCAATGGTGTAAGGTAACACCAGAGCTTATGGGTAATGCTCAATTAGATATTTACAAAGAATTATTGAAAGCCACTTGACATATATAAAAAAATTGCTTATATTATAGTATGTAAATTATAATTTTGTAAAAAGGATAACTAATAATGGCTAGACATCTAATATCGGGTTGTGCAGGTTTTGTTGGTAGCAATCTTGTTCGTAGACTTTTAAAAGAAGGTCATCAAGTTTGGGGAGTAGATAGTTTGATATGTGGTTTCATGGAGAACATGAACGATTTTATTGATCACCCAAATTTTAAATTTAGAGCTACTGATATTCGCGCAGAAAATGTTTGTGATAATATAAATCAAACCATCGACTATGTGTGGCACCTTGCAGCAAGAGGTGAAACATATTGGTGTAGAGATAATGTAGAAGAGGCGTTGGATGTTAATGTTAACGGTACATTAAACATTTTAAAACAAGCAAAGAAACTCCGTGCAAAACATTTCTATTTTTCCGATACCTCTGCAGAGTATGATAATATTATAGGTGAAGAAAATTATCCCACTGCAGAAACCGATGCACCAAACACAATTACTCCTATGGGTTATTATGCTATTACTAAAATGGCAGCTTCACAATTTGTAAGAAGTTATGGTGAGTCACATGGTTTTGGAACAACGCTTTTTCGTTACACCAATATTTATGGCCCCTCTATGAATCTTGAGAGAGACATACCTCCTGTGGTTGGGTCTTTTGCATCACGACTATTTGATAATAAAATTCCTATAATATATGGTGATGGTTCAAAGCGAAGAGATTTTTTGCATATTGACGATCTAACTGATTTTCATATGGCTGCATTAGAATCAAGAGGTGGTAAGTCTGGAAGTGAAACTTACAATGCTGGCTTTGGAAAAAATTACTCTATCTTACAGGTATATCACAGAGTTCAAGAATCTTGTAGAAAAATTATGGATGGCACTGTGGCGTTAGTAGAATATAAAGACGATCAACCAAACGAAGCTCAGATTACATTAGCTAACATACAAAAAGCTAAAGATGAATTAGGGTGGCAACCTAAAATTTCATTTGAAGAAGGTGTAGAAAAAACTGTTAAAGGTTTATGGGAGATGAGAAATGACGGTTAGTGTTGATAGACAAGGTAGAGAAAGAATAGATAATCTCAAGGCTACAAATGATGGTAAGAAGTATATTTACGAAAGCCCCGATAATGGTAAGACCATTTATAGACGGGAGATAAAAAACTATGACGAGGTATCTGGTGTGAAACTTGATCGTGATATTGATTGGCAAGAAGAGGCCACAAAGGCTTGGGGAGAGTATCGTGATGCTAAAGATAAAGTAGATTCATTAGAGTCTAAAGTTGTTGAACTGACACATACAATTAATAGAATAAAAGAACTCACTGCACGAATATGATTATAACAAAAACTCCATTAAGAATAACATTCACTGGTGGCGGTTCCGATATGCCGTCATATTTTGTGTCACATGGTGGGCATTGTATTAACGCTGCTATTGACAAGTATGTTTATGTTTTAGTAAAAAAACGCAGTGACAATAAGATATATCTAAAATACTCTGAAAATGAAGTGGTTGATGTAGATTCTATTCACGCTATTAAACACGATTTTATTAGAGAAACTTTAATTTATCTTGGTATAGATTATGGTTTAGAGATTATTAATTGGGCAGATATACCAACCAAAGGAAGTGGCCTTGGTAGTAGTGGAAGTTTTCTTGTCGGTCTACTAAATGCCATTCATACGTTAGAGGGTAATCTTGTTACTAAAAGAGATTTAGCAGATCAAGCTTCACATATAGAAATGACTTTGTGTCACAAACCCATTGGGTATCAAGATCAATACGCTGCAGCGTTTGGTGGCCTTAATGAATTAATTTTCAGTGACTCAGATGACATATTGGTTCGCAGATTAGTAGACACCGATAATGAGCTTCGTTCTATTTCCGAAGACCTTCATTTGTTCTACACAGGTATAACAAGGGAAAGCGCACCCATCTTAGAAGACCAATCTGTAAATTTAGTGGATAATAAAGAAGCTATTAAATCAATGATGAAAAATGTAGAACTATCCTATTGGTTGAGAGATCATATAGATCATAAAAGATTTAATTATATTGGTGAAGCGTTAAGAAGGAATTGGGAACTTAAATTAAAATTCTCTAAAAAGATTGCAAACGACTCTATAATAGACATATATAAGTCAGCCATATCTGCAGGCGCTAAAGGCGGTAAGCTTATTGGAGCAGGTGGTGGTGGCTTTATGATGTTTTATATAGATAAGTTAGAACGACAACCAGTAGAAAAAGTGTTAACTGAATTAGGTGGGTATAAGTTAATGCCATTTGAGATAGATAAATATGGAAGTAGAGTTATTATTAATGTGGAGACATTATCGTGGTAATATATGCAGAAAAATACTTTGAAGAAATGCAAGAGGCTATCGAAAACATTGACCAAGATATCGTTGATAAGGTTATAGGTATATGGAAGGTGTTTCAAAACACAAATATAAATTTTCGTTTGGGCGATAATAGGATATTTATTATTGGTAACGGCGGAAGTCATGCTATTGCAGAGCATATCTCAACTGATCTTAATAAGAGATGTAAGGTGAAAGCATATACGCTAAGTAATAATAGTCTGCAAACCGCCCTTACCAACGACTATAGTCAAGAAGATGCATTAGTCGAGTGGTTGAAAATGAACGGTTTTAATAAGACGGATTATCTTGTAGCTATATCTTCTTCGGGTAAAAGTAAAAACATTCTTAATGCGATATATTATGCTAACGATTTTGATGCTCGTACCTTATCTATTTTTGGTATGGATGGAGCACCACCATTTTCGCCTGGCACTAGTCAACACGATTACATTCATATAGATAGTTATAATTATGGTGTCGTAGAGTTAACTAGTGAAATTATATTACACGGAATAGTAGAGGAGCTAGTGATAGAATGAAACTTATAGTTAACACAGGTCACTATGAAGCAGACGGTTTAATAAAATTAATATGGGAAGTTTTAAAACATAGATGTTGGCACTTAATAAACCATAGAAGGTGGATAGACTAATGGGTGATAGAATATTAAAAGGTGTGCTACACAACGAAAGCGAACAAGTCATATTGATGACACTCTCTGATAAAATAAAAACGGAAACTTTAAAAAAGATATATAATTTATTATTAGATGAAGAGCTTAAATCTAATGACAAGGAAACAAAAAATGGATGATGAAAAAACGGTAGACTTTCCACTACATAAAGCTGATGTCAGAGATGAAGTGTTATGGGAGTGTAAGGCTTGTAAGCATGTAATAACTGATTCTATGGAAAAGAGCGAAGCAGAAGGTAGTAAAGTGTTACCGTTAAATATGGGTGGTATGATGGTTTATGTTTGCCCCAACTGTAGAACTTTTCAATTACCCGAAGAAGTTTTTAAAGAGGTAATGAAAAAGGCTACTTCTAACATTATAACATAGGGAGTAATATGAATAAGATTGGTTCTTTAGAATCTCAGTTGATGGATGCATTTAAAGATAAAGAAGCAAAAGATATCAAAGATGCTGTGTTAGATGAGGAAAGATTACAAGATAAAGAAATAAAAGATCATGCAACAAAGGTTAGAATAGCTCATCAACAAAAATTCAATAAGTCATGGCGTAAGAAAAACAAGAATAAAAAGAAGGTAGCAAAAGCTAGTAGAAGGGCTAATCGTAGATGAAAACCAAAAATTTATTCGTAATATCGCCACACCATTACTGTCATTCAACTGCATCACTTATTGAGGGTCTTAATAAGTTAGACGGTATAAAAGTGTTTTCTAACACAAGTCATAACTATTGCAAGAACACTATACAAAACCTTAAGACACAAATACAAGTAGCCAAGATGGCAGACTATGTGATGTTATGTCATTCTGCTTTGGAGCCAAAATATCAACAGATTATAAAGCCACTGGTATCAGAGTTACAAAATGACATAGATATATTTTTAGATGGTAGTGATTACTACACATACCAAGATGACCCGAATAAATACAAACTATATATAAAGAGAGAATTAAACGGCTCAATTTTAGAGATAAACGGAAACCCCATAGGTGAAAATATTCAATCTCTTATTTTTGCAGCAGAAGACAGATATTTTACCAAACCTAATTCTTCTCATAGAAATATATGGTCTAACAAAACGAATGATTTAGTATGTATTATGTCTACTTGTGAAAAACGACCATGGCGACATGACATTATGGAATCACTTATAAAAGAGTTTGAAAACAATCAATCTGTTTTTGTTGGGGAGTATAGAGGGGGTAATGCACTTACTACTATTGATACAGGTGATCGGCATTTCAGTGGTTACTTTAAAAAACTATTGGATACAAGAATAAGTGTTGACGCTTACGGTTGTGGAGAGGCGCGACAAACAGGTCGCTTTTGGGAGAGTCTAGCTAATGGTTGTATGGTTATGTATCAACCAATTGAACCTTATGTATGGAATAATACTTTTGTAGATGAGGAAGATGTTGTTATCTACGATAGTAATGAGGAGTTGTTAGATAAAGCAAAGTATTATATAATAAATCCAGACAAGGCAATGAAAATTGCAAATAATGGGTTCACTAAATTGTTAAAGTATCATAGAACCGAATATAGGGCAAAGGAGTTTCTTTCTTTAGTAGAACGATATTTATAATACGTTATAAACCGTTGAGAAAAAAATGAAACTACAAGAAGTTAAAAACCCAAAACCCATAGCTATATATCCTGGCAGATTCCAACCTATGGGATTACATCATTTCAAAGCATATCAAAATCTAGTAAAAAAATTTGGAGCTAAGAATGTATACATTGCAACTAGCGGTGTAACAGGACCGAAGTCGCCATTTACTTTTGCTGAAAAGAAAAAGATTATCCAAGCATATGGCGTACCGTCTAATCGTATTATCAAAGTAAAAGACCCGTATAAAGCTGTTGAAATAACTTCCAAGTTACCCGAAGACACACCGGTAGTTTTTGGTTTTGGTGCGAAAGACGCGGGTAGGTTAACATCTGGCAAGTATTTTAGAGACTATAAAGAAGGTGATGATTTAGTCGGTTATAAAGAAAACGGATATATTACTGTGTTGCCACACATTGCTTTAAAGGTTGGTGGTAAAGAAATGAGCGGAACTAGTATACGAGCAGCGTTAGGGTCTAAAGAAACAGAAGAGTCAGAAAAACTCAAGGTCTTTAAGGGTATATTTGGTCATAGTAAAAAAGATATATACAAACTAGTAGTAGATAAGCTAACAAGTTTAAGGGAAGAAAAAATGGAGTTAAGGAGGCTTTTACTGATGGGTGGTGCTTACGGCCACATGGCTCACCCTTTTGACGATAGTAATTTAACTTTTGGTGATTTTAAAAGTATGATTACTAGATTGCTGAAGGGTGGAGTAAATGTGGAAGGGGTAACTGAAAAACTTGATGGTCAAAATCTTATGGTGTCTTGGAAGAATGGTCAACTAGTTGCCGCAAGAAATAAAGGTCAAATTAAAAACTTTGGTGAAAATTCATTAACTACTGCAGGGGTTAAGAAAATGTTTGCAGGTAGGGGTGAATTAGAAAAAGCTTTTGCAGGTACGATGGAAGATTTAGAAAACGCCATAAAGGGTTTAACTGAAAAACAAAAGGGTCATATATTTGACAACGGTCATAAATGGATGAACTTGGAAATCATTTATGTTCCAACTCAAAATGTTATTCCGTATGGAAAAGATATGATTATCTTTCATGGTAATTTAGAGTATGATAAAGAAGGTAACGCTATTGGTCAAGATAAAGAGAGTGGTTCTAAATTAGCTGGTATGATAAAACAAATCAACCAAGATATACAAAACACTTTTGAAATAAGAGGCCCAGTGGCTTTATCTCTACCAGTAAGTAAAGATTTTAAAGAAGATCAGCAGTATTTTATAAAGAAACTATCTAAACTACAAAAGCAGTATGGTTTAAGTAATAACGACAAAGTAACAAGATACCATGAGATGTGGTGGTTAAATAAAATTAATGCCGAAGCAAGAAAGGCAAAAATAAAGCTTGACAAAAAGACAAAAAATGTTTTAATTAATAGATGGGTATTTGGTAATAAATCTACAGCACTCAATAGTAAAAACTTTACTAATGAAAAAGTTTTGGCATGGGCAAAGAAATTGGATAAACAGAACTTTAATAAGTTCGCTCAACAAAATATCGCACCGTTTGAAGATTTGTTTTTAGAGTTAGGGGCAAAGGTTCTTACCAATGTTGAAAACCTTATATCTGCTTCTCCAGAAAATTCTGTTAGGAGTATAAAAAAAGATCTCAAAACTACAATTAATAGTTTACGCCAAGGGGGTGATATTAATAAAATAACACAGTTAAAGAGGCACTTAACAAGATTACAGAAAGCTGGTGGGTTCAAGAGAATTGTTCCATCAGAAGGGCTTGTCTTTAACTATAAGGGTAAAACATATAAATTGACAGGAACCTTTGCTCCGATTAACCAAATTTTAGGTAGTTTAAAATACGCATAACCATCACAAAAGGAATTAGACAATGGCACGAACAAACCGGCGTAGAGAGCCGGAAGATATCACTAACCCCAACAAGGGCACAAAAAAGATTCAACGGCGTTCAAATAGAAAAAATCTAAAAAACAATCTAAAGAAAATGGATTATTCTGCTATAGATGTAGATGAAGAAGAAGTGTCTTTTACAAGGGGATATAATTAACCTATATGATAGTAAAGAATAATGTTTTAGACAAAGGTTTTATAGAAGTAATTGATAAGTTGGGAAATGACCTAACAGTGGCCAATTCTGCAAGAGTATCATTTGGTAAAAGAAAAACTGAGTATGATAAAACTGATGAGAGATTAGTACGATACCTCGCTAAACATAAACACTTTTCCCCGTTCCGACATCTTGTAGTACAGTTTCATATAAAAGCGCCCGAATTTGTTATGCGGCAATGGTATAAACACGTAGTAGGTGTTGAAACCACCTCATCACATTCAACAAAGGATCATGCTTGGAATGAAATTAGTGGACGTTATGTACCAGTTGAGGAATATTATATTCCCGAAAACTGGAGGCAACAATCGGAAGACAACAAACAGGCGAGTTTTGGATCGGTTAAAGAACAAGAAGAAGCCAACGAAACATATAAAAAAGCCTTACAAGTTACAAAATACTATTATGAAAAACTTTTAGAGTTAGGGGTCGCTAAGGAACAAGCTCGTATAATGTTACCTTTAAGTCAATACACAGAGGTATACTGGACTGCTTCATTTCAAGCTATAGTTAACTTCATAGAGCTTCGTGATGAACCCACATCTCAGTGGGAGATTAGAGAGTATGCAAAAGTTTTAAAAGAGCAAATGTTTGCCCTTTATCCCAAAACAATGCAAATATGGTCTGACATATATTTACAAGACATATAAAAAAAGCCTTGACAAACCATAAAAGATTAACTATATTATAGTATAATAAATTTTTAATGGGGATATATAATGACGATGTTGACCGACTTATATCAAGAGACAATTCTTCAACACAATAAAAATCCAAAAAATTTTAGAACGATGGAGTTATCAAGTGACTATCCTACCTATACGAAAGAGGGATATAATCCTCTATGTGGTGATCATTTTTACGTGCATGTCATGTTGAATGATAGTAAGATTCACGACATCGCTTTTCAAGGTTCGGGATGCGCAATCTCAAAAGCATCTGGTTCTATAATGACCGCCGCTGTAAAGGGCAAATATGTCGAAGAAGCAGAACAACTGTTTCACGAATTTCACGACATGGT
>CEOA01021147.1_pt1 | contig 13105 bp, 26 predicted proteins | sample 530251 | NCBI WGS metagenome assembly CEOA01 (sample SAMEA2619838, study PRJEB7988) | marine metagenome | biome: marine biome (ENVO:00000447); feature: surface water layer (ENVO:00002042); material: "saline water (ENVO:00002010), including plankton (ENVO:xxxxxxxx)" | depth 5 m
CCTTGTTGACAACATGTGGGCAGCTAGCAGGTAGGATTATACGAAGGTCCATTGTCCCAGATGTGGGGAACCAATGCGAGTTGATCTTAAAACTTTTTCTATAAAGTGTAGAAATCTGCAATGTCTTAACTATAATAAAAAGTAAGACAGGGAGATATAATGAAACTACAAGTAGTTAGAACGCAGTTTGGCAAAGACGCTACAAACGGCATGCTATTTATTGATGGTGTGTTTGAGTGCTTTACTCTTGAAGATCAAGAACAAGCTGTAAAAATACATTCTGAAACCGCTATACCACTAGGTTCATACAACGTAGTGCTACGTCAAGCAGGAAATTTTGATAAACGTTATGTTGCTAAATATGGCAGCACATGGCATAAAGGTATGCTGTGGATACAAGACGTACCAGGATTCGAGTGGATCTTAATTCACACAGGGAATACCGACGAACACACCGCAGGTTGTCTTCTAGTTGGTGAGACACAACAAGATTTAGATAAAGGTAAAGATGGATTTGTCGGTGGTTCAGGCGACGCATACAAAAAGATGTATCCTAAAGTAAGAAATGCTTTACAAAATGGTGATAAAGTAACAATAGAATACACACACATTAACCTCGATGGTGTTACAGAAGCACCTAAAAAGACTTCCGATAACGATAAACTCGATGAGATACTTGAAAAAGTGTCACGTATGGAGACTAAGTTAAGAGGAAGAATCATATAAGAACGGAGTAATAATGAGTGATGAACTCAAAGGACTACTTGAAAAAGTTGTATGGACATTCATCGAAGCATTTGGTAGTGCTTTGCTTGTAGGTCCTGCACTCGATTTAGACATTAACACAATCCAAGCTGCAGCTATTGCAGGTGGTGGTTCTGTTATTGTGATACTAAAAGAGTATGCAAAAAAACAACTCACAAGTAAGTAAACTTACTACAACCCAACAGGACGTACCACACAACGAGGAGTCTGATACACCTAACCACCCTAATGGTTGGGAACCAGGTGTAAAGTTTGACTACAAAAAAAAGACTGGAACGATAACTACAAGGGCATTGCAACAAGCTAACCCAGAGTTTGACGAGCTGTTACAGTCGTGGGGATTCGATCCTAAAAAATATTCTATCCTAAATGACACAATTCGTGTAAGCACGTGGGATATGAATTTGGGAAAAGGAGACGTGCAACAAGCATGGGCATACAAAGCACAGATAGTTTTAACAGAAGATACAATAGACGAAAAAGAATATGAGAAACTATCTAACTGGATACAATCATACAAACGTAAATCAAAACCTAAAATAAAAAAACCAAAGGCAAGTTTCTTTGTAGCTATATCTGATTTACAACTAGGTAAAAGAGATGGCGGTGGTACAGAAGCAATAGTAAAAAGATACCTGGAGAAGATAGATACAGTACGAGATAGATATAATTTTTTACGCAAGGCAGGTGTCAAGTTAGATCAGCTTACAGTCATAGGACTTGGTGATATCGTCGAAGGTTGCGTTGGCTTCTACCCCCAAGCAATGGGACCTAACGGAGTCGAGTTGGATTATCGTAATCAAATGAAGTTAGCTAGAAGATTAATTGCTAAGTCATTAATAGAATGGTCAAAAGATTTTGATGTAGTTGTAGTCGGTGCAGTTCCCGGAAATCATGGGACTAAAAGGATTGCAAAAAACTTAGCACCTACAGGTGAGATGGACAACTATGACATAGAAGTGTTTGAACAGATAGCAGAAATATTTGCAGACAAACCACAGTTTGATCATATAAAGTTTGTAATACCTGATGAACCACACTTATCACTAAACGTTTGTGGCACCAACATGAGTTTTACGCACGGACATTTGGCGGGCTACAGTGGGACAGTAGAAAATAAACTTATGAATTGGTGGAAGAACCAGACATTCGGCGGTTTCCATGCAGGTGCTAGTAGTATACTTGTTACAGGTCACTACCATCATCATCGTGAATTACATGACGGGCGTACATGGATACAAGTTCCTGCACTAGATGAGAGTACTTGGTTTGAGCAGCAAGCAGGTAAGAAGACTAAGCAGGGAATAATGACAATGGTTGTAGACAAGAATGGACATAATAATAAAGAGATTGTATGAACGATAACGCGTGGATAATACTTGATGATGGATCGCGCGTACACGTGTCCTGGATAGATACAGAGTTCGAGGAAGAATAACGCTACAAATGAACAAGTCGGTCTCACAGGACCGACTCATTCGGAAGGAGATAACAACGTTAAGATGTTATCTGATCTTCCCAATATAACACATGCTATAATTAAGTGCAATCAATTCACTGATAGAGGTTTCCTCCTTTACTCTATCGTGACACCAGGTTATTTTATTTTAATCTGGTGTGTCAGTAAAATCTAGTATATAATTATATTGGAGGTAGTAATGACTGCAATTAATACTACATTTGATAGTAATGGTATGTTTGCCAAGTTATCTGATTCTGTTGGTAATACAGGACGTGGTTTTATCGTGTTCTGGAAAAGCAATCCAACATACATAGATAGTATAAGTGGTTTACGTAATTGGTTACGTAGGCATGGGCTATACATAGAGACTTTTGAGTTTACAGGTGTCTTACATTATGTATTTGTAGCGTCAGAACGTGGCGGAGACTAGAACATGAACATATTTACAAGTCAAAAGGAGTTAAAGAAGTGGGCTATATCTATGGCTAATGCTTGTGGCGGCATGGAAGTAGTACAAAATAATATAATGAAAAAGCAGAGTCCAAAAAAAGTAGAAAACCTAACAATAAAATTTGTGTCTGATTACAATGCTATGGTGAAGATAGCTATGGAGAACATAGCAAAGGAGACAATTAAAGAGAATGGATTAGAGCCTGTTTCAGATGAAATAAAAGAGGAACTAAAAACAAAAGGTAAAGAAGGAGATATATAATGGCGTGGCAAGATGAGTACGATCAAGTAGAAGATAGACTTAAAAAATTTTGGAAAGACAATCCTAACGGTCGTATAGACACAAAAATTATACATGTAAACGCAGACTTTACAAATGCAATACATAGGTGTGAAGTTTACAAAGATATTAAAGATGAGTTTCCTGTAGCAACGGGCATAGCACAAGATCAACAAGGACCAAAAGGTGCAAACCAAACCTCATGGATAGAAAACGGGGAGACGAGTTCAGTAGGCAGAGCTTTGGCGAACTGGAAGTACGCAGCAAAGAAGCGACCATCAGTCACAGAAATGCAGAAGGTGGAGAACCTTAGTGGCAACATTGAGGTTACCAAGACTGTAAGTAAAACTAGCAATAGCAATACTTACAGTCCTCCACCTAGCGTTAAAAAAAAACTTGAAGGTGCAACAACTGACGGAGACTTAGAAGGTAAATCTATACAAGAGAAGTTAGATACTATAGGTGTAGATGTAGAAGAAAAAGTAGTAGTTACAAAAGGTACAGTAGAACCAAAGTGTATAAGTTGTGACAGCGAACTATGGGACAACAGAGTAGATAAAGCAACTGGCAAGATAGGACCACGTTATCCTGATTGGAAGTGTAAAAACAGAGATTGTAAAGCAGGTAAAAATGGTACACCACGTGTATATTACATGGAAAGTTTTAACGCAGAACAACAGGCACCAGAAGAATGGTATATGCCAGATTTAGTAAAGGCAAAAGACGTTGAAGAAATCAAAGAAAACGAAGCGCCGTTCTAAAAAACATATATACAGAGGTAATCCTAATTGGGCAGGAGATGATTGATGTTTACAGTTATAGTACAAATTACAAGCAGCGGTGAGTTTGTTGACATAGATTTTGAAGACGCACCTAAACACATACCTGTAAATGTAAGACAGGAAATAGTTGATGGCGAAGAATAAATGTAAGGAAGGTAATGGCAGATGGCAAAAAATCAAAACGATCCAATCAATCCGTTTGACGGACCGGGAATCAAAATAGATTCAGAAGAATTTAAGAACATGGTTATGAATGTTATGTTAAATAAACATAATAATCCTGACGAAGACTTTGATCTTACAAAGTGACCTATAAACCATTACCTGATTACCTTACAATAAAACCAAGCAAGATAGATGGACTCGGATTATTTACATTAGTTGACATTGATAAAGGTGTTAACTTAGGTGTTACGCACATTCAAGTTGACTTAGACCAATATCCACACGTTGATGAGATTGTGCGCACACCTTTAGGTGGTTTTATAAATCACAGTGACACACCTAATCTAAAAAAAGTACAAGACCGTAGATTATTTTTTGTATATACGGTCGTTGACATACCTATGGGTAGTGAATTATTGTTAAAGTACGAATGGTATAAGTTATAGGAAGGAGATACTATGAGTATGCGAGATGACATACTACAAATATTATCTGATAACGAATGGCATTGTGCAGGAGAACTGTATGAGCTAGGCGTATCAGCACGTAATCGTATATCAGAGATACGACAAGACTTAGGTGAAGACTACATATTAGGTGGAGAAGGTACACCATGTAAGATACCTGGACACTATCACAAAGCAAAGAACTTGTGTATGTATAAACTTAACGATCAAGAAAAAAAACAAGAATTAATAAATAGACTGGACAATGCGATACAACTAGAATTAAATGTATGAAGGACGTTCTAAAAACTAAAGGCGGACAAGCTGCATGGGATTTACTAAACATGTCCGATGGTATTTTAGAAGCTATTACATATTGTGAAGAGATAGAACCTGCAGATAGGATAGGTTTTTTTCCTGGTGATACGACAGAACACAACAGTCTATATAGAAATGTTATAAAGTTAGAACCTAACATACCTACAAAAGATTGTCCGCATTACGGTGGAGTCAAAGTCGAAATTGTTACAAGTAAAGGTGTAGGTTATATAGACTTGCTATTAGATTTTAATGATTTGTTTTCTTACCAATATGTACAACGGGGTGTGCAACTTGACTACGGTAGGTTTTATCGTGGTGAAATGCACGCATACTTAGTAGCAGTAGCACGTGTGCTGAACTCACCGAAGGCATTGAAGGAAAGAAAATTAATTAAAAAGGAAGAGTGATGAGCAAACAAAAACAACAGGGTACAAAGCTAGAAACATTCGTAGCAAAAATGTTAGATGGACAACGTATCGCAGAAGGTGGCAAGAATGACAAAGGTGACGTGTTGTTTCATTGGAATGGCAATGAGTTTTTTGTAGAGTGTAAAGCTAGGCAAAGTCTCAATGTTACACGTGAGTTAGCAAAGGCAATCAAGAAGTCAAAGTCGAACTTTACAGCGTTAGTATGGAAGCGGCTAGTAAAAACTGGCGGACAAAGAAGACAACCTGACGGTGTACCTATAATTGTATGCTTACCACTAGATACCTTTGTAGAAATAGTTGAGACTAAAGTCGGTAATAAATTCTACGATGATCCATTTTGGTCACAGCTTCCATGACAGATATAGATAAGATTGGAAGACGTACAGCACTAACTTTACAGAGCTTGATGGCAATAGTTGAGTATGACTACAACAGACACGAATCATGTTTAGTATGCCGGCAAAAATTTATGCACCATGTAGATGGGTTACCATGCGAAGCAGATAATAAACGTAAACAAATAGTAAAACGTAATAGATGGAATGCTTGACTTAAATTACATTATGTAGTTAAATAATTAAAAATATCTTTTAGGAAGGAGATAACATGAATCAATTAATAGAGAGACTAACTATTGATATTGTGACAGATGATTGCGGAAAAACGTATAGCGCACTTGACCACATTCACCAATGGGTAGACGAGAACGGACTAGGACAAACTATTATAAATAGTAGTAGTGAAACATTAATCTTAGTACCAGTACCAGAAGACACTAAGCCGCATGATATGTATTTAAAAATCATGCAGATACAAGGCAAGAAATAAATGAGGAGCAATAATGCCGAGTAATGATAAGCAAACCATAAAAGAATTACGTAAAATAAATGAAGTTTTATGGGAGTACATAAGTGAAAACGATTTACCAGAAATAGATATAAGATTGGAATCGATATGAAGGAGATAGTAGTCATTGATGATAAAGGAATAATCGAAAGTCATAATGACTTAGAGTTAGAACAAGTAATAAAAAGATTAGATTTAATACGTTATGAAAATGATATTGTAGGCGATATTAGGATTTGTGAAGTATTAGAAGTATCACATTAAAAGGAGATAACAAATGAAAATTGTACTAATCAAATCATACGAAGGTAATAGCGTTGGTTATACCAGGTGTAAAACAATTAGCGAAGCAGAGAACCAATTAATAGATTGGGAGAAGCAAGGACTATGCACAAACAGTGATGAGATATTATCTTTTAGCAGCATACAAAGAGCGTTTGTATTTTTGTTAAAAGAAATAAATAAATTAGGAGGGACGGATAACGAAGTATGAGACAAGCAACATTAAAAATAAAAATGGATACATGCGATTTACGTGTACTAAAAAACTTATGTGAGTTTACACAAGGTATCCAAAGTGAACAATTACATAAATTAGTGTTTATATGGAAACCAGGTAACAGCTTAGAAGTAAAAGCAACTGATTCTTATATAGCACATAGAGTTAGATTCGGTAAGATATACAAGCCGGAAATGTATTTTAGATGGGATAATGTAGAAGAAAAACTAGAGCAGCATGATGATAAGTACATAGCAGTTGTAAGAGCTGACCAATTAAAATTAGTATTGACACAAATACTAAAGCATAAAAAATCTACGATAGATAGCACATGCTACTTAACATATTCTACTAATGAATCATTAGATTATTACAAAGAAGATGGAGTAATAAGACCAGTTGATTACGATACCTTACATGAGACTGAAGGTTACAAACTATTGCACATGATGAATTTTAATTTTGACTTTAGTGACAACAGTGAAAATTATTACAATCAATTTAATGTAAAGCCACACATACAAGTACAAGATATAAATGTTAATACGTTAATTGATAAGATATGGACAGACGAAGACTTATCTATATACGAAGAAGTACCAGAAGTATTATCAATGACAGCGCATGTACTTATGAAGGCATGCAAAGTCTATGACGTAAATAAAATAGGTAAGACTGATAGCCGTATGAACTGGAAGTACATGAAGAATAAATGGTATTTATGGCAAAACTATTTATCCGGCGCTAACAAACACATACTACGTAAAGATAATGTACAAAGCATAGAAAGTTTTGTTATGTGCGCTTACGTACCTAGTTATGAAACTAAAATCGGCGTGATATAAATGCTAGATCCATTAACAGCAGTAGGAAGTCTGTTTAGTTTTATACTTGGATTCTTTTTTGGTTACGGTACATCACAATATAACAAGAGATTGTACATCGAAGAAAAGATAAGAGCTTTACAAACAGAGAAGCAACATTTAAAATCACATATAGATATAGTTGAAGATATAAACTTGAACTTACGGAAGGAGAAGAACGATGGAAGATAGGCTATTACAGTTTATACATTCTATGACAGAACGCTTTATGCGATTCTTAATGGATAATGATTATCCTATAAAGTATGACAGTGAGTTAGTATGCCAGGAAGGTACAATATTTGACCAGTGTTATTGCCCGATACATGATACAGAGGATAACTATGCCAGATAATAAAGAAAAATTATTAACTTACAAAGGTGATATAGAATTTTGTATTGATGTTAATAATCTTAACAGTGATTTTATGGACGCACATAGCATAGAAGTAGATGATTTAGGCGTATATATATACAAAGAAAAAAGATACAATGCGGATACGATTGTAGATGTAATTAACGAATGTATTGTTAATGAATGTACATCATGGTTAAGTGAATTAGATATAGGTGTAGAGCTAGGTTTATCCACAGTTGTAATAGATGGAGTTGAGTCATGGACACGGTAATTACATGTGAGTGTCAAGACGCGTATTGTGATTGTTGCGGAAGTCAATTAGTTTGCTTTAGTTGTAGAGAAGGAGATTGTTAATGGACGAAGTAATTACATACGCGCAATGGAAGAAGAAGTATAAGCCACGTGTTATAGAAGCGGCAGGGACAGGAAGACAAATCGTCAACAAAGATAGTACGCCGATATATACCTGGTTTAATACAAATAAAGAAGACTATGACATAATGATGGCACATGCTGAACCTAATACAGTATGGACAGAGCGTTATGATGAAGACGATAAGCCGTATTTAACTAGCGGTGTAGGAATCGTAGATAGATTTTGTTATTACGTAACAGAAGTTAGTCACGATGGGAAGGATATAACAGTATATGGATAATTGGTTAGTGTTTGAGACTGTTACCTATACACATAAAGTAACAGCAAAGACAGAAGAAGAAGCAATAAAGATAGTAAAAGGAGGAGGACAGGGACAAGATAAAACTGTAAACGGTGTAGATTTTAGCGCGGCAAAGTATTTACATTTAGAGAGATACTAAGTCAAAGTCGTATGCTTATCAAAAGTCGGCGGTTTTATTGGATAGATCCATAAATTAATTATGTATAACTATAAAAGATACCAGGAACACAAAAAGAATCTAGATGACATAAAGAAGAAAAGAGAAGCACGGAAGCAATGAAAAATATATTAATTACATTATCATTAATAAGCGGGTTTATTTTGTTAATTGCTTTTATATGGCAGGGGATAAAATATATCCTTGACCTTGATTAAGTTTTATTCTAAACTTAATAAAAAGGAAGGAAATAACATGACGTTTTGGGAATATCCGGAATATCTGGAAAAATCAAGCACACAAAAAATTAGTGTATATAAAAACAAAGTAAATGGCGCTTTAATATTGCATGACGCAAACGATTTTGGAAACAAAATGGTATACATGGGTTATGGAATACAAGAAGCTAAAAGATTATTTAAACTACATTTGAAGGGGATACAATGAAAACAAAATTAACTAAAAAGCAAATAGAAAAAGAAATTAATAAAGTACGTTTATTTAATTCGTTATATGGTTTTGATTTTCAAACTGAAGAATATGACGAAAAGAAGAACGAATATACCTGGAACGGAATGACACTGGCAGACCATGTACAAAGAGACAAGGGCGGAAAAATAAGATTTAGCGCGCTAGAGCTTATAAACACCAGGAAAATATACGTTTATGGACTTGTTAGACGTGTAAGCGCTAACGGAATGAATCGGCAAATCTCACTTTTTGCTGTTACTAAAAGCGGTGAAATAGCAAATATAACTTATATGGCAAGTTTGATATTAAACGGCAAAGAACCGGCAACAAATTCATGGCATGAGCATGTTATAAAAGTTACAGGAACGGGAATGGATATGGTTTTCCATCTTGTCTATAATTTGAGTAGCATTCTTTTTGAAGGAATCGAAGGACTGGAAGGATTAGCGCAGGAAGGCAGAGAAGGATATATTTTGAATAAAAGAAACTTATAGTATATATATTTAGCCCTTTATATATACGTACTAGAGAGAAGCCGCCGCGCGTATCCGCCCAGAGCCGCCGGCGGTTTTTCTTATGCTTGACTAAAGCCGCGCATATTTCTTATATGATCCATGAAAGCCGCACGCCTTCCGTAATAGATCCATACAAGTTATTAACCTGATACGCGGTATATCGATTTTAAATAATAGTATGTTGTTTCTATGGCGAACGCATGCGCAAGCAGTACAACGCAAACAGCGGACAGAACACGACACAGCACGACATACGACCGCATACGTTATATATGCAGTATATATTTACCCCCATACCTTAACCGGCGGCGTGCCAAAATGTATATGAATACGTCAATATTTACGTGGTAATTTGTGGAGGTGGCAGGAGTTGCACCTGCGTTGAGTTAGTTAATTAGGAACAAACAGCTAACTGCGATCTAGTAACACCCCCAGTGGACATTATACCAGATGTAGTGGCACTATAGGTGGTATATTACTAGATATAGTGCTATCGCACTATTCTTGTTATATAGAGCCGAGTCGACCGTATAGTTATAGCTAACCCTGTGTCACTCCCAACCCAAACCAGTTTATTAAGTGTAGTGATCAAGTTTTGCTTCTCTCTGTGTACGTAATAAATAAAATGTGAGGAAGGTCCCTCAACGGACGACTAAGGCAGTCCTGCTAGTCTAACCTATCGATAACGATTCCTGAACATGTGTACCTTGTATAGGCAGGAAGCACACACTGCTTGTTCCGATATGGTACACTATAGCATATAGATATGTCAAATAAACAAAAAAACACACTCTGTACAGCAGGAGACTGCACCGTCCCTTTACCAGAAGGTCGTAGAAAATACTGTAGTGATACGTGTGCGGAACGCACAAAAAAACGTGCATATAGAGCTAATAAATCTACAGAGGATTTCCAAGAAATAAAAGAAGTAGATGAACAAGTACAGAAACGACGTGGCGACTACTACGCCATTATGAAGAAAAAAAATTTTTTCGACGATATTCTGAGGGGGGACAAGACGAAAAAGCAGGTATCGGATATACTATCCTGCAGTCCTGCAACAGTGAGTCGAGCTATGGCAGCGTATCTAGAAGATAAAGCAAAAGAAGCAGAATACGAAAAACGATCCGCAGCGACAGTGGGGGAGATACAGGAAGCCGATGTCGACGATTTCGTAAAATTTAGAGATGATTATTTTTTAACAGAGCAAGGTAAAAATTATGAGACACCAGACTTCCAAAGAAGGTGGATTAGTGCTATCTTAGATAGTATACAACACGGTAAAAGGTTGATGATACTGTCACCACCTAGACATGGTAAGACAGACTTGTTAACACACTTTTGTGTCTATATGATTGCAAAGAATCCGAACATACGTATTATGTGGTGCGGTGGTAACGAGGATATAGCAAAGAACAGTGTTGGCGCAGTGTTAGATCACCTGGAGAATAATGAAGGACTCATACAAGATTACGGAGACTGGGACGGATTTAGACCTGCTAATAGAAGCGGAAAAAGTTGGTCGTCCAGTCAATTTACTGTTGCAACTAGAACAGTCTCTGGTATCAAGTCACCAACTCTTGTTGCTATTGGAAAAGGAGGTAAAATTCTCTCCAGAGACGCGGACCTTATTATTGCAGACGACATCGAAGATCATGGCACAACTGTGCAACCTAGTGCTAGAGAAAACACAAGAAACTGGTGGACCACAACGCTACAGTCAAGAAAAGAAGAACATACAGGTATGGTCGTTATCGGATCACGGCAACACCCCGACGATTTATACCATCACCTCTTAGATAACAGAGCATGGGAATCTATCATAGATAGAGCGCATGACCTAGAAGTACCACTAGAAGACGAAACTATAGACCAATCAAAACACATGTTATGGGCAGAAAAAAGAAGTCATAAATGGTTACTAGAACAATTATCTGCAGCAGAGACAACAGGTGGTAGAAACATATTTGAGATGGTATATCTTAACAAAGCTATACCTGATGGCATGAGTTTGTTTACAGCAGAAGCAGTAGATAGTTGTTTAGATCCGTCAAGAAAACTAGGTGACATACCGCCACATACTGCATTGATAGCAGGACTCGATCCGGCAAGTACAGGATACCAGGCAGCAGTATTGTGGGCATATAACCTACAAACACAACAGATATGGTTAGTAGATATAAAAAATGATCAAGGTGGTGGTATTAAAAAAGCACATGACTTAATGAAGGAATGGTATGACAAGTATTGGTTATCACATTGGATTATAGAAGAAAACGGTTTCCAAAAAGCTATTGGTCAAGATAGAGATATACGTAACTGGGCAGCAGCTAACGGTGTAAGAATAGAAGGACACCAGACATACAAAAACAAATGGGATCCTACCTTTGGTGTTACAAGTATGGTAGGTATGTACGAAAATCAAAAAGTAAATTTAGCATGGGGAGACGCTGCAACAAAACGTAAAGTAAATATATTTAGACAACAACTTTTATATTTTTCACAAGCAGGTGCTTCTAATTCACGTAATGTAAAAACAAAAACTGACTTAGTTATGGCTAGTTGGTTCCCTATGAAACGTATACGTACAAGTGTAAAAATGATGTTAGCAGAAGCAGATAGCGACTATACTCCTAGTTATAGTTATTATAAAACAAGTGATTACAATGAGGTTTTTTGGTAATGGTATATACCGCTGACGAATTATTAATTAAGACAGACGACCTTCGTGGCATGCACGAACAGAGTGGACATTACGAATATAGAGATAGAGTCCGTTCTATTATGAACGGTGGTGCTAACGGTATAGGCGCATTACTAGGTGACGGTGCAAAAAACTATGACACTGACTTACCTATACCTAATCTTATAAACTCCGGTCTAGAACACCTTGCACAGAAACTAGGACGTATGCCAGATATAAAAGTAGACGCATACGCAGATAGTGACAGAGCAAAAAACAAATCAGAAAAATTAGAACGTATTGTTACTGCATTAGATGGTCATTCTAAGATGGATCAACAAATGCCACAGGCAGCTAGATGGTTACCTGGTTATGGTTTTTGTGTATGGATCATTAGACAAAAGATGGGACCTGATGGTGTGTTATATCCTCATGCAGAACTCCGCGATCCTTATGATTGTTTTCCAGGATATTACGGACCAGACCAAGATCCAAAAGAATTAGCACTTATACGTCTAGTACCTAACGCTGTTATAAAACAAATGTATCCTGCAGCAAAGATTGCAGTAGATGAGTCAAGTCAATTTCCATCTGGTTACAGTAAGTTTAAATACCATGACGGTTACCAAAGAAGTTGGGGAAACCATTTAGCAGATGGTACAGAACTTGTAGAGTTTTATGACGAAGAAGGTACATACGTATTCTTACCAGAAACAAAACAAATATTAGATTTTACACCTAATCCATTAAAGTCAGGACCAAGATTTGTTATATCTAAAAGATTTAGTTTTGACAGATTGTCAGGTCAGTATGACCATGTACTAGGTTTAATGGCAGCTATGGCAAAAATAAATGTTTTGTCAATAATTGCTATGGAAGACAGTGTATTTACAGAGACGAATATTATTGGTGAATTAGAGAGTGGGAACTACAAGCG
>CEOA01046971.1_pt1 | contig 13088 bp, 5 predicted proteins | sample 530251 | NCBI WGS metagenome assembly CEOA01 (sample SAMEA2619838, study PRJEB7988) | marine metagenome | biome: marine biome (ENVO:00000447); feature: surface water layer (ENVO:00002042); material: "saline water (ENVO:00002010), including plankton (ENVO:xxxxxxxx)" | depth 5 m
TTGGTTTGACCATATGTATGTAATACCATTTGATGTGGCTCAAGGAAATGTTAGAGAAGATGGGGATGACTATGATTCATATTTAACTATATCATATCTTAATAGATCTGATATAATTCAAACAAGTGCTGGATTTTATTATACCTGTGGTGTATCAAAAGGTAAACTTGGTGAAGTTCAAAATGATCAATATAATTTTTTATATGCTTCAACTGAAGGTGAAGCTCCTCGGTATTGGATTCCATATGGAGAAAGTGAATCAGGTGCACAGAATGGTTTGGCTAATTTACCAGAGTGGTTTATAGATCCAACTCTACAAGACCTTTCCACTGCAATACCAATGGGTAGGGTAACATTTAATTTTCAATTTGGTGAATTTCCAGGAGAGTTTGGAATTCCGGGTGTCGATATAGAACCATCATTAAATGAATCCTATGATCCATATTCCGGAATGGAGATTGATACATCAACATTAATTAACACAAAAGATGGTTTTGATGATTCGGATAATGATAAACGACCATCGTTAGGTTGTTTTTCGTATGATGAAGATAACCTTTCACCTGATGAATTTTTATATAATATCGAGGGTGATGAATTTGAAACATATGAAAAAACAAATTTTGTGGCAAATGGTACAGGTAGACAATCATTACGTAGCAATATGATAACTGGAATTTATGAGCCAGGTGGAGAATGGAAACACATAAATGCTACCGGTTGGAAAGATGGAGCAGGATTTAACGGTCACTACTACCAAAATTGTACATCTGAATTTGACCAAACACCTGGTGATGGACTTTGTGAAAAACATGTTGGTTGGGAGGATTATGATGAATTTGAATTGGAAGAAAATCCAGAATCAGGTAATTATCTTACTCATAGTGGTGGATATAGTTGGGCTAAATGGGTAATTAATAATTCAGAGTGTTACTCATATAGAAAGTGTTTGTACATGGAATCTACATCAGCTAATTTTATTGGTTTTGAAAAAGAACAATATTTTAGACTAAACCAATATCAGAAAATTTTAACTGGTATTGAAGCAAGTAGTCTTTTAAATCGTTTTAGTCCTTTGAGAGTAAGTTTTTGGATGAAAACTAAATATGTTGATAATGTTAATAATCCACCAGCGATTGAATTAGCTATTCTTGGTATGGAAAATTCAAATTTTGATGGTGATGGTGAAAAAAGGTATGATCCAAGAGGACTATTTAATTCTGAAGGAGAATCTGTTCCTTTTCATTATAATGGTAGTAGAATAGTGGCTCAAAATTCTGAAATTGACCAATGGGAAAAGTTTGAATATACATTTGTTTTACCTAGAGAATATTTAACAGCGGTCGGTGAATACCGAGATTTATATTTAACTGTGAATTGGACAACCACTGATTATTCACAAACGAATCATGGTGAGGTATATTTAGATAATTTTGAAGTAGTTGAATCTTATGACTTTAGACCTGATGTTGATGTTAGAGTTAAAAAGGGTTCTAATATGTACAGTGAAGCTTCATTAACAGAATATTATGATCCTAAAGTTGATTTGGACAAATATAGAGAAACAATGGCTCCATTGGAAGCTCAATTTTATTTTTATCCAAGATATCCTATCTATAACCCATTTGATTTAACAGAGGATGAAAATAGTATAGTTCATAATGATTTTAGAAAAGGTGCATTTTATTTATATGATGTGGATTGGGGTGATGGTTCTTCAAAAGATTTTACAAATGAACCAATGTTAATTGGTGATAACATATCTGTTTTTCACACATATGAAAAGTCTGGAATCTTTGAAGTAACTGGATATATGTTTAGAACAAAATTAGACCAAGACACTAATGAGTCTCTTGGAATTGTTAATAATCAAAGATTTACTCTTAGAATAAATGTTAATGAGGGATTGGATGAGGATTTTACTTATTTTGGATCAGATGGTTTTTCTTATATTCCATATAAAAATACTCTTCCTGTAGTCGGAGGTATTTCAAATCAAAGTGCTTATTACAAAGGTATAAAAAGAGAGTTAGGATTTATAACCGATGACACCAAAGTATCCACATATTTTGAAAAAGAAACTGACAAATTAAAAACAGAATTAGCATTATTAAAAATGGATTCTGATTCATTTAGTGATTTAGATTCTCTACCTGAATTTGAAATTACAAGATATGAAGAATTGGATAATGAAGATTCACCTGTAGTTACCACTGGTATAACAGACCTTCAAGAAGAACTTGGAAAATCAATAGGAGATACAGACTTAACTAATATTAGATATTTTAATAAACCATTTCAATTATATGAGATGTTAGGATTTGAAGATGTTGAGGGTGGAATACCAGATAATGATAGATATTGGAAAAACATAGCACCAACATTTGAAGATATATTAGATGGTGGATATTATTATCCAGTTTTACCTGTATACAATCAAGTGGGTGAGTTTATAGAAACTGAGTTACAAGATAATAAAATACCATTTGGTAGTATAGAATATGATGGTGAAACATGGTCACCTGTTGATTTATTAGCACCAATAACAAAAGAAGATTTGGAAGATAGTTCTTTAAAAATAAATATAAATTCTAATCAAGTAGAAAATAATGTGTTACTTGATAGTAGTGGAAATCAAAATTATGGATTTACAATAAGTGATTATAAAGTAACATTTAATCAAAAAACAAGAGAAGCTAAAAAAATAAAAAACACATCTAGAATTAGAACATCAAAAAATAATGGAGCATTTTAATGAAAAAAAGATTATTACTTGATAGACCGTATGTCGGTGATAGAGGTCAATACACTTTTTTCGATGATAATGCCTTCGATTATTTAGATTCAAATGGTATACCTCAAAATTATGATAAATTTAGTGATAAAGATTTATATAGTGTTTCACAAGATGATACTATTAATAATTATATTGTTGAAAATAAATTAAGATTTGTTTCAACTTCATATGTTAGAGTAAATGAATTTACAGTTGTTAATTCAGGAGTAAAATACAGAGTAAAAAATACTCAAATAAAAGCGTGGATGTTTGATGGTAAATCTCTTACTGATTGGTTAAACTATAGATATGATGAAAATAATAGTGGAGTAACAGATCCAACAACATTAAGTTATACTCGGTTGTCAGAACTAGGAAATAGATTTAAATTTTTTGAATTCTCTAGTAAAGGTAAAAAGAAAAAAGGTTATTCACCTGGAACTCTTTTAGAAAATGCTGAAATTATGACAGACATATCGACAGACACACCAACAAAAGAAACTTATTTTGGAGATGTTGGTGGACAATGGACTCCAAGTTACAGTGATGGTGATATCCCGGCTTTTACTCAAGCTTTAGATGATCAAGCACAACTTGGTATTTTTGATCCAAATATAAATCAAACCATATATGTTGTAGTTTGGATGAAAGGTGATGCTAAAAGATGGTGGGGAACTGACAAAAGAAAAAAAAGAGTACAAATTTTTGAAATTCCCGCTAGTGAGTTATTTACAGATGATGGTGCCATGGCAGGTAAAATAACAGTTCTTCCTTTTGATTATGGAGACTCAGTCAAAAAAGAAGGTGGTGGTGGTTCCGGTGGAGCCGAATCACCTGCTTTTAAAGTTAGTAAATTATCATTTACTATTAACACTGCTGGTTCTTCTGATTATGAAGAAGACGAGGTATTTTCAGAAGAAGTTACTCAGATTTTAGGTAGTGTTATAGAACCAAAGTTATTAGATTTACAAAATTTAGAAGAGTCATTTATATTACAGAGTCCTTCAAGTGAAGTAAATAATATAGTGGTTAGTAACGATGCGGATTATCTTAGTGATGTACAAAAAAACTTTGAGGCTGTTCCTAAAGTTGGAATTTTAAATCAAGATTATGAATTACAAGCTTATCAAACAAGTTCAATTGATAGACAAATTTGTTCAGCTCCAACTGAAATATCTTTGGATTATTATATTTCAGATTTTGATGTTCAAGATGCGGAATTACAAGAAGAAACTCTATCTGAAAATCTTGGATATAAATTTTTAGTATTAGATTGGGATGATAATAGAAACAAATTAAAAGATCCTATAGACTATATGTCAGATATACCAAGAAATACAAAAGATTTAATTAGAAAAAGAGAAAATAATACATATTATTTTTCAGATATTGGAACTCCGTTGATTCATGGATATTCTACTCCTGGAATTAAAACTATAAAAAGTATTTTATTTTCTCATACTATTGATGATTTTACACAAATTGTTAGATGGAAATTTGTTAAAACTAGATTATTTTTAGATATTCCAACCTCAGAATATCCTGATTTTGCATCATTTGGAGGTAATGATTATACTACCATACCATGGCCTTACACAACTCCTGTAATTGGTGGAATAGATGAAAATTCTAAATATTCATTAAGTATTCAAAATACTTTAAGAGGTGGAACCATAGGTGATACAGATGTTATTGATGAAAGGTTTTTACTTGAAGCTCAAGAAAATGATGAACTTGGAAAATCTATTTTAGAGTTTGACTTAGAACAAATTAGATATTTTAATAATTCATATAGTATGGCTGAATTATTAAATATATCTTTAGAAAATAATGATACCTTTACTCCCCACACTAGTGAATATTGGAATGGATTAACAGAAGATACAACTTTTTCAGAGAATTCTTCTGTCGGACAGATATTTATAAGTGATACTTTGGATCAAAATTTAATAGACGATTGTCAATTTGAATTAAATACAGGTGAAGTTGAATATAATTCAATTTATGATTCAAGTGGAAAATCAAACAAAGGTATATTACTTGGTGATTATAAAATTAAAAAACAAAAAAAAGGAACTCCTATGAGAAGAGATTCTTCTATTAAATTTCCAAAAAAATCTAATAATTCTAATGGAGCTCTTTAATGCCTAATTTTGAATTAAACTTTAATCAAAATGATTATAATATCATAACTGAAGTTGATAGTGCTGGAAATGCAGTTACTTCTTCTGATGCACCATTTGCATCAACTCAAGGTGATTATATAAGATTAACGATTTTAGACCAAAATAACAGTCCAATAATTACTGAAGATGGTAGAGGTGGTATTTATTATTCTCAAGTTGATTCAGATCCATTTCCAATACAAGTTCCAGGTAATGTTGATAACCAAAATATATTATTAGAAGAAGGTAGTGGTGATTTTGAAATTTATTGGAATTCCTCTGGTGATGGTGATGGTGATGACACCACTGGAAACTATTATTTAAAACTTAATGAAATTTTAAATGATAAAGAAATTGCTCAAGGTAATTATAATATTCAACTTGATTTTTTAAATCAATATCAACATAGTAACTATGATAAATTTATTGTAAAACAAATTTCACCATCAAGACTAGAAGTTAGATTAAAATTATTAAGTACAACATTAAATGAAACTACTCAACTTGACTTCTCTAGTTGGAATAATCCATCCGGTCAATATGATTTTAAACATGTATTATATACTGGTCGTGAAAGTATTCCAATTGTAAACTATACTATTGATAAATCCACTGAGGGTTTAGATAATCAATCTTTAATTTTAAAACTCTATAGACCTATACCAGGAAATGTAACATCCTTACAAGTTGTAACTATAGAAAAAGAAGTTTTAACAACTCAAACAGAAAATCTATATTATTTTTCAGAAGTTGCACCTTCTATGGGAGCTGGTAGTTTATTAAAAGATGATAGTTTTACTGATTTTGTTTTTGATGATGTTTCTGCAAATCCACAAAATTATAACGAATTAACAGGTTCTTTATCTTTAGAATCCATTGAAAACATTATTACTGGAAGTTTATATGATTATCCTAATTTAAATACAAATTTTAATAAATTTGAAAATCATACATTTTTTGGTAGTGCTAAAAGAAAATTAGAAAATTTTAAAAATAAAGTTGAGACTATACAATCATATTACAGTCAGATTTCATCTTCCTTTAATGCGGTAAGTTCATCGTTATCAGGTTCTGCTCAAGCAACTATAAGTCATAGAATAAACTTATTTGATAAAATTGCAAAAGAAAAAAGAACATTTACACCATATGAGAAATTTTTATATTATGATGGACAGAGTCAAACTACTGCATCTGCACCTGGTTTAGGACAAAATTATGCAGATACGGTTCCTGTAACTAATAGAGAAAATGATAACTATCAACTACTAACAAATTTTGATGGATTTCATGCTGTCCATAAACATTCAAATATAGCCACTAATAATAACTTTGTAGACTTGTTTACAGACAAATATCATGTGCATAAAAAACCATTTTTTAATTATAGTGGTTCAATCTATTTATCATTTTTATTAAAAGGTACAACAGGTATAACATTAAATCATAAGAATTCTAATGATACAAGTAATAATGGATTTGATGAGGGAACTCTATATCCAGTTGATGCTTTTCATAAAAAAGCATTACTATCTCCAACAATTACTGGAAGTGAATATAGAAGATTTATATTTCAAGTTTCTCAATCATACTTCGTTCCTACCGCAAATGCACCTACTCCTTTTGATATGGGTTCTGTAAATGATTTTTCAGCTGGTTCAGATCAGATTAGTATATTATCAGGTAGTTTTAAAACAGGTTCACATACAATATTTGATTCAAGTGGAAAATATCCAACAACAGTTGTAACTCAAAGTGGTGTACCATTCTCTGGCTCTATAATGCCAGGTGGTGAATTATTTAGAATTCATTATTCTAGTGGTTCTGGACATAAAACATCTTTAATAACAGATGTAAAAGTTTCTTTTAAAGATCCGACTGATGTTGTACCATTTGATATTCTTTATCACACAAGTTCTGCAAATTGGACTAACTGGTATGATGGAATGTATGATTCAGCATCAGCTTTTGATACTGACAACATTCATAGTTTAGAAAATAATTTACCGAGTTATATTCAACAAAGTTCTGAATATGATGATTTAAAAGACTTTTTATCATTAATTGGTGAAAACTTCGATTTAATTAGAAATTCAATTGATGGTTTAGGTACATTACATAATCGTAGTTATAATAGTCTTGATTCAGTTCCATCAAATCTTTTACCCATATTGGTTGATAACTTAGGTTGGGATCCAATACAACCGTTTAGTAGCAGTTTATCAAATTATTTTGGTGATTCATTATCAGATGTTACTAATGTAAAAACTATTACTGAAAATACTTGGAGAAAAACATTAAACAACTTGATTTATCTTTACAAATCAAAAGGAACAGAAAATTCAGTAAGAGCTTTATTAAATATTTATGGATATCCAGGAGATGTGTTACAAATAAGTGAGTTTGGTGGCTCAACACAACCACAGAACGATGTTCCAATTTCACCGTCTACACCTTTAATTGGTACAACAACCAATGATACAAATTTACAAGAAGCTAGAGATAATGTTTCTTTCTCTGAAAAATCCCATAGACTCTATTATTATAAATTTGGTACAGATAGAAACAGAGTATTAAGTTCAAATTGGTGGAGAAACAATGCTGATATTGAAACTCTTGAGTTTGTATATAAACACCAAAATACAACAAATCCTCAATCTTTATTTTTAAGTAGTGGTAGTGCGGCACAAACACTTTGGGATTTAAGATTAGTACCAAGTTCTACTGGTGTTAGTTCATCGTTTGAATTTAGATTAAATAATTCACCAAATGGATCAGGTTCTATAGTTTCAAATGCAGTATCAATGTCAACCGAATATTTGAGAGTATCTGATGGTCAACTTTGGAATGTAATGTTACAAAGAATGTCTTCAAGTATAAGTGGAAGTGGAACAAATAAATATCAACTCGCAGCAGCTTTACAAAATAAAAACAGAATATCAAAACTTGCTTTTACATCAATGTCTGTAAGTGGTGGTTTAACAATTGATAGTAATTATAGAGCAAATCAAAATTGGCAATCAACAGGAAGTAGACACCCACTGTCACAATCAAATTTAATTATTGGAAAATCTATGACTGGCTCGTTAGCCGAAATAAGAGGTTGGTCAACTCCATTAAGTATGTCTAAATTTAGACTACATACACTTAATAAAATAAGTACTGTTGGTAATACAATCAATGCTCACAATACAGAATTAGTTTACCATTATAAGTTAAATGAAAATTATATAAGTTCATCTATTTCAAGTTCAAATCAATTAATAAATATAATTGATTCAAATCCTAATGGTCCATCTAGTAATCCAACTGACCATACGTTTAAAATATCAGGAAGTGTGGCTACAGGTTCAATGCTTTATGGGTACGATATTATTAAAATTTATAAAATGGGTTTACAGAGTGTTGATATAAATTCTAGAAATAGTAACAAAGTAATTATAAAACCAAACAAAACAATGTTTGCAAATCTAAGTCCAGATAAATCATCTACGATAAGTTTATTTAGAGAAAATAATAAGAAAAAAAGAATAAATTCTACTAAATTAGAAATAAATAGATCTCCTCAAGATTTTATAAATAATTTTATTATAGATAAATTACAAGGATATAACTTAGAAACATTATATGGAAGTCCTGTTAATTTTTATTCTTCATCTTATTCGGAATTAAATGTATTCAGAGAAGACTTTTTTAGAAATTATGAAATTTCAGTAGATATAAATAAGTTTATAAGGTCACATGAAAATATTTTTAATAAGTCATTGAGTGATGGGGTAAAAAAACTTGTACCTGCTCGTTCAAGTTTAAGTGATAAAGATTCATCAATTGGAGTAACAATAAAACCAACAATTCTTGAAAAACAAAGAGTTGAATATAAAAAACATTCGGTAGAAACAAATCCAAATCTGGTATCTGACACTATCGAAGTTACCACTCGTAATGATTATAAATCAGGATTTAGTATATCTGAAACATATGAAAAACCTGTAACAGGATCTATATTAGTAAAAAATTCAATCACAGAACAATTTTCATATGATGCAACTAAAAATGCCTCCATATCAATTAATAATTCAATAACAAAAGAAGGTGAGTATGATGAAACAAAGAATGCAACATTATTAATATCAGATGATTACATCACAAAAGAATTTTCATATGATGAAAATAAAATAGGAACAGTTTCACTTATTAGTTTAGATCCTAGTTCTACCAAAACTGATAACTATATTACTCAAAATGCTTCATATGAAAAGTCAAATGAAATATCACTTTCTGTTACAGATAATATATCCGAAACTGGAGAGTCCTTTACACCAAAGACAGGATCTATATCAGTTGAAAATTTAATAACTAAAGAAGCTTCATATGACCAACCAAAAAGTAGCTCAGTTTCTGTTAATATTACAACAGATATTTCTTATGAACAACCAAAAAGTAGTTCATTATCAATTAATAATTTTATAGTACAAGAAGCTTCATATGAAGAAACAAAAAATGGATTGTTTTCTATACCAGATGATTATATTACAAAAGAAGTTATATATGATAAACCAAAATCTGGTTCATTTTCTATGATACCATCGTATCAGACTGAGATACTCACTCCAATTTCTGGAACAAATGATTATTTAGCAACCAATAATTATTCAAAATTTGTAGATTTACATAAGTCTTGGGGAACAAGTTCTAGTGATGTTCACTTTTTAAATATGGCCACTGAAGATGAACACACCAGTTCCTTTGGTGATTATAATGTTAATCATATTGATAGGAGATATCATTTCTATATGATAGGTGATGTTGAAACATATTCTGGATCAATAGGTCATTTTTCTAACTTTACAGATCAAAAACGATTTTATAATAGACAAATTGTTTCAGAATTCACTCATAAAAATATAACTTATAACTCATATATGAATGGTAATCCAGGTCCACAAAAAGGTAGAGCTATGGGTACAACTAGATATTTTTATACATCTTCTGATGGAGCAATAACATTACCGTCAAATCATATTAGTCATTATAGAGATAATTTTGTAACCCAAATGTATAATGGAACACAAAATACAAATCCAGGTATTCAATATAGTAAAACTCATGTTGATTTTTCAACTGCTTCATTTTACGGTGTTAAAGTTACTGGAGGTGAAACTCAGTTAATTGTTAGGACTGGTGATCCAAATGATACTGAATCTCCTTCTAGGATTGGTAAAAATACATTAAGATTCAAATAAAAGTTAGAATAATTTATTAAATTAAAAAATGTACGATTTTTTTAAATTGGTTATATTTATATATGAATTTAAATATCAAAAATTTTAATCAGGAGAAATAAAAATGGGATATCAAGATAATTCTTCAGTTACAGTAGATGCTGTTTTAACTAAAAAGGGAAGAGAACTTTTATCAAAAAGTGGAAGAATTGACGTAGCTTCTTACACACTTTCAGACACTGGTGTTGATTATACATTATGGAATCCAGACCATCCAAGTGGTTCAGCTTATTATGGTGAGGCTATTGAAAACTTACCAATGTTAGAAGCAAGTGTTCACGCTGCATATTCTCTTAGAAACAGATTGATAACACTTAATCAAGACACTGTTGCTATCCCAGCATTAGAAATAAGCACTGCAGGACTTTCATCCGGTCGTGTTACTTTTACTGATCCTGATATAAATGGTAAAACAATTACTGTAACACTAAAAGGATTTTCAAATACAAACGCAGGTGGTTTATATTTTGTAATGGATGATCCTAGTCTATTTAACACTGATGCTAGAAAGAGAGCAAATCTAAGTGGAACAAGTAGAACATTCCTTCGTGAACAAAATTTCGATAATTCAGCTGAATTTGTAATTAATCAAAGAAACAAAAATGGTGATTATACATTTAGTTTAACACCGGTAATACAAGATGTAACAGGAAGAGAAACTAATATTTATGTTGTTCATGAAGAAACTGCTGCTTATGGTGAATTTGTAGCTGTTAATAGTGTAACAAAACTAGAAAGACAAACATTAAGTCCATCAAATACTAAGGGATAATAAAAATTAGGAGAAATATAAAATGGCTATAGCAGGAACTAATATAACATTAAATGCGACTGAGGGTGAAGATAAAATAACCGTAACGGAAAAGGTAACCACACCATATTTTTCTAACGGTTCAACAGAGCTTTTAGCGGCTAATATAGTTTCAGAATCATTGTCTGACACGAATGAAAAATATTTTTTTGGTATAGCTCATTCAAGTACACCAACAACTACAGAATTTCATGTCGCTTATGGTAATTCCGAAGGTAATGGTGGAGATGATAATTCAAATGCTATTAAATCACCTACACAGGCTATATACAAACAATTTTCTAATTTATTATTACCAGCTACTGAAGTAACTGGTGGTTTCTTTATTTCAAGAAATAATAGTTTGGCTTCAGCACCATCAAATGCTGCTATAGCATCAGGAAAAGACCAAGATATTTTTGTGATGGTAGCTGAAAGAGCCAGAATGAAAGATAGATTGAACAAAAAGAATTGGACTATTATATTGAGTGGTTCTAATACACATGGTGACGATGGTAATTTCCTACATCTTACTGATGATAGTGCTAATGATACTCCAGTGTCCACACCAGCAGGTGATAGATTTAATATCGTGAGTGGATCAGATGGAACTATTACTGAGGCGGCTACTTCAACAACTTACGGATTTTATTATCCAGACCAAGGTATAATGGTATTTAGTGGTGCTGAGTTATCTGCTTCCTTACCAGGTAGTGGTTCTACTTTCAACAATGTCGTGACATTTGATAATGATGCACATAAAGGTTTTGTTACAACTGCTAATCAAGATAATAATTATAAAACTGCATTAAGATTTATAAATTGTTTAAAAGGCACAGGTGCTAAACTTAAATTTAGAGATGAAGAAGACCAAATAAGTACTCAATATTTCTGTAGAGCAAAGGCTGGACATTTTAATTTCTCAAATAATCCAACATTTGTTTCTGGTTCTCAAAATGAATTAAGACATAGTTCAATGAAAGGTAATCCTACAACATTTATTACATCAGTTCAATTGTATAATTCTTCTGGTGATATGGTTGCGGTTGGTAATCTTTCAACACCATTAAAGAAAAACTTTAGCACAGAAGCAACAATTAAAGTTAAACTTACTTATTAGTAACATGATATGTTCGTATTCAAAAATATTGATAAATCATCAACTATTATAGAAGAGAATGTAGTTAATTATACACATAATTTTACAACATCTTCAGCTGGGATAAAATCAATAAATATAGTATCAGGTTCAATAAGTAGTAGTTATTGGAATTCATTAAATGTTTTGTATTATACCAGTGGTTCTCCTCTTTATTCAAATGAACAACATATTGTATTAAAAAACATATCAATAAAACAGCCTGAAGGAACTCAACATTTAACAAAATTTCATGGATATCCAAGTAGTTCCATAATAACAATTCCACAACAATACTACGGTGAAAAAATAGAAGAGGGTAGTTTTACTTTAATAGATAAATCCTTTACAGATAATAATGGAATCAATCCAATGATAAAAGATGACAAATTTGGTAATTTATATTCCACAAATGCTCATCATTCACAAAGTTCAAATCATGCATCACATTCAGATAATTATGTAGGAAATATATTTTACGAACAAGGATTAGCAGTTATTACAGAAACAGGTTCTTGGTCAGGAAGTGTGAAATATTCAGATATTACAAGAGACACTAATTTTACGGTTAAACTTAATTCTTATGATAGAATAACAACTCACGAATATTCAGTAACAGTGTTACCTCAAGAATTTAACAAATCAATGAATTATAGTTTAAGAATGCCTTTAAGTGGTTCATATTCAAATATAAATGAATTGACATCTTCTATATTATCAAATCCTTATTATGCAAGTAATTTTACTGGTAGTGATTTTACACCATATATAACAACAATTCATTTATATAATGAGGGAGATTATGATACACCAGTTATAACAGCAACTCTTCCAAGACCAATTAGAAAAAGTAATAAAATATCAACAACATTTAAAATTAGATTAGATATATAGGAGTTCAAATGGTTACATTAGGATTAGATGCATCAACGACTTGTGT
>CEOA01003806.1_pt1 | contig 12871 bp, 22 predicted proteins | sample 530251 | NCBI WGS metagenome assembly CEOA01 (sample SAMEA2619838, study PRJEB7988) | marine metagenome | biome: marine biome (ENVO:00000447); feature: surface water layer (ENVO:00002042); material: "saline water (ENVO:00002010), including plankton (ENVO:xxxxxxxx)" | depth 5 m
GACAGCAGGCTTTTTGATCTTTCAAGAGCAGATTGCTTTGCTGGCTCACAAGTTGGGTCATGATATTAGTTTGGATGAGGGCAACAAACTTAGAAAGCTTTTAACCAAGAAGGGGACTGGAAAAGGTGCTGAAGAGAAAGAAGTTATCAAGCAAAAATTTATTAGAGGCTGTGTTGCTAAGTCAATCGATCGATCAACCGCCTCGTCACTCTGGGACAATTTTGAGTATTTTTCTGGCTATGGCTTTAACAAGTCTCATGCTGTTGCTTATAGTATCCTTTCTTTCCAGTGTGCTTGGCTCTTGAACTATTTTCCGGAGTGCTGGGCAGCTGCTTTCCTTGATAAGGAGCCTGAATCTAGAAAAGAGGCAGCGATTAGTTTAGCTCAGAAGAATGGTTTCTATATTCAAAATGTGGATATCAATACTTCTACAAGTCAGTGGGAGATCTCTGATGACGGTGAGACCCTGGTGCAGCCTTTGAGTTCTATCAAAGGACTAGGCGACAAAGCTATTGATCAGATTATCATGCATAGGCCATTCAGTACCGTAGAGGATCTTTTATTCAGTAAAGAAATTGTTTATTCAAAGCTAAATAAAAAAGCTCTTGACGTTCTGTGTCGTTCAGGCGCACTAGATTCTTTATCCGATGAGCGCTTTACCGGATGCAAACATCTTTGGATGTCTTGTGTGCAGGATAGACCTAAAAACCCTAAGAAGCTGGCAGAGAATATTAAGCTATATGCCCCAGAGGCTGACTTTTCTGTGGAGGAAAAGATTGATTATGTTTCTTCTCTTACTGGAATCTTCCCTTTTAATCTAGTCATGACGCGGGAGATTCGTGAATCTATCAACAGGCACTGTGTGCCAGCACTTGGTAATTGGGATGATGACTTAGGAGTGGCTTGGTTTGTTCCAAGAGAGATTATTCCTAAGAAAACTAAGAACGACAAGCTGTACTGGCTTTTGAAGGTGACAGATGAAACTTCGGCTAACATTACAATCAAGTGTTGGGGTATCAGGCCTGATGATCAAGTTCATCTCAACAGGCCGTATGCAGCCAAGCTAGATCATAGCAGTGAGTGGGGGTTCAGCACAAGATCAATTCGCCATAACTTTAAACTACTGGGATAATATGGGAAGCTTAAAAAGAAAAATGGCCAGGAACAAGGCTAAGAAAAATAAAAAGATAGAAAAGAAAATAGCTAAGAAACTTGGGATGTTTAACATCATGGGCGACGAGTGCTCAGCGTGTCAAAAACCTTTTGATAAGAAATCAAAAGAGGATGTTCAGACTTGGAAAGTTATTGTAAGAGAGCAAGAAAAGATCGTTAGACTTTATTGTCCCAATTGCTGGGGCATGGCTAACAAACTTATAAAGGAGATAGAAGATGATCTTAGAGTACAGCATGAGAGAGGGAGCGAAAGCTCCGACGAGAGCAAACCCTAGCGACGCAGGGTTAGATGTTTATTATTGTCCAAAGGACCCATCAATAAGCGCAGCGTCAATCAAGCCGGGAGACAATATGGTACTGCCCACTGGCCTTAGTTTTGGGGTGCCTCACGGATACATGCTTCAGGTTTGCAATCGCTCAAGCATGGGAGCTAAGCATTCTTTAGTTGTGGGTGCGCATATTATTGACAGCGGATATGATGGAGAAATATTTATTGATCTACACAATATTGGCTCAGAAACACAACACTTGGCTTCCGGCGATAAGATTGCTCAACTAGTTCTAGTTCCGGTGGTTCACTTTAGAGCTGTGAAGGTTGAGGACAAAGACCTGTACAGGGATTCGATTACAATTTCTAATCGTGGTGCAGGGTCTTTAGGGAGCACGAATAAAGCTAAGCTTGTTCCGCCTGGGGGTGGTCCTCCATACAATTCAAGTGAAGTAGTCAAAAACCCTCTCAATGGTATGGTGTCAGGATTTTGAAATGAGTAACAAATATGCAGAACTTAAAGATGTGTTAATGGGAAAGTTTGATGCGGAAGAGGTGGAGCCTCTTAAGTTACCGACTAAAGAACAAGACAATGCGCCTGAAAAGTTTGTCGAGCACCCGCCTCACTACAACCAAGGCACATATGAGACAATTGATATCATAGAGGACTGGGACTTGGGCTTTCATTGTGGCAATGCTATAAAGTACATCTCCAGGCATAAACACAAGGGACAGCCAGTCAGAGATATCAAGAAAGCAATATGGTATTTGAATAGATATCTAGACTCAATGGAGGGTCAAAAATGAGAAAGACTTATACTTTTGATGATGTTTTGTTGGTGCCAAAATATAGTGCGCTAGAATCTAGATCTCAAGTTAGTTTGCAATCTTCTTTAGACGATGAAAAGTCTTTAAGGTTGCCAGTAATATCTAGTCCGATGGATACAGTCACCGAAACCAGCATGGCAGTTGCTATGCATTCTGCTGGTGGTCTCGGTGTTATCCACAGATACAACACAATTGAAGAACAGTCTGCTCTTGTTGGTGAGTCTTACTACGCAGGTGTCGATAATGTCGCGGCGGCAGTAGGCATGACTGGAGATTATATGCAAAGGTCTGAACATTTAGTTAAGGCTGGCGCAAGCATACTTTGTGTTGATGTGGCTCATGGCGATCACATCATGATGAGGGATTGTTTATTTAATTTAAAGAGCAACTTTGACGTGCACATTATGGCTGGAAACGTCGCAACCCTTGATGCTTTTGAAAGATTGTCTGATTGGGGCGCAGATTCTATTAGGGTGGGCATTGGAGGAGGATCCATATGCTCAACAAGAATTGTTACTGGCCACGGAATTCCAACCTTGCAAAGTGTTTTTGACATATCTAATACTAGTTATGACACAAAAATTATTGCGGACGGCGGCATCAAAACTACGGGGGACATGGTAAAGGCTCTCGCGGCAGGTGCAGACTTTGTCATGGTGGGCTCTATGTTAGCTGGCACAAGACAAACGCCGGGTCAGGTGTTTACAAATGTCAAAGGCGAGAGTTACAAGGCGTACAGAGGAATGGCTAGTGCACAAGCGCAGACAGACTGGCGTGGCAAATCTTCAACCCCAGAGGGTGTTTCAACTACAATTCCCTTCCGAGGCGATGTTTTTGATATTATTAAAGATATTGATGGTGGTATTCGTAGTGGCTTGTCTTACACGGGTGCTAGCAATCTGGGACAACTTCGAGCGAAATGTGAATTCATTGTACAAACCCAAGCAGGGCAACATGAAAGCAACACACATATTCTATGGAGGTCCAGATGAAAACTCTTCCCATACCAGACCCAGCGACTAGAAAAAAGATTATGTTTTACGATACGCCTCAAAGGCAGGCACAACTAAAGATACAGTGTCAGCATGATGGGCTAAAACAATCTGAGTTCTTTAGATTGATGGTTGAGGGATACATAAATAATCACCCTGACTTGATTAAGTTCCTTCATGAATGTAAAGAAAAATACTCTATTCAGGGCAGAGACAAAAGAAATAAAACTCAGAGGATGCGAAAAGCTGGTCGAGAGAATGTAGAGCAGTTCTCTCTTGACGACTCTGATATTAAAAATATATTTGATTTACTGGAGAATGATTTATAATGGAGTGTTTAAATACTTGTCGACAACTTAATTTCCCGTGTCCTGTCAAGGAATGTCGGCAGCACATAGACTATAGCGAGGATTTAAATTGCACACTTGAGTCTATATCAAAGCATGGTAATATGACCTTGAGAGAATCTGCTGACCGCCTAGGTATAAGCTTTGTTAGGGTAAAGCAGATAGAGGACCAGGCCCTAAAAAAAATAGGTCGTTTCTTTGAAAAAGATTCTATTTAGAATAGCACCTTTAAAGGTATCTTCATGGAGAAAACAAATGAGCAAGACTCTACTAACTGAATCAGAAATTAGAAAAATGATGGGCTTAGCCAATATCGGAGCCCTTGGCGATCACTTTGTGAATCGTCTCCACGAGCAAGAAATGGCTGAACCCGAAGAGGACGAAGCTGCAGGCGAGGGCGAGATGGCTATGGACGACGCTGGTGACGCTGGTGCTGAAGACGCAGCAGTGGCTCCGGGAGAGGACGAAGGCATGGAGGGAGCCATTGAGCAGGTTCTGAGTGTTGTCGTTGATGCTCTTGGTGAGCTTCCTGGCGCGCCTAAAGTAACCCTTCAGACTGATGATGCCGCTGGCGGAGACATGGATATGGACGCCGGCGAAGAGATGGGTGAGCCAGCTGGCGGAGAGATGGATATGGAGGCTGCTCCAGAGGAGGAGGCTGCTGATGCTGCTCTTGAAGAGGCACTTCGTCGACTAGGTGTTAGACTTTCAGAGTCACTAGATGAAGAGCTGTCTATGGAAGATGACCTTGAGGAAGGCATGTACGAAGATGACATGGAAGAAGGTATGTACGAAGACGACCTTGAAGAAGGCATGTACGAAGATGACATGGAAGAAGGCATGCACGGTGAAGACATGCATGGTGAAGATATGCATGGCGAGGGTATGCATGGTGAAGACATGGATGAGGACTACATGGAAGAAGGTATGTACGAGGATGATATGGACGAGATGGGACGCATGGAAGAAGATCTTGTCAACGAGGTAACTCGTAGAGTTTCAGCCAGACTTCTAAAAAGACTTAAGAGATAAAATTATTATTTTGACTTTACAAAAAGGCAGGGAATTTTCCCTGCCTTTTTTTTTAAACGGAGAAGCACGTGAACTTTAACAGTGAAGATAAAAAAGAAACACCCGAGGAGAAAGAAGAGAGTATAATTCAAGTGCTCAATTCTGCTCTTGAAAAGCCAGAGCTAAGGGTAACAGGAGTTTATGGTGATATTAATGAGGAAAAATGCTCAGAGACGGTATGGGGCCTGCTAGCACTTCATGAAACTGGTAAAAGATATTACAAAGAAGAAGATTCTGATCAATTGGTTGAGGAGTATACACCCATAGATTTTTATATATCGTCTTACGGCGGACAGGCTGCAGAAATGTTCGCTGTTTATGATGTCGTAAGAAGTCTTCGAGATACAACGCCTATCATAACACATGGTATTGGCAAGGTAATGTCAGCAGGAGTTCTGTTGTTGGCGTCTGGCACTAAAGGTGAGCGTCGCATCGGGAAACATTGCAGGGTAATGATCCATGGTGTTATATCTGGCCAGCACGGCCATATAGCTGATGTAAAAAATGAATTTGAGGAAGCAAAGCTAACCCAAAAACTCTATATTGATGCACTAGCGGAAGAGACCAACATGACGCACAGCTACATTAAAAGACTCATGAATAGAAAAACTAATGTATATTTAGACGCCCAAGAGGCAGTTGAGCTTGGCATAGCCGATATCGTTTTTTAGTTACTACTTAGTTTAGAGGGTTAGTTATGAATGAACAAGATCTTAAAATGCTGGAGGAATCTTTTTTTCCAGGCACTAAGATTTCTTTAAAAGAAATATTTGAAATAATTGATTTAGAGGAGCAGAGTCTAAATAAAAACAAGCTCCTCTTCGAGCAGCAGAAAGAGCACTCTCTATCCATTAGTATGATTCCAGACATGGATATTACGGAGCTTGGATGGGGAAATCTTGAAACTAATGCCAGGAGAAAGAAGACTTTTAGTGCTTCTGCTCGTGGCCAGCTTGAAGGATTTTTAAAAAACATTCAAGGCACAGATCTTGCTTCAAAGATAAAGAGTTTAAATGACTTCTACTCTATGGACGAAAATCTTATGAACAAGCTTCAGCTTGAGCAGAAAGGCCCAGGTGGAAAAATATCTGCTGTTCTATCTTATCTGGTTTTCTATAAAACACTTACCAAGGTTTTAACTAACTTTAATGCCGCTTCAGCAGGATTTAATTTTGAAGCCTTCCTGGCTGTGATGTTAGGCGGCAAGCAGGTGCCAACGAATAGTAATACAATCGCTGACCTCATGGATAGCTCTGGCGTTCCCATTTCTCTTAAACTTTACGCCGAGGAGTCTGTTGAAGTAGGCGGTAGTTATCGTGATCTAATTGGCGATCTCTCAAAAGAAGGTGGTAGCATGCAATACATTGTGTGCATGAAGAAGCTGGCGACTGAAGTTGGAGAACAGGGTGAGATCACTAAAATAAAAGGGCAAGTTGGGTCAATCAAGTTTTATCGTTTTGACTTCACGATTGAAAATTTATTTAATATTCTGTCTAAATCAAGCAAGAACTCAAGGAGGAATATTATATTGCCAGCTAGCTACATTTCAGGAGCCGAGCCGGATGTGGCTACAGGTCTGCCAGTTGGGGGAACGTTTCCCAGCCCACAAGCAGCTGCAGCAGAGTTTCAAGAACTGGCGATTGCTAGACTTAAAGAAGTTGAAATAGAGAAGATTATTGGTGGCTTTAATTATGAAAAACTCTTTACTGCTTTAGATTATGGCAAGGCCACAGATATCTGGGAGGGTACAACTCCTAATATCGAGCGCGGAGCAACAAAGATGGGACAGAAAAAAGTCATAGACAAGTTAATGCTTGATCAAGATTTGTTTCCAGATGACACTCCGAGAGAAAAAATTAAATCCTTAGCTCTTGTGTTGATAGCTGCAAACAATGATCTTCGTATGAAATACTCTCAAACAATGCAACAACAAAGAAGAGACGCAGAAATTAAACGTCAATATCTTGTAGGGTCTGATAAGGAATTGGTACAGGCTTCCGTTGATTTTTATAACGGCCTTCAGACAAATGAGCAGCGAATCGAGGCGCTTCAACAAACGCTAGGTTTTGTTGGTAGCAGTAGGCAGCATGCTGGTCATTTTAATTTGACAGGAAACATGGTAAAAAATATTCACACTTACGATCCAACATCAATCCCGTCAGCAAACGCACGCGGTGGTGCTGGTGGAGACACTCCAGCGTTTATTGGAGAAATTCGAATTGGGACGGACGAAATTCAGAAAATGCTTGATCAGGTCGTGTCTATCTTAAACAAAAACATATTTGATATCTTTAGCAATTTACAGCTTTTAACAACCAATATTAAAACTTACTTTGCTGGCGGCATGTCTCCTAAAGATGAGCAAAAGGCAAAAACTGCCATGACAGCAGCAGACAATATTGAGAGAAAAACTCAAGAAGTCAGTGGCGTTGAAAGATAATAATAACTGTAATAAATCTTAACACAGCTATTGACTTAATGTTATATTTGCTTATATTTTCATGACGAGGTGTATTATGAAAAAGCATTGTCTTTCTGAAGAGCAACTTCAGGAGAAACTATCAAGCGGCGTTAATAAGTTAGCAGATTGCGTCGCTGTTACATTAGGGCCTAGAGGTCGAAATGTTATGCTAAGAGCAGGCGGAAAGCCTGTAATTACGAAAGATGGCGTAACTGTTGCCAAGTTTTTTTCAACTGATGATTTATTTGAAGATGCCGCGGCAGAGGTCTTGAAAGAGGTTGCTGACAACACAAATAGTTCTGCTGGCGATGGTACAACAACATCGACGGTGTTAGCTCGCGAGATTTTCAACGAAGCTCAAAAGTATATAAGAGCTGGTCATGACCCGCTTCAGATAAAGAAGGGCATGGAGAAATCACTTGAGTCAATTATATCTAGACTAAATAAAATATCACAGCCTGTTGAGAGTTTTGAAGAAATAAAAAACGTTGCAACCGTGTCTGCCAACAACGATGAAGCAATTGGAAATCTTATTGCCACTGCTGCCGATCAAGCTGGACATGAGGGTGTGGTGTCTGTTGTAGCTGGCCGCACTGAAGATACTAAATTAAATTTAGTCGAGGGATTTAAATTTGATGGTGGCTATGCTGCGCAGGCGTTTGTAACTAACAAAAGAAAGAACACGGTAGAATATTCAGAGGCTTTTATTTTAGTTACTGAAGAAAAGATTACTCAAGTAGCTCAAATATTACCAGTGCTGGAGCAAGTGGCAAGAGAGGACCGTCCTTTAATTATTGTTGCAGAGTCAGTAGAGGAACAAGCGCTAGCTGCTTTGATTATGAATACAGTTAGAGGCTCAATGAGGGTTGCCGCAGTAAAGGCGCCTGGATTTGGCCGGGAAAGAAAGGAGATTCTTTCTGACTTGGCCATGGCTGTCGGTGCTACTTTTGTTACACGAGGGTCGTCACCAAAGCTTGAAGATTTAAAACTAAAGCACCTTGGCAAGGCTAAGACAATTGAGGTTCAAAAGAACAGTACCACAATTGTTGATGGGAATGGAGACTGGGAGCTAATTGAAGAAAGAATTGAGTCGATTAAATCTGAGATAAAGCAAACGGAAGACATGAGAGAGTGCAAAAGACTCCAGCACAGAATATCAAGACTTCAAAGTGGCGTTGCTATAATAGAAGTAGGAGCCGCTAGTGAGGTCGAGATGGTGGAGAAAAAGCACCGCATAGAAGACGCCCTGGAGGCCGTGCGCGCCGCGCAAAGCTCTGGGATTGTGCCAGGGGGTGGCGCTGCTCTTGTGAGTTGCATTAGTTTCTTGCCAAAGAATTTAAACAACTCGGAGTCATTCGGGCGTGAAGTTTTAAAAAAAGCTATGCTGGCTCCAATCACTCAAATATCAAAAAACTGTGGTGTTAGTCCAGACCTTGTGATTGATTCTGTGATGAGGCAGAACAAAAGGAAGAAATCCAGCAACTATGGATATAATTTTGTTACTAATAAAGTGGTTGATATGTTTGAAGAGGGCATCATAGACCCAGCAAAGGTAACAATCACTGCTCTAAAAAATGCAGTGTCCGTTGTGTCGACTCTTCTCACAACCGCCACGTGCATTATTCAGGAGCAAAATGAAAGCTAAAATAACAATTACTAAAGATCTTAACGATATACCTGACCTTATCGTAGATTTGCTAAGGGAAGCAAAATATAAACTTGAGTCTATAAGTAAGTTCAAATTTAATTACCTTGATCCATCTGAGCTAGCTCAGCAAATATCCAGTCAGAGACTAGTGATGTCTGATGTTGATGACATTTTTGAAAATGCACAAAATCTTGCTGCAGGCTATGTTTCAGCGCTTGAGGACTCGGCATCAGAGGTTCCTAAGGAGGGTTTGGATGAAAGAGTTTGATTTAATATATGTCCCAGCAGAGACGTATATGCTCAAGACAGGCATTGATGACACGGTTCAAAGCTTTATAAAGCTTAATAAGCCTGCTAGTGTTATTCTTTTGGAGGACATGGGCCAAAAGGTTAAAGTTCTTCATGAAAATAAAAATTGGTTAATTGAAAAAAAACATTTAAGAGGGTTACATGATTAAACTAACACAAATTAACACAACTACGGTTTCCATTACTCGTAACGAGACGGACGGCCCAGTTGTCGACAAGCAATATATTTTTAAAGATGTTTGGATCAATCCGACATATGTTACTAAGGTTGAGGAGGACGCTGCCTTAAACAACGAAAATATTAAAAAACCATTAATTAAAGGCTTAGACAACAGAGCAACATTTTCCAGAGTCTATGTTAGCTCAAATAATCATTCATCGTATTTTTCTGTTGTTGGTCACCCAAACATTGTTGTTTCCAAGCTTGGGGAATAAGTCATGGAAAAATTTATTCTGTACGTTAAAATTGATTGTCCCTTTTGCCATAAGGCAGAAGACTTACTAACAAAAGCTGGCAAAGAATACAATGTGGTTCCCTTCGATGGTGCACAAGATGTTTTAGAGCACGTGAAGCTTGCGTATGAACACAGTACAGTTCCTATGGTTTTTTCTAGCAAAGCTAAAAACATTCAGTTTGTTGGTGGGTACACTGATCTTGTTGAGTATTTAGATGAGTGAAGAGTCACAAAAAATTTACACCTTTAGTGTCGAAGCAGTGTATGAAATGCTTGACAGTGCGCAAGATGATAGAGATGTGGCTAGAGAGCTTCTTGCCATGTATCTTGATTTAGAAAGTCAAAATGAATACATATCTTTTCTTTTAAGTGAGGTGTTCTGGACAAACTACAGCATTACTAAATTGATTGAAAAAGAGATAGACACAGCGGTACTGACTGAGGACAAGCAATTTATTGTTACGGAGACCACACTAAACATACTTCAGTCCCTTGTAATATCTAAGCACGCTGCCTCTAGTGAGCTTAGGAAAATGTCTGTTTCATTACAAGAAAATTAATTTTTTGGGTTGACCGTGTTTTTTAGGTGCTTACTGTTAGATTGTTCCGGGTGCTAAATAAGGCCCAGAACAATAGTCTTGCTTAAAAAGGAGAAATATTATGACTACCACACTTACTACTTATAGACCTAGCCTTATTGGAAGAGGCGTATTTGATGATCTGTTTGAGGCTATGGATTTTCCTACCCTTCTAAACAGAACAACGCAGGGATATCCAGTTGCAGATATTTATCAAAATGATATTGGAGATACTGTCATGGAGTTTGCGTTGGCTGGCTTTACCAAAGACGATTTGCAGGTTGAAATTAAACCAGAGAAAAACAGTATTACTGTGAGTGCTGATAGGGGCGCTCGGGCCGATACTAATCGTAGAATCGCCAGACGTAGCTTTACTAAGACTTATGTAAATTACGACAATAATTTAAATCTGAGTCAAACCACAGCAGATTTTAGCAATGGTCTTTTGACCTTGACTCTGCCTAGGAAAGAAGAAGCAAAGCCACTTAATATTGAAATTAAGTAATTAATATTTACTTTTCCAATATGTTGTTATAATTATTGATGTAGGTGTGTAAACATTTACGCACTTGCATCAATATTTGCACTATTGGAAGCATTAATGAGCCTGAAGAAGAAGTCTTTTTATACCGCACTTGTATTCGTATTTTTTCTATCAGGGTATTTTCTAATTCAGCGCATGGTCGACGCGGCCAGTCTAACTTTGTTGTTGGAAGCTGATAGATGGATACCTTTGATGACAGAATTTATCTGGATATATCACTCGCTGCCTCTTTACATACTACTTGTAATGGTATTTATGATAAAACAAGCTAGTGTTTTCTGGAGAACTGTTGTGAGCTGTTTAGCCTCAAGCGCAGTGATGTTTGTTTGTTTTGTGCTATTACCCATAGAGTATCCCAGGCCCGAAGTGTTAGCTAGTGATTTTTCAAGCTCGTTTTTGGTGCTGACTCAAGAGATAGATTTTGCTCACAATACATGTCCGTCTGGTCATGTGGCATTTGCATGGCTGATGTTTCTATCTGCCATCAGCACTCAATGGATAAAGCAAGAGCCTTGGATGGGCAGGGTGTGCTTTCTTTGGTCGCTAGGGATCATAATGTCAACTTTATTACTCAAGCAACATTTTATTGCAGACGTATTTGCAGGAGTTATATTGGCTAGTTTTTCATTTTATTGTTCAAAGTTTGTCGTTCCTACTAAGAGGTTAGCTAGTTAGTATAGGGGGACGACAGCCTTGTTTGTAACAAACGAAAAAGAACTTAGAAAAGAATGTAAACCTTGTGGAGCACGAGAGGGCAACATAATAGGAGAGAGATTATTAGAAATGCTAGCCAAAACAAATGATGGTGTTGGCCTGGCGGCAAACCAAGTAGGCATTAACAAAAGAGTTTGTGTTGTAAATGTCGATCGACCAATAGTTTTAATTAATCCTAAAATTGTGGGCAAGTTTGGAAAAAGTTATTTTCAAGAAGGATGTCTTTCGTTCCCTGGCAAAGTTGTAATCACCGAGAGATGGACAAACATAGTCGTTTCATGCGCCGGTTCAAAACAATATATGTTTTCTTTTGAAAAAAACGCTTTGGAGTGTGTTTGTGTGCAGCATGAGATTGACCATTTAAATGGTGTGACTATGTTCGATAGAGCCGTAGATGACTTGGAGATTAATAATGGCAAAATCTAAAACTAAAAAAGCAACTAGCAAAAAGAAAACCAGCATTGGTGATGGAAAATTTTCCAAAACTTGGAACAAAGGCGGAGGAACAACTGGCTCTACTCCATCAAAATTTCGCACCAAGAAAAAACCATACAGGGGACAGGGCAAGTGAACGAAGAGCGACCTTTTCTACAGATCCCTCTCCCCTCATCTGATCCATGGGTCCAGCGTCAACAATATGAAAAGTGGCTTGAGGAACAGAAAGAAAAAGAAAATCAAGATGACGAAACAGTCATAATTATCGAGGTGTAGACAAGGATCAAGTTGCATGAGAGTGTATGTTCCAGACAAGAGCGACGCAGTTATTAATGAAGCACTGAAAGAGCTTTATCTTTTACGTCAGTCGATTGAGCATGAGGCGGGTAGTGTTAAGTCTCGGTTGAAATCTATAGACAAAATCAGAAATGCTCTTCAGAACTTAATAGCTTCAAAAGGTTAAGTTTTATGTTTAAATTAGGTGAGCTTGTCTCCGCTAGGAGATATAACTCCGTTGGTGTTGTTGTTGATACAAAGGTGAGATTTGGTGCGCAATACTGTAAGGTTTTGTGGACTGGAGAAAAACAGGCACACTGGGTATCATCAGAACAGCTACGAGATAGGAATTAAATTAATTTCATAGAAAAAGGAGGTCTTATGAAGTTATTGCTAGCAGCACTAGTGCTGATGATGCTGCATGGTTGCAGCGAGGAAGACACTTATGTCGTCTCTACCGACGATGTGACTGTTGAGGAAGGTCAAGCAGATGTGCCAGACGATGTTTCTGCCACAGATGTTGTTGACCCCGTGGAAGATGTTACTACATTTGATGTAGAGCAAGACACGGAGGTGGATGTCGAGGTAGATGTTGAGGAAGGTGTTGACGTCGAGGACGACGAAAATGTTGAGCAGTTGGACGAGGATCCAACCAGCTTCAGGAGCAATCCTGATCCAGGCTCTCAGTTTTTCAATCCTGAAGTCCCTTAATCCACCGGGCGCTTTGCGCCCACTTTGGCCGAGTGGTGGAATTGGCATACACAACAGACTT